>JACCDN010085331.1_pt1 | contig 61053 bp, 47 predicted proteins | sample 7441691 | NCBI WGS metagenome assembly JACCDN01 (sample SAMN15323439, study PRJNA562643) | freshwater metagenome | isolation source: river surface water | place: USA:Blue River Watershed | collected 2017-08-16 | reverse complement strand
GCTTGAACATCTCCTTTTTCAAGTCCTAATTTTTCTGAAATTTTCGCTACGATATCTGCTTTCGTCATTTTCTTTCGTATTTATATTGTGTATTTTTTTGAGTTTGCAAATATAAGAATTAAAAAAATAATAAATCAATCATAATTGATTAAATTTTAATTAGTAAAGATATATTTTTGTGAACCAATTGCTAAAACATGGAATTTTCAAACGCAGTCATTAAATGGTACACACAAAATAAGCGTGATTTGCCGTGGCGAAACACGCAAAGCCCTTATTTTATTTGGCTGTCCGAAATCATGTTGCAACAAACACGTGTTGCCCAAGGATTGCCATACTTTAATGCTTTTGTGGCCGCTTTTCCAACGGTGTTCGATTTGGCGCAAGCGGAGGAAGAGCAGGTGTTAAAATTGTGGCAGGGGTTGGGTTATTATTCAAGAGCAAGAAATCTACATGCTACCGCAAAAATTGTTGCCACGGAGTATCAAGGTGTTTTTCCGACAAATTACGCTGATTTATTACGTTTAAAAGGAATAGGGGAATATACGGCCGCCGCAATTGCTTCTTTTTCCTATAACGAACCTGTTGCTGTAGTTGATGGAAATGTGTTTCGTGTATTGAGTCGCTATTTTAATGTGGCTCTCGATATTTCGGAAGGGAAAAACAAAAAAGAGTTTCAAAAATTGGCACATGAAATTTTGCCAAAAAATAACGCAGCACTTTATAATCAGGCTATTATGGAATTTGGCGCTTTGCAATGTGTGCCAAAAAATCCAAATTGTCAGACTTGTATTTTGGCCTCAACCTGTGCGGGTTTACAGCATAAAAAAGTGGACTTGCTGCCTATTAAAAGCAAAAAAACAAAAGTAATAGCAAGGTATTTTAATTATTTAATTGTTCAAGATCAAGAAGATAAAGTCGTGGTTCATAAACGAGAAGGGAAAGGAATTTGGGAAAATCTATACGAATTTACATTGGTAGAAACCGCGGAATTAATCGATGAAATTTCATTTATGACTCAATTGAAAGGGACCCATTTCTTCGGGCAAAAAGCCTCTGATATTTATTTGCTATCTTCAGAATTGATCCAACATAAATTATCGCACCAACATTTGTACATCAGATTCTATGGGTTAAAATTTGATCATAAAATACCGGAGGCAAAAACACGAGAGGAGATTCAAAAATTGCCATTTCCTATTGTTATTCATAATTTTATGCAATCCACTTGTTTTAATTCATTATAAATTCTTACTTTTGAATAACACAAAATACGGAGAGCGCCATGAACGGAACATTAAATAAAGTCATTTTAATTGGTCATTTAGGGGATGAAATTAAAATGCATTACTTTGAAGGTGGGAATTGTATCGGGAGGTTTCCTTTGGCAACAAACGAAATCTATATCAATAAAACGACCGGTGAGAAAATTACCTCTACCGAATGGCATAATATTGTAGTACGCAATAAAGCGGCTGAAATTTGTGAAAAATACCTCTCGAAAGGAGATAAAATTTATATTGAAGGGCGCATAAAATCCCGTCAATGGCAAGCTGAAGACGGCGCCACAAAATATACTACTGAAATTCAAGTTACCGAATTTACCTTTTTAAATACTAAAAAAGAAACAGATTTAGGAAAATCATCTCTTCCTTCAGGTAGTGCTCCTGAAGAAACGCCGTTTTGATGCTAAAAATTCAACGACCATACTTAAAATTGAATTTTTGTCGTTATAGTAATATGAAATCATCAGTTATAAAATTAGTTCTGACCATGATTGGATTGGGTTTTTTCTCCTGTAAAGAGGAAATCGTGCCCAAGCCTGCCAGTCAGTTACGTTTAGAATATCCCGCTCCAAAGTATACCGTTCTAAATACCAATTGCCCATTTTCTTTTGATGTGAATACCTTAGCGCAACTCAAAAACAACAGTTGTTCTTATGAAATTCAGTATCCAAAGATGAAAGCAACGGTTTATTTAACTTATAAGGAGGTGCATAATGATATTGACAAATTGTTGCAAGATGCGCAAAATTTGACCTATAAATTGCATACGCTAAAGGCCGATGATATTTCAGAACAGCCTTTTGTTAATCCCGATAAAAAAGTATTCGGTATGTTTTATAAAGTGGGTGGAAATACCGCTACTAATGCACTGTTTTATGCCACAGATAGTACCAAACATTTTATGACGGGTAGCGTCTATTTTTATGCAAAGCCTAATTACGATTCTATATTGCCAGCTTCGCAATATGTTCAAGATGATATGCGGAGAATTATGGAAACCATGAAATGGAAATAAAAAAAGGCGCTTAATAGTGCCTTTTTTTATAAGAATATTTGTTTGTTATTATTTTACGGTTTGAACCACCGCTTTGCTAACGGTATAGACATCGCCACCTGCCACTTTTTCAATAATGGTCGTTACTGAATTTACATTATGTATTGTTTTGTCAAATGAAACCGTTGCAATTTTGCTTTCAAAATCTACTGCTGCTTCTTTCACACCTTCTGTTTCGTTTAGTTTGCCTTCAATGGTTTTGGCACAACCTACAGCACAAGTCATTCCTTCAATAGTAAAATTGGCAGTTTCTAAATTTTCAGTTGCAATTTCTTTTTTTGCTATTGTGGTTTCCTTTTTACAACTTATAGCAAAAAACACGATTAATGTTGCAATCGCTAAACTTTGAATATTTTTCATGGTATAATTAGATTATGAATTACGTCGTTACAAATTTACAAAAATCATAGTGTGTTTTTAAAAATAAAAACTCAATTTTGGCGAAGAAATTGTTATCATGGAGAAAAGTAGTACAAAATGGTATTTGTTGGCCTTTTTAGGTTGTGTTTGGGGGAGTTCGTTTATTCTGATGCAATTGGGATTACAAGGCGTGAATTCGATACAATTAGGAAGTTTACGACTGTTGTTTGCTGCTTGTTTTTTGTTTGTTGTAGGCTTCAAAGAAATTGCTAAAATTCCGCTTTATAAGTGGAAATATATTGCACTGACTTCGTTATTCGGAACGTTTGTTCCTGCTTTTTTGTTTGCGGTAGCATTATCCAAAATAGATGGCTCTATCAGTGCAATACTCAACTCATTAACCCCTTTAAACACCTTGTTGGTAGGATTGTTTTTCTTTGGATTGGATGTGCAGCGGAAACAAATTTTTGGGGTAATCATCGGATTTGTTGGATGTGCATTATTGGTACTTACAGGTACGGGAGAAAATACCACCGAAAATTATTACTATGCCATATTAATTATTATAGCTTCTATATTTTATGGCATTAACGTTAATTTGATTAAAAAATATGTATCCGATTTAAAGCCGCTAACAATTAGCACGGGTAATTTCGTTGTAATGTTTGTGCCAGCACTCATCGTTTTATATTGTACTGGTTTTTTTGAAATCGTGCACCAAGAAAAAGTTCAAAATGCTTTGGGTTATATTGCGGTTTTAGGGGTAATAGGAACCGGATTGTCCAATATATTATTCTTCAAGCTTATACAGTTGTCATCGCCTGTTTTCGCCTCTTCGGTTACCTATATAATTCCGGTAGTAGCAATATTTCTAGGATTTTTATTTATGCAAGAATCGTTAACAATGGTTCAGGTTTTAGGTGCTTTGATTGTTTTGATAGGGGTTTATTTTTCTAGCAAAAAATAAAAAAAGCGCCCAATTTCTTGAGCGCTTTAATCTTATAAATGATCTGATTATTTAAAATCAGCGTCGGTTACACCTTCATTGATTTTAACTTCTGTAGTTGTTAATTCAATTTCAATACCTACATTCATTACAATTTTATATGGAAATTTAAGCCCTTTTACTTCTTTGTAATCTTGGAAGTAAGTTGTTTGTTCCATTTTTTGGCCTCTTTGCTCTACTTCTTTAGATTCGGCAATTTTTAATCCTGTTTTTACATCGTAAAACAAAGTAGATTTACCGTTTTTAAGAGCATAAGCTTCTGTTCCGTTAACGTATTCAATTCCGGTTACACTTATTTCTTTGTCGGTTAATAATGCTAATTCTTTAAAGGTATTCGCTTCGGCTTGCATGTCTAATAACTCTTCACCTGCATAGTCTTTACGTTTCCCCTGTTGGATTGCATACGCTCCTTTTTCGTTCACGATTTGTTTCATCATCGACATGCCATTCGCTTTCATTTCTGAAGCCAATTTTTTCGGTGTACTTTTCATTTGCCATTCCAATGCCATCCCCTGAACAGTTCCCGAAGAAATTGTTGCAAGCGTTTTTACATTTTTCACCGCTTTTTCACCACCAATGGCTTTGATGTAGTCGTTCAATACGGTTTGCGCCGTAACGCCAGCTGGGGCTGGTTTTTTTACATCTGGTTTTTTTGTAGGATTGCCATATTTGTCAAAGTAGAAAATAGGTAATTTTTCTCTTTTGCTCATGGTTTCTAATCCGGGTAAAACATCTCCTGCTTTCCCTACAATGATCACACGAGTTTGATCGGCTAAGAAAAATTTATTGGCTGCATTTCTAATATCTTCTGCTGTAACAGCATTGATGTTTTTAATGTAGTTTTCGTAAAAATCCTCAGGTAATCCTTGTGTTTCTTTATTCAATGCATATCCTGCAATTGTAGAAGGTTTTTCAATTTGCATTACAAAATTTCCTACATATTTAGCTTTTGCATTTCTTAGATCTTCTTCCGAAACTAATTCGGATCTCATTTTTTTAAGTTCGTTGAATACTTCAACAACTGCGCTATCGGTTACTGCATTTCGAACAGAAGATCCCGAACGGAATTTGTTGATGTATTTGCCTGAACCAATTGAAGAGTATGCACCATAGGTCCAACCGTGTTTTTCACGTAGGTTTAAAAACAATCGACCTTCTCCACCTCCACCTAATACTTGATTGGCTAATAATACCGCGAAGTATTCTTTGTCGGTCATTTTTAAGTTGGTCAAATTTACCAATGCAATTTCCGACTGTACGGCATTTGGCGTATCAATAAAGTTGATTTGGCTATATTGTACATCTTTTGGGTCAGTATATGTTGGTTGTGGAGCAGTTGCAGCTTTCCATTTTCCAAACAATTTTTCCACTTCTTTTTTTACCTTTTTGAATTGAACATCCCCTACGATTACGAGATAAGCATTGGCCGGTACAAAATACGTGTTGTAATTGTTAATTACATCGTCTAAGGTTACATTTTTCAATGTTTCTTCGCTCGTGAATTCGCCTTTGTAATGGTCTTTTCCATAAGTCAACACATTTTCAACACGACGTGCAATAGCAGTTACGCTTTTTTCGTCCGATTTTAAGCCTTCAATAATTTTCGCTTTTTCTTTGTCAAATTCTTCTTGAACAAATAAAGGATTTAAGGCGCCATCAGCCATCAATTCCAAAATTCTTTTGGCATAGCGAGACAATCCATTTGCAGATGCCCCTGAAGCATAAAAATCAATATTAGCTCCTAAAAAATCAATTTCTTCATTGAATGCGTCTTTTGATTTCGATTGGGTTCCATTACCCAACATGCTGCTTACCAAATCTGAAACGCCTTTTTTAGACCCTTCTGCATACGGTGCGTTGTCTAAAGTAAGATTAAAAGAAACACGAGGCAGTTTGTGATTTTCTACTACTAAGACTTTCAAACCATTTTTAAGCACAAAACTTTGTGGCTTATTGATGTTGATGGATGGGGCAGGCCCTGGTTTAGGTTGTGTTCTTTCTTGTGCTTGCATAGTTATTGTTAAAAATAAACTGGCTGCTATGTATATAAATTTTTTCATATTCTTCAAATATTAGTTTTGCGCTTTATCTTTAGCAGGAACATAGTCTAATATTAATCGCTGGTTGGCGTTTAAATATTTTTTTGAAATTTCTCTAATTTCTTCTCTTGTAATAGAGCGGTAAATATCAATTTCGGTATTGATTAAATTGATGTCGCCATACAACATATAATAGGTTGCTAAATTATCAGCAATTCCTTCAACAGAAGCATTGTTGCTTACATAGTTGCTTTCAAATTTATTTTGAAGCTTTTGGAAATCGGTCTCTGAAATTAATTCGGTTTGCATTTTTACGATTTCTTCATCGATTTCTTTTAAGATCGATTCCGAAGTGTTTTCACCCATTGGTAAACCGTAAATCAAGTACATGCCATAGTCTTCTTGGCTGTAATTGAAGGCGCCAATTTGCAGTGCCATTTTTTTATCGTCCACGATTTTTTTATACAATTTAGAGCTTTTACCATCGGACAAATACGAAGAGATCATATCCAATACTCGAGCATCGCGTGATTTCATAGATGGCGTTCTATAGGATGCAATCAACATAGGGATTTGAATATTAGGATCTTCCCAAGTTGCTTTGAATGCCTCGGTAATTGGTGCTTCTTCAATTTTTTGACGCATTACAGGAGCTCCTTTTGGAATGCTTCCAAAATAGCGAGTGATCCATTCTTTCGCTTGCGCTTTGTCAAATTGACCCGCCACCACTAAAACGGCATTATTAGGCACATAGAATTTTTTATTAAATGCTTGAAATTCTTCTAAAGTAGCAGCATCTAAATGCTCCATTTCCCCAATGGTAGTCCATTTGTATGGGTGTACTTTAAACATGTTTTGTTTCACGGCTTTGATCAAGTTACCGTATGGTTGATTGTCTACACGTAGTCTTTTTTCTTCTTTAACTACTTCGTTTTGCGTGTCAACTCCAATTTGGTTGATAACGGGATGCATCAAACGTTCTGATTCCATCCATAAGGCCAATTCTAAATTGTTGGAAGGGAATACTTCATAATAATACGTTCTGTCGTCTGTAGTGTTGGCATTGTTATTGCCACCGTTAGCGGTAACTAATTTAAACCACTCACCACGAGCAATATTTTTAGTTCCTTCAAATAAAAGGTGTTCAAAAAAGTGCGCAAATCCTGTTCGATTCGGTTGTTCGTCTTTAGCGCCCACATGGTACATTACAGAAGTAATTACCACCGGTGCAGAATTGTCTTGATGCAATACAACGTGTAATCCGTTGTCTAGATCAAACTCTTCAAAGGTTACTTTTTGTGCAGAAGCAGTTCCGCCTAGCATTAGTGCAGTTCCCAAAGCCATGAAAGATTTTTTCATACGTTATTAATTTGTTGATATAATTGTCATTAGTACATATTTTAATAAATTTGTTACAAAAATGGCCGCATATTGTTTAAATTATTTTTTGGAACAATAAAAAAATCAATTTATTTGAACTTATAGTTGTTTGGTTTATAATTTATTGTATATTTGCAACCTTAAAATTTTTAACTAAACTCATTGTTATGTACGCAATCGTAGAGATAGCAGGGCAACAATTCAAAGTAAGCAAAGACCAAAAGGTTTATGTTCACCGTTTAGCTTCAGAAGAAGGTTCGAAAGTTTCTTTCGATAAAGTTCTTTTGTTAGATGATAATGGAAACGTAACTTTAGGCGCCCCAGCTGTAGAAGGTGCTTCAGTAGAAGCCAAAGTGTTACAACACTTAAAAGGTGATAAAGTAATTGTCTTCAAAAAGAAAAGAAGAAAAGGTTACAAAAAGAAAAACGGTCACAGACAATCATTCACTCAAATTTTAATTGAGGGAATTGTAGCTGCTGCAGCTAAGAAAAAAGCGACTAAAAAAGAAGTTGAGGTTGAAGTAACTGAAACTGCTGAAGAAGTTAAGCCAAAGGCGAAAGCAACTCGTAAACCAAAAACAGAAGAATAACATTTAAAATATTACATCATGGCTCACAAGAAAGGTGTCGGTAGTTCGAAGAATGGTAGAGAATCAGAATCGAAACGTTTAGGCGTAAAGATTTATGGTGGACAAGCTGCTATTGCTGGAAACATCATTGTTAGACAAAGAGGTTCTAAGCACAACCCAGGTGAAAATGTTTACATGGGAAAAGATCACACGTTGCATGCTAAAGTTGATGGAGTTGTAAAATTCCAGAAAAAAGCGGAAAATAAATCGTTCGTTTCGATTATTCCATTTGAAGCGTAATACGTTTTTAAACATAACAAAAACCTCTCTTTTTAGGGAGGTTTTTTTATTTTTAGTCTTAAAATAAATGCATTTAGTTTTGCAATTTTAAACGAAAGCGTTATATTTGCACTCCAATTATCGCGGGTATGGTGAAATTGGTAGACACGCCAGACTTAGGATCTGGTGCCGCAAGGTGTGAAGGTTCGAGTCCTTTTACCCGCACTGATTTCAAACTCTAAAATCTATTTAATGGATTTTAGAGTTTTTTTTATGGGTGAAATGGTTACTGATTCTTTTGCTTTCCATAGTTTTCCATCCAAGCGTATAACTGATCCGGAGATTTTAATTTGACTAATATTTTCAAATTAGAATCCAATAGCAAATAGGTAGGTGTTCCAAATACATGATAGTCTTTTGCGGCTTTTGTTTCCCAACCTTTGCCATCACAATAGGTAATAAATGGACTTGAATTGTAAAATTCTTTGCATTGATTTTTATCAGAGTCTAATGATATATAAATGAATTCGATGGAATATTTTTTGTGTAAAAGTTCATATTTTTCAAGTAGTGCCGGATAATCCGTTTTGCAATTTGGACACCAACTGGCACCAAAAATCATCAATTTATAAGCTGCTTTTATTTTCAATAAAGAACTCTCACTTTTGTTTTCAGCAACAAAATGTGACCGATCAAATTGAATATCTGATGCGGTATTTCCCACTTTCATTGTGCGATAGGTCTCCAAATGGCGTGTTAAGTCATCATCAACTGTGCAACTTCCATCAGAGAGCGCTTTAAAAGAGAGATATTCTGCTGCTTCAAAAAAACTGTGCTTTTCCAACAAGTTAAAAAGATAATCGGTGACTTCATTAAGTATTTTAGTGTGATTTTCTAATTTTTTGAAGAGCTGGTCTATTGAAATTTTCATTTCTTTTGTAACCGCTTCAGGTGAGTGGCCACTGTTTTCTAGTAACCAAAAATGTCCTTCGAGTACATCTTTTAATAAGCCACTTTTGTACAATCTTTGATCAGAATATTCGATTTCACGAAGAAATTGGATGGTTTGAGCGATTTCATTTTGTCGGTATTGTGCAATATTTGCAAGGGAACCGACTACTTTTCGAATCGGAAGAAACCAATATAAATAACTGTCTTGAGGTAATAAGTTGCTAAATGCAGCTTCTTCTTTTGTGAGTCGAAGTTGTTCCATCTCAATCGCTTTTATTGGTGTAAATTGATTTTGAAACAACGGATCTGTTGCATATAATTTTTCCAAATAAGTCCATGCGCTCATTGCTTGTTCTCTTTTGGCGCGTTCTTTGGCAAATTGTTCAAACCATTGGTTTTCTTTACCATTAGTTATTGCAATAGAAGCTGTATCAGTTAATGATCGTCCATGAATTGTTACATTTTCATTACTTAATATTACTAAAAAAGGTTTGTTTTCTGAAGTTGTTATGTATCCAACCCCATAATCACTATGGTTATAATGTAAAGAAAATTTTCCTGTTTTATCAATTTTAGTACTTGAAATCAGGTAGGTTTTGAAACCATTAAAACCTTCAAGTTTGATTTCTTTGTCGGCCAATTCAGTCAGGACTCCAGAAATCGATTGGCCAACCAACATGCTAGGAAATACTATTAAATAAACAAGGAAAGCGTATAATTTCATAGGCAAAAATTAATTTTTAATACAACGAACGGAATTAGCTGAAGCTCGATCCCGTATAGATCCATTGTATAGGTTAATAATTTTTACACCGCTTCCACTAACGGTACTACTACTATAATACCCAAAATTTCCCGTACCCGCATTAACAACATTTCCCGTTCCATCATATTGTTTTACCCCAGGTTTTGTAAGTTTTGCAATGTGTATAAATTCCTCAGATCCTTGAACGTAATTAGAATACGACGTTAAATTTTGCAAGGCTGTTTCTCCCGGCACTTTAAAACCAACCGGGCACGGATTGTTGGTGCTGGATTCAAAAGCCCATAAATCGTCGTTTGGTGTAACCCTCCAATCTGAATACGATCGAATAAAACTCGCGTGAGTCGGAATATCACTTTGAGTACTTGTTGTGGTGTTGGTAACAGGAACGCCTGAAGTGCCACTAGAATAATTGATTAATTCATGGCCATCCGCTTTTCTGCCCCATTGAAAAAGACTGCCATAGGCTAAATGGTCGGAATAACTTGTTGCTTGTTGATTGGGATTGAAACTGGCATGTCCAATTTTAGCATAATACGCTCCTAAATTATTGTTAAGCCAAGTTTCACCCGTTTCAGTTTCGATCGGTAAATACAGTAGTAAATGAGAAGTTGTACTTCCAGTATTGTCCGCAATCCCAAACATTTTATCGGGAATACCCGGCATAATTCGTAAGTGCAACGATCCAAGTTCATTGGCATTATTCCGGATGTATGATAGCGTTCCCGCTAATATTCCGAGGTTGTTATTGCCATTTCCGGCATTAATGTCTAATTTTTTAAGGTTCAATGTACCGCCAATTGCTACAATTTTGGCCGTAATGAAACGACTTGTACTGGAAAGAATCTGTGCATCCCATGATAATTTGATGTCTCGACTGATGTTGTCTTCTGTATATTCAGCCGGTATCGAAATAATTGGCGAAACATAAGCTGGCAATGTAACGCTAGCGGTAGTAGCAACAACAATATTTATGGTTTTTCCTGTAGTTGGGATGCTACCTTGAATATTTACAGTGGTTGTTTCATTCACTCCATCTGCTGCCAACGAATTTAAGCTCGCTACTGTTGTTGGAGGACTATAAGGTAAATAATCAACATCATAAACAGAATTAATATACGTGTTTGAAAGAGCGATTAATGAAAATGTAGCGGGAAAAACAATGGTTGTAGCAGAAAAGCTGCAACTGGGTGATGTATTGATAGAAAATGTATGTGTTCCAGTACTAGTTGGTGTTCCTGTAGCCGTGAGTACAAGTTCTTGTGGACCAACTGAGGCAAAAGTGCCCGATCCCGAATATGTTACACCATTATTTGTGGTAGAAATAGAGTAGGTTCCTGCCTTAGTAACAAACGCAGAGATCGTTTGAGTCACTCCAGATGAAACGGCATTTGCAAGTAAAGTTCCTCCCGAAGTAGTAGCAGTATACGAAGTAACCACACCTGTTCCATTTGTAGAAGTAGAGAACGGTAGTCCGCCAATACATCTCCAATTGGGCAATGTTGTTGTTCCAAAATTTACCATCAAGCAGTTGATATCGGTATCAAAAACACAAAGCCCTTTTGCTGGCGATACAATTGCCATTCGTTCAATACTCGTCATTTTTGGAAATTTCATTCCTTGACTGGTACTACTTAATTCCAAAACTGCATCCGCATTCGGTGAGCTAGTTCCTATGCCAACTTGAGCAAAAGAAACAGTAGAGATTGCGACTAGTACGATGAATAGGAATAAATAACTATTTTTCATTACTCGATTGATTTAATTTTTAATACAACGAACGGAATTAGCTGAAGCTCGATCCCGTATGGATCCATTATAAAGATTGAAAATTTTTACACTACTCCCACTAACGGTACTACTACTATAATACCCAAAATTTCCGGTACCCGCATTAACCACATTTCCCGTTCCAGTATAATATTTTACCCCAGGTTTTGTAAGTTTTGCAATGTGTATAAATTCCTCAGATCCTTGAACATAATTAGAGTTTAAAGTTAAATTTTGTAATGCAGTTGCTCCCGGCACTTTAAAACCAACCGGGCACGGATTGTTGGTGCTGGATTCAAAAGCCCATAAATCGTCGCTTGGTGTAACCCTCCAATCTAAATTCAATTGTATAAAACTTGCATGAGCAGGTACATCACTTTGGACGCTTGTGTATGTATTGGTCACGGGAACGCCTGAAGTGCCACTAGAATAATTGATTAATTCATGACCATCCGCTTTTCTGCCCCATTGAAAAAGACTGCCATAAGCTAAATGGTCGGAATAACTTGTCGCTTGTTGATTGGGATTGAAACTGGCATGTCCAATTTTAGCATAATATGCCCCTAAATTATTGTTAAGCCAAGTTTCACCCGTTTCAGTTTCGATCGGTAAATATAGTAGTAAATGAGAGGTTGTACTTCCCGTATTGTCTGCAATCCCAAACATTTTATCGGGAATACCCGGCATAATTCGCAAGTGCAACGATCCAAGTTCATTGGCATTATTCCGGATGTATGATAGCGTTCCCGCTAAAATTCCGAGGTTGTTATTGCCATTTCCGGCATTAATGTCTAATTTTTTAAGGTTCAATGTACCGCCAATTGCTACAATTTTGGCCGTAATAAATTTGGTTGAAGTTGAATACGACTGTTCATCCCATGATACTTTGATGTCTCGGCTGATGTTGTCTTCTGTAAATTCAGCCGGAATTGTGATGGTTGGTGACGTGTATGCAGTCAATATTCCATTTGTTGTAGCGGTTGCCACAATACTTATGGTTTTTCCTGTAGTTGGGATACTACCTTGAATATTTACGGTAGTTGCTTCATTTACCCCATCTGCTGCCAACGAATTTAAACTTGCTACTGCAGTTGGAGGGCTATAAGGCAAATAATCAGTATCATATACAGATGCCATGTAAGTGTTAGAATTGACGGCTAAAGTAATTGATCCTGGAATTGCCCCACTTGATCTGATAAAACTACAGTTGGGTGTAGTGTTTAGAGAATACGTGTGATTGCCCACATTGGTAGGCGTTCCAACAGCCGATAATACAACTGTTTTTAATCCTGTAGGCGATGTAAAACTACCCGATGCAGTAAATGTTACACCCGGTTCGCTAGGAGAAGTAGCTGTAAAATTATAGGTACCCAAAGTGGTTACATTGACGGTTATGGTTTGGGTAACTGTATTGGGTGTTATGGCGGTTCCTATGATTAATTCACCAGCAGCAGCAGTAGAACAATCGTGAGCGGTAATTACACTACTACCATTTGACGTGGCACTGTTAGTTGTTTTATTAAAATTACAGTTTGGTGTAGTATTTAGCACATAATTATAGGTTCCCACGGCTAGAGGCGTTCCTGAACCAGTCAAAACAATATTTTGTGTTCCAGTTGAAGTAAAGTTTCCGGATGCTGTGAAAGTAATTCCATTAGCTGAAGTAGTTATTTCATATGTCCCTACTGCTGTTACTACTGCTGATATTGTATGTGTCACATTGTGCGCGGGAAGTAGCGTTACACCGGTTAAAAGAGATCCCGTGGCAGGTGATCCTGCCGGTGAACAATTGTAACTTGTAACGATAGCCGTACCGTTGGAACTCGGTTCTATAGTGGTTCTGTCGAAACCACAACTGTTGGAAGTGTTCAAAGTAAATGTATGAGAACCTATAGCAATTGGAGAACCTGAGGTGGCAGTAAGAACAATTGTTTGACTTCCTAATACAGTGAAGTTTCCTGAACCTGTAAATGTTACGCCATTAGCAGAAGTAGAAATGGCATAATTTCCTAGTCCGGTAACAACAGCTGTAAGGGTTTGAGTGACTCCAGTGCCGGCAACAGCAACTCCTTTCTTCAAGAGACCTGCTGCACTTGTTGTGCATGAATAGGAAGAAACCACACCTGTTCCATTAGTGGTTAAGCTAATGATATCTCGTGTAAAATTACAATTTGGTGTAGTATTTAAAGTAAAAGGAGTACTACCTCCACTAATTGGTGTACCGCTTGCTGTGAGGATAATATTGTTATTACCCGTTGTTGTAAAATTGCCTGAGCCGGCAAAAGTAATCCCGTTTACACTAATGGAAATGGCATAAGAGCCTATAGAAGTTACATTCGCTGTAATTGTTTGTGTAACGCCTGAAACGGCAACACCTTCTGTAAGAGTTCCGGTACTCGCTGTCGTACAAGTATATGAAGAAACTATTGCTGTGCCATTTGAACTGGGATGCACTGCTGTTCGGCTAAAGGTGCAATTTGGAGTTGTTGTTAATGCAAAAGTACTTGTTCCTGTTGTTAAGGCTGTTCCGGAAGCTGTAAGGACTATGTTTTGATTTCCAGTTGCTGTAAAAGTTCCTGAAGCAGAAAAAGTTACGCCATTCGAAATAGCGGAAATGGCATAAGTGCCAATAGAAGTAACTGTAGCTTGGATTGTTTGTGTGATATTATGTTCGGGTGCAATAGGAACGCCAACATGCAAATCTCCTCCACTAGAGCCTATTGAGCAAGTATAAGAAGTAACGACACCCGTGCCATTTGTACTACTATCAATAGTTATTCTATCGAAACTACAATTTGGATCCGTGTTTAAAGCAAAAGTTGAGGAACCTTGGTTGATGGGTGTACCTAATGCAGTGAGTACAATAGTTTGATTTCCTAAACTCGTAAAAGTTCCTGTTCCATAAAAAGTAACTCCATTTGCCGTTGCAGCAATATCATAGGTTCCAATTGTTGTTACAGTTGCAGTAATTGTTTGTGTAATACCTGAAGCACTTACGCCTTTTATCATCGTGCCATTTGATCCTGTTGCACAAGAATAAGCTGAAACATGTGCTGTTCCATTTGTACTGAGATCTATTCTTGAAAGAATTACCCAATTGGTTCCGTCAAATACACGGACACTATTGTCAGTAGTATTAAAGTATAACATACCCGTAACGGGCGCTAAATCAGCTGCTGCCTTTGGGAGTAATACCCCTTTAGAGCTACTCACAATTTCAAGTATGCTGTTTTTATCTAATAAGGAGATGTTTCCAATTCCAACTTTACCCGTTGAGCTTGTTGTGCCTGAGTTAGTAGTTATTTCAGCACCTGTACAGGCATTTTTCCATTTTCCATTTTCTAACGAAATTAAGATACAATTTAAGGTGCTGTCATAAATTACAATCCCACCCACGGGTGATAGTATGCCGTCTGCTGCATCTCTTTGTGCTGAGGTCAGTCTGGGTAATACTAATCCTTTATTGGTAGCTGAAAGATCTAAAATAGCACTTGCATTTGGACTAGCATTGTTAATTCCAATTTGAGCTTGTACATTGCTGATCATTGATATTAATGCAATTAGATAAATTTTTTTCATAAAGATCGATCTTAATTTTTATCTTTTTTGTGTTTTTTTTACAACCATAGCAGCATATGCGATCCCAAAAATTGTCAAAAACAGTATTCCCTGATCTACAGGTACATCTTGAACATCGTCATCAAAACCTGGGGTTTGTGCATTCAGGGATTGGATTTGAACCATAGTAATGACTATAGCGAGTACTTTTTTAGTGAATTGCTTCATGGTGACACTTCATTAGTTTACAATCCATTTCACGGATTTAGTTTGGTTTTCAGAGGTGATGGTAACAATATAGACACCTTGGCTAACCAGGGTTTTAGGGGTAACGTGTATTAAATTGCCTTGGTTATTTACGTGTACCGGAATCATTTGTCCCAACGGGTTGTAAACCGTAACGGTTGCCGCTTCAAGGCTTCCTTGAATAAAGAAATGCTCTCCTGCAGAAGCCGGATTCGGATACAATAGAATGTCTTTTATAAAATCATCTGCCGATAACGCGGCTGTTTGGAAGACTATTTTGAAGCGATCACTAGCGCTTGACAGGGCGTTGTTCGCATCGATAGTGAAAGCATAATTGCTGTTGTTTTGAATTTCAGAATACGTTCCTGTGAATTGATCCAACAAATAAGGAGTTAATCCGTTGTAATTTTCCAATTGTGCTGTAAACACATAGTTTTGATGTTTATAATTACTCAAGTGTAAAGCATATTCACTGGTCAAGGTTGGGTTATTGTAAGTCGCAATACTGTGTTTTTCATTCTCCATCTTTACGGCTAAATTTTCATCCAAATTGGTTAGCTTTCTAGCATCATACACATCTAATCCGTTAGAAAACGCACTACCAAAGAAAAACAAAACCCCGTCTAGAGCAGTAGCTCCTTCTTGAAAAGAATTAGCATCAAACACATTTAATTTTAAAGTGGGTACAGTGTTTGAAGTGTTTCGGTATATATTTTCGTTGGTGGTTGTGTATTTGTTGTTTTCAGCAAACACTACACTAGCCGCTCCGTTGGCTAAGGTGTTTACAAAACAGGCTTGCATGGGTTGTAAATATTGATTCACTTGTGATCCTGATACATTGTTGCTGTTGCTTAAAAAGGTATATGTTACAAAAGCTCCACGGCCATTAGTACCTCCTATTTTTGGATCCCAAACGTAATAATGTGTTGTTTTAACATTGGTGCTAGCGGATAATACACCAGCAATGTCTACCGGACATTGATAAGGATTTCCAATGATATTAAACGCATCTGCGGTGGCGTTCAAACCAGAAACGCTGTGCGAACCAATTTTCAAGCTACCTCTTGTGCGCAACGTGGTCACAGTTGGTGAAGGCGTATTTGTGTTCATGTCGATTGAACGATCACCGCGCACCATCAAACGATAGGCACCACCAGCACTTAAGGTATTGGTATCGGTATTGCTAATTGCAGTCCAAGCTTGTGCAGAGTTGTCAAAAAGAAATAACGAAGCATTTCCCGTTTGAGTAGCATCAAAACCATTTGCTCCTGAAGTAGATCCTGCAATATGGGTTCCATAGCCTGAAGCGGTATTGGAATTATTGGCAAAAAGCGCACTTGTATTGTTTTGATTTTCTTGCCAATTGAACTTGATAGAAGTAGTAGTGGTTACCGGTGAACTCAATAATCGGTAGGCTCGTTTGGCAGGAATATAGCGTTCAACCACTATATTATCAACTGTTCCGGCTGTTGATTGTTCTACAATTGCAGTTTTGGTACTGTTGCTTTGTAAAATAATTTTTTCAGCAGCATTTAATGTTCCTGCCACCGATTTAAAACCATCGGTAATGGTGAGTTTTCCAGCAGCTACAGTAGCCGTATTGCCCGATTTATTTAACTCGACGCGTTTGATGACATCATTACTACCAAAAGTAAAACTTTGAGAAGCACTTCCTGAAACTTCAAGAGTGGCATTGGCAGCACTTAGCGTTCCCGATGCGGTATTGAAATTGTTGGCGACAACTAATTTTCCTGAATTTAATGTAAGTGTTCCTTCGTTAACTATCGCTTCATTGGCATATAAAAAACTTCCACTAGAAACCGACAATTGAGCACCATTGGCTATTTTTAATTGGGCAAAGGTTGCGTTTGTTGCAAAAAGTAAGAAAAGAAATTTTTTCAACTTCATAGTAGAGAATATTACAGTTGATAAATTGTATTTTATAAGATAAATAATAAGAACGTAACAATTATTTTCTACAAATATAATTTTTTTTTGATTTATGAGTTGTTTTTTTTAATAAATCTATATTTTTTTTCATTTTTAAAAAAATAAATTTTTGAATAAAGATTTTAAAAATAGTTAATAAACACTTTAAAATATGTTTGACTGTTTTGAGAAGTATAACTATTTTTGCAGCTTAAACAACACAACATAATGAATACTACAAAAAAAGTTGCTTCAGCATTAATTTCTGTATTTGATAAAACAGGATTAGAACCTATAGTTCAAGCATTACATCAAAACAAAGTAACCATTTATTCAACAGGTGGTACAGAAGTTTTTATTAAAAATTTAGGAATTCCAGTAGTTGCCGTAGAAGATATTACCGCTTTTCCAGAAATATTAGGAGGAAGAGTTAAAACCCTACACCCCAAAATTTTCGGTGGGATATTAAACCGTCAAGACCATCCTGGTGATGTACAACAAATGCAAGAGTTTGATATTCCTCAAATTGATGTCGTAATTGTGGATTTATATCCTTTCGAAAAAACAGTAGCTTCAGGAGCCGACGAATCAGATATTATTGAAAAAATCGATATTGGAGGAATTTCATTAATTCGAGCTGCTGCTAAAAATTTCAAAGACACGGTTATCGTTCCTTCGGTAGAAGAATACGCACTTTTTTTACAATATTATACTGAAAACAAAGGTGCAACCACTCTTGAAAATAGACGCTTATTAGCAACAAAGGCTTTTCATGTTTCTTCGCATTATGATGGTGCTATTTTTAATTATTTCAATACCGACGAAACGTATCTAAAAACTAGTGTGGCCAATGGACAAATGCTTCGATATGGTGAAAATCCGCATCAAAAAGGATTTTTCTTTGGTGATTTTGATCAACTATTTACTAAAGTTCACGGAAAAGAATTGTCTTACAACAACTTGTTAGATGTAGATGCTGCCGTAAATCTTATGAATGAATTTAAAGACGATGATCCTACATTTGCCATTTTAAAGCATAACAATGCCTGTGGATTGGCTTCAAGAAGCAGTATGAAACAAGCGTATTTAGATGCTTTATCGGCAGATCCAACATCAGCTTTTGGAGGTGTTCTTATTGCCAACGGTAAAATAGATCTTGCAACAGCTGAGGAAATCAACAAATTATTTTGCGAAGTAGTGATTGCGCCAGCTTATGCACAAGAAGCAATTGATTTGTTGGAAGAAAAAAAGAACCGAATTATTTTAATTCTTAACGATGTTGCCTTACCTCAAAAAAATGTACGTACCTGTTTGAATGGGGTATTGGTTCAAGATAAAGATAATGTTACCGATTCAAAAGCACATTTAAAAACGGTTACCAAGGTAACACCATCAGCAGCCGAAATTGAGGATTTATTATTTGCATCTAAAATTTGTAAACATACCAAGTCCAATACCATTGTTTTTGCAAAAAACAAGCAACTTTGTGCATCTGGAACTGGGCAAACGTCTCGTGTGGATGCTTTAAAGCAAGCCATAGAGAAAGCAACATCTTTCGAATTTGATTTAACAGGTGCAGTAATGGCTAGTGATGCATTTTTCCCATTTCCTGACTGTGTTGAAATTGCAAATAAGGCCGGTATTACTGCCGTAATTCAGCCAGGAGGATCCATAAAAGATGAATTAAGCATTCAGTATTGCGACGACAATAATATGGCGATGGTATTTACTGGAATTCGTCATTTTAAACATTAATTTTTAATTTTTTTCTATAATTTTAAAACGCATTAAAAATAATTTTTTTAATGCGTTTTAATTTGAAATTATTCCAGATTATTTTCATAGTTTTGCTAGTTGAATAGAATTAAACAAAAAAACGTTAAACCCTTTATAAGACTATGGGATTTTTTGATTTCATGACCGAGGATATCGCAATCGACCTTGGTACCGCTAACACTCTTATCATCCATAACGACAAAGTTGTTATCGATAGCCCGTCAATTGTTGCTCGTGATCGTGTGACAAGTAAAATCATTGCCGTAGGAAAAGAGGCCAATATGATGCAAGGGAAGACGCATGAAAATATTAAGACGATTCGTCCGTTAAAAGATGGTGTTATCGCAGATTTTGATGCTTCTGAACAGATGATCAAAATGTTTATCAAAAGTATTCCTGCTTTAAAGAAAAAGTTTTTTACACCTGCTCTTCGTATGGTTATTTGTATTCCATCGGGTATTACCGAAGTGGAAATGCGTGCGGTAAAAGAATCTGCAGAACGTGTGAATGGAAAAGAAGTATACTTAATTCATGAACCTATGGCAGCAGCTATTGGTATTGGAGTAGATATTATGCAACCCAAAGGAAATATGATTGTGGATATTGGAGGAGGAACTACAGAAATTGCTGTAATTGCCTTGGGTGGAATTGTGTGTGACAAATCAGTAAAAATTGCAGGAGACGTTTTCACAAACGATATCATTTACTACATGAGAACACAACACAATTTATTTGTGGGTGAAACTACAGCTGAAAAAATTAAAATTCAAATTGGAGCGGCTATTGAAGATTTAGACAATGCCCCCGAAGATATGTCGGTTCAAGGTAGAGACTTGCTTACCGGGAAGCCAAAACAAGTAGATGTTTCTTACAGAGAAATTGCAAAAGCATTAGACAAATCGATCCAACGCATTGAAGATGCAGTTATGGAAACATTATCACAAACACCTCCAGAGTTAGCAGCCGATATTTACAATACCGGAATTTATCTTGCAGGTGGGGGATCTATGTTGCGAGGTTTGGATAAAAGAATTTCTTTGAAAACAGATTTACCAGTATATATTGCCGAAGATCCATTAAGAGCCGTAGTACGAGGAACCGGAATGGCATTAAAAAACATCAACAAGTATAAAGGAATTCTGATTAAATAATACATTAGTCCATGCAGCAAATAATTAATTTTATCATAAAAAACAGCTATCGATTGCTGTTTTTGCTGCTTTTGGTCCTATCACTTACGCTTACCATTACTTCGCATACGTATCATCGAAGCGAATACATCAATTCGGCAAATAGAATAACAGGTTCGGTATACACAAAAATTAATGATGTTAATGAATATTTAACTCTTAAAGAAAAAAATAAAGAGTTAGCTTCAGAAAATGCATTGTTGAAAGAAATGTTATTCAACAAGAAAGACACACTTATTACCGCTAAAACATTATTTAGAAACGACCTCAACAATTTTAATGTTGTGGTGGGTAAAGTGGTGAAAAATTCATTTAACGTTAGAGAAAATTATATTACGATCAATGCCGGAAAAACACTTGGCATTAAAACCGATATGGGCGTAATTAATGACAAAGGAATTGTAGGTATCGTTGAAAAAACATCTAAAGATTATGCTACTATTCAAAGTGTACTAAATATCAAGTCAAAAATCAATGCTAAGATCAAAAATTCAGATCATTTTGGTTCGTTGGTTTGGGATGGAAAAAATGTAGGATTTGCTCAGTTGATTGATGTGCCCCGATTGGCCTCACTCCGTAAAGGAGATTCTATAGTTACGGGTGGTAATTCAGATATTTTCCCAGAGAATATACCTGTCGGAAAAATTGATAAAATTTTTATTGATCGAAAAACAAATTATTATACTATTAATGTTCGACTGTTTAACGATATGACAGCATTAGGGTATGTGTACATTATTGAAAATAAAAAGAAGAAACAAAAACAAGATTTAGAAACCATTACAACAGCGCCAAAAAAATAAGTGAACAACAGTCTATTAAATAGCATACGATTTATTGTGTTTTTATCCTTACAGGTATTGATATTTAACAACATCAATTTGTTTGGATACATTAATCCGTATCCTTATATCCTTTTTATTATTTTATATCCTGTAAACAGTAACAAGAGCGTATTGTTGTTGGGCAGTTTTTTCTTAGGGTTATTGTTAGATATGTTTTGTAATTCTGGTGGAATTCATACCACAGCTTCCATAACGTTAGCTTTTTTGCGCCCTACTTTGTTTAAATTTTCTTTTGGATTAAGTTATGAATATCAAACCGTAAAGATTGCCGATAAGATGTCGCCAGAGCGCATTACACTTTTACTTTTAGCCATCGTTGTACATCATTTTATTCTATTTTATTTGGAATATTTTAGACTCGGATTGATCTTTACTATTTTAACGCGTACCCTAGCGAGTACCCTGTTTACTTTTGCCATTTGTTTATTAATTGTATATTTAATTAAGCCAAATAGACGATGAGAAAAATTGCCTTGCCCGCTGTAATAATTATTACTTCCGTTATTTTTATTCTGCGCATTTTCTATTTGCAAGTAATTGATGACTCTCTAAAATTAAAATCTGAAAATAATGCCATAAAAAAGATTTTTGATTTTCCAGAGCGTGGTTATATCTATGATCGTAATGGTAAACTATTAGTTGCCAACCAACCTTCCTATGATATCATGGTGGTACCGCGCGAAATCAAAAATATTGACACCCTCGAATTTTGTAAATTATTGCACATTTCAAAGGCCGATTTTATTCGCAAAATAAACAAAGCGAGAGTATATAGTCCTATGCTTCCCTCGGTTTTTTTGGCCCAATTGAACAAAGCTGAATATGCAGCCTTTCAGGAAAAGGAACGAAAATTTGAAGGATTTTATTCCCAAAAAAGATCGTTACGCGATTATCAAGTTAAGGATTGTGCGAACATTTTTGGATTTATTACCCAAGTAAACGAAGCCATTCTGAAAAAGAACGAATACTACAACAGTGGTGATTTGATTGGGAAACAAGGAGTAGAGCAAGAATATGAAGAAATTTTACGAGGAATAAAAGGCGTAAAATATTTGTTGCGCGATAAACACAACAAAATTATTGGTCCTTATAAAGAAGGCGAGTTTGACACCATTTCCCAACAAGGAAAAGATTTAACCTTAACCATAGATCACGAAATTCAAAAATATGGTACGGAGTTGATGATCAATAAACGAGGTGGAATTGTAGCTATAGAACCCAAAACGGGTGAAATTTTAGCTTTGGTTTCGGCTCCAACATATGATCCGGCCATGTTGGTAGGTAGACAACGGTCTAAAAACTACACAGCTTTATACAACGATTCTATTTCAAAACCACTCTATGATCGAGGATTACAAGCGACTTATCCACCGGGTTCTCCATTTAAAATAATAACAGGATTAATTGGTTTGCAAGAAGGTGTAATCAACGAACAGAGCTTATTTTATTGTAATCACGGTGCAAATTTTGGACGTTTTATGGGATGTCACTGTGGACTGCACGAATTGCAATTGAACAATGGAATATACAAATCGTGTAATTCCTATTTTGGAAATACCTATAAGCGCACCATAGAGAAATATAAAAATTCTTTTTACAGTGTTGACAATTGGTCAAAACATGTGAAGAGTTTTGGTTTGGGGCAATATTTGGGTACCGATATGCCTATTGGTGCTAAAGGACTTATTCCAACATCTAAAATGTACAAGCGTTTGTACAACGGTGCCCCCATTAGAAGTTCCTACATCATATCAAATGCTATTGGACAAGGTGAAATATTAACTTCTCCAATTCAGTTGGCAAACATGATGGCAACTATAGCCAATAGAGGCTATTATTATACGCCTCACATTGTAAAAAATATCAAGGACCAAAAGCTTGATAAAAAATTCACCACACGCCATTACACCACAATCGACAAACAATATTTTGAACCGGTTATTCAAGGCTTAGAAGATGTGTATAATCATGGAACGGCAGCAGGATTTCGGGTAGAGGGCATTAAAATTTGTGGTAAAACCGGAACTGCAGAAAATAAAATTAGAGTTGGTGGAAAGACCTATCAATTGAAAGACCATTCTATTTTTGTGGCTTTTGCTCCACGTGATAATCCCAAAATTGCAATTGCCGTTTTTATTGAAAATTCAGGTTTTGGTGCTACATGGGCGGGTCCTATCGCTACATTAATGATTGAAAAATACATCAATGGAAAAATTTCACGTACCGATTTAGAGGAACGAATGCTTAAAGGAAGTTTGGCCCCCGAGTATAAAAAAATTGAGAATATTATTTATCAGCGTTTTCCAGACCGATCTACAGATACCGATACGGCTCTTTCAAATGTTGAAACAAAAGTAGGAGAAGCAAAAAAAGAAGAAGAAAACGACTAAAATGAAAAATCAACGCGTAGGATCAAGTATCGACTGGATTACCATTTTACTGTATACTGTTTTAGTAATCATGGGATGGATGACTATATATTCGGCATCCTTGCCTTTAGAAGAAACTTCACTTTTTGACCTTTCCCAAATTTATGGTCGCCAAATGCTTTTCATCGGATTAACGATACCCATCATTTTTATTATTTTATTTACCGACGCAAAGTTATTTGAACGGTTCTCTTTTGTTTTTTATGGTATCGGTATCATATCGTTATTGGGTTTGTTTGCCTTTGGTAAAACCATTAAGGGACAAACTAACTGGTATCAATTTGGTGGATTTGGATTTCAACCCTCTGAATTTGTCAAAACAGCGACTGCTTTATTATTGGCAAAGTATTTAAGTTATTCCCAAATTAATCTAAAATTTACCAAGCATCAACTCATGGGATTAGCCATTATTGGATTGCCCATCTTTTTAATTTTGTTGCAACCCGATGCGGGAAGTGCAATGATTTTTATCGCTTTAATTTTTGTACTGAACCGAGAAGGACTGCCTAGTTGGTATTTTCTTTCCGGAATTGTTGCTATTGTAGTTTTTTTCTTATCCCTAGTAATAGCTCCCATATATTTGATCGTCATTATTTTGATTGTCATGATTGCGCATTATATTTTGAATCGCAAAATAACGAGAAACCCTGTCGTATATGGATTGGTTTATTTAGCAATTGTGGCGTTTTCATTTTCGGTTAGTTTTGTATACAATACTGTATTGGAAGACCACCAAAAAGATCGTATCAATGTATTAATTGGCGATGACGTAGATATGAAAAAAGAAGGATACAATTTAGATCAGTCTATGATTGCAATTGGTTCTGGCGGCTTTTTTGGCAAAGGTTATCTTGAAGGAACCCAAACCAAAGGGGGTTTTGTTCCAGAACAGCACACCGACTATATTTTTACAACAGTTGGAGAAGAATGGGGATTCATTGGTTCTACTTTTGTAATTGCGTTATTTGTTACGTTGTTTCTTCGAATCATTTATTTGGCCGAAAATCAAAAGACAAAATTTAGTCGCATTTACGGATATTGCGTTGCAACCTATTTGTTCATGCATTTCTTTGTGAATATTGCCATGTTGATTAAGTTGTTTCCAACAATTGGAGTTCCCTTGCCTTTTTTCTCCTATGGAGGATCGAGTTTGTGGGCATTTACTATTTTGTTATTTATCTTTATTAAATTAGATGCGAATAAAGTAAATGAATGGTAATTATTTGAAATCTATATTTATTTGATATAAAAAAACCTCAACTTATGTTGAGGTTTTTTAGTTTAGTTGATGCTTAATTTTTTAGGCAATCCTTTGCCATTTTGGCTGGCCTTAATTTCGGCAATTACATTTAAAGTTTCTTCTATATAAACGTCTTTTTGTAAATCTTCATGCCAACGTTCTCTTTTTTGTTTTAATAAGCTGTCTTTTTCAAATAGAACTACTTCATGGGGTAGTGAATTGAATTTAAGCTTATTGTTGTAGTCCGAAAGGACTTTGAATTTTTTAATTTTTGCATCCGACTGCGCCATTTCTTTTTTAAATTGATTTAAATTCAAACTAAATGTGTTTTCGTCTTTGCGTTCAAAAATCCATTTCGCATTTTCGTCTATTAATTTAAAGTAAGAATTTCCAGCAATTCTTTTCTTACTATTGGCGATGATTTGATCATAATTTATAGGCAATGGCTCGTATTTTGCAGGTGCAATTTTATCCCATGGCAGAGCGCTTTCCTCATCACGTTCACCCATATCTAAATACGAATAACGATCCGGAAAAACAATGTCACTCACTACGCCTTCTCGTTGCGTAGAACCTCCATTAATCCTATAAAATTTTTGAATGGTTGTTTTTAAAGCCCCTAAATCACCATAAGAATTGCCTCTAATAAATTGATTCAAGTCGATAACATTTTGTACGGTTCCTTTTCCATAGGAATGTTTACTCCCTACCACAATTCCTCTTTTATAATCTTGAATGGCGGCAGCAAAAATTTCTGACGCAGAAGCGGAAAAGTTGTTGATCATAACTACTAATGGTCCGTCGTATTGAACTTTTTTATCCGGATCGGGTAAAATTTCTGGGTTTCTCCCCGGTGCTTTTACTTGTACCACTGGGCCTTCCGGAATAAATAAACCTACCATTTTGACAACCGTTTCTAAAGATCCACCGCCATTATCACGCAAATCCATAACTAAACCGTCAATATTCTGCGCTTTCAAACGTTCAATTTCAATAGCGACATCTTTATATGCATCTCTATTTTCTTTGTTTTCAAAACTAATGTAGAATTTAGGTAAGTAAACAATTCCAAAGCGTTTTCCGTCTTTTTCTACGATAGATGATTTTGCAAATGTTTCTTCGGTCTCTACTTCATCTCTTATGATCGAAATGACTTTAATTGAACCATCCACTTTTTTTACTGTTAATCGAACTTCAGTGCCTTTAGGGCCCTTTATTTTTTTAACAACATCGTCTAATCGCATGCCAGCAATATCAACAGGCTCGTCTTTTCCTTGGGCTACTTTTAAAATAAGATCTCCCGCTTCTAATTCTTTTCCTTTCCATGCCGGTCCACCGGAAATTAATTCTGAAATCTCAACCGCGTCATTTTTCTTTTGTAGACGTGCCCCAATACCTTCAAAGGTTCCGCTCATGCTAACATCAAATTTTTCTTTATCTTCTGAAGAAAAATAAAACGTATGCGGATCAAATCGTTCCACAATAGCATTCAAATAGATTGAAAACCAATCGTTTCGTGTCAACTCTTTTTGGATAAAATCAAAATATTCATCTAGTGATTTTAAACTGTTTTCACGCACTTCTTTTTCAATGATTTCAAAGGATTTGACAGTGTAAGCTGCATCTTTCGTTTTTTTGTCTTCTTCTAATTTTTGTTTATCGGTAACAGAAGATAAGGCTTGCAATTTGAGTTGTTTGCGCCAACGATCGGTCAATTCTTTTTTATTTTTAGCGTAGGGCAACTTTTCATAATCAACATTGATGCTTTCATTTGCTGTAAAGTCAAATGGACCAGCTAGTACTTCTTCATATATAGCTCTACTTTCTTGCATTCTTTGTAACAAACGACTATTGGTCAAATTAAAGAAAGTTAAATCTTTATTTTTAATCATGTCATCTATTTGCATTTCATATTTGCTAAATTCTTCAATGTCGCTTTGTAAGAAAAAACGTTTTGTCGGATCAATCCCGTCTAAATATTTAGCATATACTTTTTTGGAAAAGGCATCATCAATAGCAACAGGGCTATAATGCCCTCGCTCAAGTACCATTGTTAGTAATTCCAATAATAATTTATCTTTTTCAGGATCTGATTTTTTTTCGGTAGGAATAAAACTCCACAATACTGCAGATAATGCAGTGATCACTAAAATAACCTTATAATTTCTCTTCATAAATTCCACGATACGTTTCATTAAAAAATTTTCAACTAAATTACACAAAAAACCATGCCATTAAAAAGTAATCTACGATAATTTTTTGTTAAAGTGCTATTTTTTTTTACTCAAGAAAAGGGTTTCCATTTAAATTAATTAATTTAGCAAAAAAGAAATTATGGCTAAACCACTTATTCTCATTACAAACGACGACGGAATTGTTGCTCCAGGGATTAGAGCATTAATTGCTGTAATGAAAGAAATAGGGGATGTAATTGTTGTAGCTCCGGATAGCCCTCAAAGTGCTATGGGTCATGCCATCACCATTAACAACACACTTAAAATAGAGCGGGTACATATAGATAATGAAATTGAACAAGAATACAGTTGTAGTGGTACACCTGTTGATTGTGTTAAAATTGCAGTCAATGAACTACTTCTGCGCAAACCCGATTTGTGTGTGTCAGGAATCAATCACGGATCAAATTCTTCTATAAACGTAATCTATTCAGGCACAATGAGCGCGGCGGTTGAAGCCGGTATTGAAGGTATACCCGCGATCGGATTTTCATTGTTAGATTATAGCTGGGAGGCCGATTTTGAACCCATAAAAAAACACCTCAAACAAATTGCCCTTGAAGTCTTACAGAAAGGCTTACCGGACGGAGTAGTTTTGAATGTTAATTTTCCAAAACTTGCTCAAGATGCTATTAAAGGAATAAAAATTTGTCGTCAAGCTAAAGCCATGTGGCAAGAGGAGTTCGATAAACGAACCAATCCACAAGGAAAAGAGTATTATTGGTTAACGGGTAAATTTGTGAACCAAGATAAAGGAACAGATACCGACGAATGGGCGTTGGAAAACGGTTACATTTCGATAGTACCTGTTCAGTTTGATTTAACCGCCCACCATGCCATTCAGTCATTGAATGCGTGGGATTTATAAAATTAAAGCATGAAATATTATATCATAGCAGGAGAGGCCTCGGGGGATTTGCATGGTGCAAACCTAATGAAAGCTTTGTATGTAAAAGATCCGTCGGCTGAAATACGATTTTGGGGTGGCGATATGATGGATCAGGTTGGCGGAACCTTAGTTAAACACTACCGCGAATTGGCTTTTATGGGTTTTGTTGAAGTACTCCTGAATTTAAAAACCATCTTAAATAACATTGCCGTTTGCAAAAAAGACATTGCTCAATTTCAACCGGATGTACTTATTTTTATAGACTATCCAGGATTTAATATGCGCATTGCCAAATGGGCAAAAGAACAAAATATCCCAACTCATTATTATATTTCTCCTCAAATATGGGCTTGGAAAGAAAGTCGCATTACCGCAATAAAACGCGATGTTGATGCGATGTATGTCATACTCCCTTTCGAGAAAGATTTTTACGAGAAAAAGCATCATTTTCCAGTTCATTTCGTGGGACACCCGCTCATAGACGCAATTGCAAACCGAGTTGAAGTACCGGATGCAGTATTTAGAACAGAAAACAATTTGTCAGAAAAGCCCATCATTGCTTTGTTGCCAGGCAGTCGAAAGCAAGAAATTGTCAAAATGCTTACTATTATGCTTTCTGTAGTGGATGATTTTCCAGATTATCAATTTGTCATTGCCGGAGCTCCTAGTCAGGAGTATTCGTTTTACGAGCCCTTTTTAACTAACGAAAACGTACAATTTATTTCCAATAAGACTTATGATTTACTAAGTCATTCGTATGCTGCATTGGTCACTTCTGGAACAGCGACTTTGGAGACCGCTTTGTTTAATGTGCCCGAAGTGGTATGCTACAAAGGGAGTTGGATTTCATATCAAATTGCAAAACGCATCATTACTTTAAAATACATTTCTTTGGTTAATTTGATATTGGATGAAGAAGTAGTCAAAGAATTGATTCAGGAAAATTTGACTACAGCCCAATTAAAATTGGAACTGCACAATATTTTAAATCTTGAAAACCGCAAAAAACTAGCCGATACGTATGCTCGTTTGAAACAAAATTTAGGAGGTGAAGGCGCCAGCTTGAAAACAGCAACATTAATTGTAAATTCCCAAAATATGCACTAAAAATATGCACTAAATTCCCCCTACATATTGAATCCCCTAAAATTTCCCTTAATCGGCATAACGTTGTGTTTTATGTTGGGCATTATTGTCCAAGAAAATTGTTGTGCTTCATTCCCAGTTATTGTTTGTGGATTATCCATTTTTGCCACACTATTTGCTTATTCGTATCTAAAAAATCACCAAAAATTAATACCCTCGATGGGTTTTGCTATCGCAACCTATTTTCTTTCTGTTTTTTTGGGAATGCTCACGTATTTTGTGCATTTGGATAGTAATTCTACAGATCATTACAGCAAGCAAATTCTTTCAACTTCAAATCAAATTAGTGGAATAATTCAATCTGATATCAAGCCTAATGCACGATATGCAAAGTATTTTTTGGAAATTCAACTTCTGAATCATAAAAGAGCATCGGGACGCCTACTTTTGTATGTGGCTAAATCTTCAACTATAACCTTGCCTATTGGCACTGAAGTTGTATTTCGGGGTACATTATATCCCATCCCAAAAGCCTTTAATCCGTATCAATTTGATTATGCAAATTATTTAGAAAAACAAAATATTTGGCACCAAGTCTACCTAAAAGGGAGTGATGTAAAAGTGGTGCGGTTGCATCGAAATAGCGGGTATTATTTAGAACTAATTCGCAATTCGTTACGGCATAGTTTTGACTTGCATGCGTTTGATTCCAAGACAAAGGCGCTTATTGATGCGTTACTATTAGGCCAACGCGTTGCACTCGATAAAGAAACCCTAATGGATTATACTAATGCGGGTGTAATTCATGTATTAGCGATTTCCGGGTTGCATATTTCGGTTTTGTATTTCTTTTTGGTTTTTATATTGCGTCCTTTACGAAAATTTCGATTTGGTAAAGAATTAGAGTTAGTTATCGTATTACTCGTGTTGTGGGTATTTGCTTTATTAACCGGACTTCCTGCTTCTGTAACACGAGCGGTAACCTTGTTTAGTTTTATGAGTATAGGTGCTTATTTCAATCGTTCTAAATCACTTTACAATGCGATGGCAGTTTCGGCACTTTTGATTTTGTTGTTTTCTCCCAACACGTTATTTGATATTGGATTTCAGTTGAGTTATGCGGCTGTATTGTCTATAGTACTGTTGCAGCCTTTTTATAAAATAGTTCATGTGACTCAAAATAAAATTGCTCGCTACTTTATAGACATGATTTGTGTTTCAATGGCTGCTCAGTTGGGCGTATTGCCTTTGTGTTTGTATTATTTTAATCAATTTCCTGCATTGTTTTTGTTGGCCAATTTAGTGATTATTCCACTTTCTAGTTTTGTATTATTATATGGTATTATACTCTTAGCGCTCAATTTTATTGTACCATCGGTTGCTCTTTATTTAGGAAAGCCCTTGGCTTTTTCAATTCATTATATGAATGCCTACATTCATTGGATTGCTCATTTTAAATGGGGTGTTATTAACCATATTTCTTTTTCAGGCGTTATGGTTGTGACACTTTATTTTTTATTATTTTCGGCAGTTTATGGGTTGTATTCAAAAAAAGGCAAAAGGATTATTTATGTTGGGATTTCATTTTTTCTTTTTCAACTGAGTTATCTTATAGTCAAATGGAATGAAAACGAATCTTCAGAATGCATAGTATTTAATGAAAAACGTACCCTTATAGGAATTAAAAATAAAAATAAAATCATTGCATTTACGGATGATCCGGAGCAGCATCTGCTTACTTTACAGCATTATTTGAGAGGAACTTTTTCGGATACGTTACAGGTGTTTCCACTACAAAATGTACTTTCGTTCCATCAAAAAAGGATTTTGGTTATTGATAGTATGGGCATTTATAAAACCAAACTAAAACCTAGTGTAATCATTCTTATACAAAACCCAAAAATTAATTTAGATCGATTGATTAATGTAACACAGCCTAAGGTAATAATTGCTGATAAATCGAATTACAGAAAAAATATTCGTGCATGGGAATCCACCTGCCTAAAAGCAAAAATCCCTTTCCATGCCATAGCCGAAAAGGGATTTTATCGATTGAAATAAATCTATTTTTTTGAAATGATTTGATTTGCTCCGTCGATCCAAACTTGGGGGCCACCGGCAACATAGCCTGTGCTTCCTAATGCGTTTAAATTTACTTTTGCGTCCGCTGTTTTGGCAGCACTCACAAACCAAACCGTAGGATATCCTCTCACTTGTAATTGTTGCTGAAGTTGAGCATTTTGCATTTTTATCGCATCAGCTTGTTCCTTTCTTTTGGGAAAATCTAATTCTACTAATACCACATTTTTTTTTGCCCACGCGATAAATTCAGGGGTTTTGAAAACCTCATTTTGCAATCGGATGCACCATCCGCACCAATCAGAACCTGTAAAAAACAAAAATAAAGGTTTGTTTTCTTTGATTGAAATATCGGTAGCTTTTGTTAAATCGGTATGCCATGTCAGTTCCTCTTGCGCCTGAAGGGATACGCTTGACAACATTAATAATGTTAGTAATATTATCTTTTTCATATTCTAAATTTAAATCACAAAAATATACATTTTGAAATGCAAATGGATTACTTATTTTACCTCTTGCATTAATTTTTTAACCAAGGGCGAAATAACAATTAATACACCACCCAATATAAAGGCATAAATACCCAGTTGTTTGTATCCGTCGGCATATAAAATTAATTTTTCCAAATTACTTGCTTTTTCAGAGGCTTCTGCAATATTAGCACCCAAAATTCCGGCAAAATATTGACCATATGCACTGGCTAGAAACCACATTCCCATCATCACTGCTTGTGTTTTTTGCGGCGATAGTTTAGTCATGGCACTCATTCCAATAGGTGACAAACACAATTCTCCAAAAGTAATAACCAACCAGCCCAAAGTAAAGATGCCAAGGGAAGTTTTGCCATTCAAATCGGCAAAAAATTGGGTGTAATAAAATACCCAAAAACCACCCGCCAAAAACAAAAATGCCAATCCAAATTTGATGATGGTATTGGGTTCTATTTTTTTCTTGGCCATCCATAACCAAACCAAACCAACTAAGGCAGCAAACCCAATTACGAATAAAGAATTAGCTGAATTGTTGACGCCATTCGGGCTCAATTCTACTCCAGCAATAGTGTTGTTTAGATTATTAGCGGCAAATAGACTTAAGGAGCCACCACTTTGTTCAAAAAAGGCCCAAAAGAAAATGGAGAAAATAATAAATACTAAAGCGGCCAACAGTTTTTTATTTTCCGCACTCGTAAAATTCTTCATTTCGTATAATAAATACAATATTGAAGCCGGACCTATAAACATCATGAAATAATCGGTATACATTGTATTGGCTACCATTATAATGATCACAGGGATGATGAGTAATGAGCCTAAATAGGTAGAAATTTCTAAAATTTTTCGCCTTGAAGGCACCATCTCATGTAAGGGCGAAAGACCTATGGTACTTAATGTTTTTTGTGTTTGTGTAAACGTGAGTAAACTAATGATCATGACAAGGGCTGCAAAACCAAAGCCCACGTTCCATCTCAAGTGTTCTGGAATTAGGGATTGCCACATTGAACCTTCGGCAACGGCGATACATACATATCCACCAATTAACGCTCCTAAATTTACACCCATGTAGAAAAAAGAAAATCCAGCATCGCGACGCGGATCACCATCTTGATACAATTGACCAACCATAGATGAGATATTGGGTTTGAAAAACCCGGTGCCTACAATGGTAAAACTGATGCCAATAAAGAATAAATTTTTAGGATCAATGGCTAAAATAATACTTCCTAGAATCATCAATATACCACCCCAAAATAAGGATTTGCGTAACCCTAAAATTTTATCAGCAAACAAACCTCCAATAAATGTAAACGCATACACCCACGCCTGTGTAGCACCATATTGTAGATTGGCTGTTTTTTCATCCATTGCTAAATGTTGCACCATAAAAACCACCAGCATGCCGCGCATTCCATAAAAACAAAAACGCTCCCACATTTCGCTGAAAAACAAATACCATAATTGTTTTGGGTATTTACCTTTAAAATTCTGAATATCTTGTATTGTTTGCATCTTAATGTATTCCTTTTTCTTGCATTACTTTATTCAATTGTTTCAATAATATAAACATCAATAGTGTGGCAAATAATAACAATCCGAAGTTTATCCAAAAAAAGTCTTGCTTGTTATCATAGGTATCCCAAAGACTTGCTAATACGCCACTTAATTTATTACCAATAGACGTGGCTAAAAACCAGCCTCCCATCATTAAAGATGTAATATTTGTAGGACTCAATTTCGAAACCACCGATAGCCCCATTGGGCTTAAAAATAACTCACCAATTGTAATGACACCATAGTTTGCAACCAACCACCATACGCTTACTTTTTCGGATCCATTTGCGCCCATATTCACAGCGGCAACCATTACTAAAACGGATAAGGCCGAAATGAGCAATCCGAAGGCAATTTTTGTAGGAGTTGATGGTTCTTTTTTTCTGCCGCGTAAAAAGGTAAAAAATGCAACTACTAATGGGGTTAAAAGGATGACCCAACCTGGATTAATGGATTGGCTTAAATTGGTGGCCCAAATCGAAACGGTTGCTCCTTCTTCGGGTAGCTTATCTTTAGCGACATTTCTGAAATACACTGGGTAGTCGACTGTTTTTTGAACTTCGCCGTCTACTTTTTGAATGCGAAAACTGGCATCATATAATTCAACGGTATCTTTTTTGTATTCGACTTCTTTGGCTAATTTTAAACCATTGAAAACCGTTTGAGTGGTTCCTGTGATTTGTCTGTCGGTGTATCGATCGGCCCAAGTATTCAATGCGGATCCATTTAATTTAAATACGGCCCAAAATAAAATAACAACGGCAAAAATAGTCAATAAAGCACCTATAGGTCTTTTGTCTTCTACCTTTGCTTTTACATATAAACTTCCATAGAAAAAAATCACGGGGATACAAGCAAAAATAAAGGCATCGGTACTGTCTGAACCAAAAATATAACCACCTGGATTGGCTTCTGAAGTTACTCCTTTGATCAACCAACCAATTACACCAAAGACAGCCGATGGAACTAAAATAAAGAGTACAATTTTATAAAAAGGCATATCGCCAGGTTGTACCCCTTTTTTCTCGGTTTGATTTCCGTAGTGTTTTGTTCCCAATAGGAAAACAATTACCCCAATAAACATTCCGATTCCAGCTGCCATAAAAGCATATTGCCAGCCTAATAAAATTTGTAATGCTGCTCCAAAGAAGTTACAAATAAAAGCGCCCACATTAATACCCATGTAGAAAATATTGTAGCCTTCATCCTTTTTTTCTTTGAATCGATCTTCCGAGTAAAAGTTTCCTAATAAGGTGGAAATATTGGGTTTAAAGAAACCATTTCCTACAATAACGAGCGTCATGGCAATATAGAGCATAGTGATGTTATGAATGCCCATCATAAAATATCCGGCTCCCATCATGATACCTCCAATAACAATGGATTTTTTATAGCCCCAATAGCGATCGGCAATTAAACCACCGATAAAAGGTGTTAGGAAAACCAAGGCTATGAAAGTTCCGTATAAATCGGATGCTTCTTTCTCGGTCATGGCAAATCCGGCTTCTACATCTTTAAGGTATAAGGTAAAAATACCAATCATTAAATAATACCCGAAACGTTCCCACATTTCAGATAAAAACAAATAAGGCAATGCTTTAGGATGACTTTTCCACATGATATAATTGTATTAAAAAAAACAAACCTACAAGGATTTCTTGTAGGTTTGAAAGATATAAAAAATATTTTAATTCGATTAACCTAAGCCGTTCATCATTTTCTTTAATCTTGGAGATAATAGTGCTAAGATGATGGCAGCAATACCACATAAAATTACGAATACCATAAAGAAATCATATAAATTATGAATTTCGAAACCAGCAAACGAAGTGTTTGCGATTGGTAATTGTTCTTTTTCAAAAAGAGCCAATTGCTCTGCAGTTAAGGTTACTTTTTTGTTTAAAACATCTTGAAGATTTACACCTAATTTTTCAGCTTTTTCAAATTTATCTCCTGTTGCAGGAATAATGGCACCTAACGAACCCGCTAAAGCATAACCTGCTGCATTTGAGATGAAGAAAACGCCATACAATAAAGAAGCAAAACGTTTTGGGGCTAATTTACCCACTAATGATAATCCGATAGGGGACAAACAAAGTTCCCCCATAGTTTGGATTAAATACAATAACATTAACCATTTGATGGCTAACAAACCTGAGTTTCCAAGGTCTTTTACATTGTGTGCAATGATGAAATAACTCAAGGCAATTAAAGCCAATCCAATAGCCTGTTTTAAAGGTGAAACCGGTTCTTTCCCTTTAGCACGCAATTTATCCCACAATAAACTAAAAGGAAGCGCTAAAGCAACCACAAATAGTCCATTGAAGATTTGTACCATTGAAGGCGGCATGTTCCATCCAAAAATATGACGATCGGTTTGATTGTCAGCAATAAAGGTTAATGAAGAACCCGCTTGTTCAAATGCAGCCCAAAAGAAAATAATAAAGAAGGACACAATGTAAATTACCCATATGCGCTGTCTTTCTATTTTATTTTCTGCAGAACTCATGATCAAATAGGCCAAAGAAATTCCAGCAGCATAAATAAATGGATAAATGATACCTTTGATTAATTGTCCCATTTCTACGACAGAGAAGCCAAATTCCCCAACTAAAACATATCTAAAAATAAAGAACAAAACAGCAAATAATACTACAGCAATTCCAATGGCTTTGCCGGTAAATTTAGCCGTCTGTGTTTCTCCTTCTTCAAAGTCATCATTTACACTATTTTTTGGCAAGTCGCCAATAGGTCTTCCTTCTGGAGTAACTACATATTTATTTTTTAAGATAAAAAACGTTATGGTACCGATGATCATAGCAATTGAAGCAGCAAGGAATCCCCATTTAAAAGCGAAAATGTCTCTAATTCCTGTATCGGCGTCTTTTACATCTCCTACCCAAGGGCAAATAAATTGACCTAAAAAAGCACCAATATTAATCCCCATGTAAAAAATGGTAAACGCAGAATCTAACTTATTTTTCTCTTGTTTTGGATACAAACTTCCCACCATTGAAGAGATATTTGGTTTGAAAAATCCATTTCCAAAAATGATGACGAATAAAGCCACCCACATAAATATTTTAGCACTATTGATGCTTGAGTCAAAAGTAGAAGCACTGATGAACAATAAAAATTGACCTATGGCCATTAAAGATCCACCAAACATAATGCTGTATCGGTTTCCAATGTACTTATCAGAAATGAACCCGCCTAATAATGGGGTTAGATAACACAAAGCTAAGAATCCGCCATAAATAATGGCTGCATCGGCTTCTTTGATTAATAACGAATTCACCATAAATAAGGTTAAGATTGCTCGCATTCCGTAGAAATTGAATCGTTCCCACATTTCGGTTCCAAATAATACCCACAGGCCTTTTGGATGACTTTGTTTTGTTACTACTTCGCTCATTATAATTTGTTTTAGTTATTGGTTGGTTATAATTTTTCTTTGATGAAATTGGTCATTTTGGTATACAATTGCAAACGTGTTTTACCGCCATAAATTCCGTGGTTTTTATCAGGATAAATGGCCCAATCAAATTGTTTGTTGGCTTGTACTAAAGCTTCAACCATTTTCATTGTATTTTGTACATGTACATTATCATCAGCTGTTCCATGCACTAGTAAAAAGTTTCCTTTTAATTTGTTGACATGGTTGATGGGTGAGTTGTTGTCGTACCCACTTGCATTTTCTTGTGGGGTTTGCATATAACGCTCTGTGTAGATACTGTCATAATTTCTCCAAGAGGTTACGGGTGCTACGGCTATCGCCATTTTGAAAACATCAGCACCTTGGAACAAACAGTTTGACGACATGAATCCGCCATAACTCCAACCAAAGATTCCAATTCTTGACGCATCAACAAAATTATATTTTCCAAATACTTTTGCCGCATCAATTTGATCTTCTACTTCATATTTTCCCAATTCTTTTTGCGTACATTTTTTGAAAGCAGCTCCTTTGAAACCAGTACCTCTTCCGTCTACACAGGCTACAATATATCCTTGCTGTGCTAACATCATAAACCAATAGTCATCGGCACCGTTCCAATCGTTATTCACTTGTTGTGATCCTGGTCCAGAATATTGATACATGAAAACCGGATATTTCTTTGTCGCATCAAAGTTTTTAGGCTTGATCATCCATGCATTTAATTGGTGTCCTTTTTCGGTTGTAACGACAAAAAATTCTTTAGGCGCAACGTCGTATTTTGCTAATTTTTGTTCAACTCCTTCATTCGAAACAATAGTTTTTATGGATGCTCCAGTTTTGGATTGGTTTAACGTGTAGGTAGGTGCTACTGTGGCACTCGAATAGGTATTGATAAAATATTGAAAGTTCGGACTAAAAGTTGCCGAGTTGGTTCCTGTTTTAGAAGACAAACGCACTTTTGATTTGCCGTCAATTTTAATGGCATAGATGTCTCTATTGATAGATCCATTTTCTACTGATTGGTAATAAATCATGCCTGATTTTTCATCAAATCCATAGTAGTTTGTTACTTCCCATGGCCCTTTAGTAATTTGTTTTTTTAATTTACCGGTTTTGTCATAATGGTAAATATGATTGTAACCGTCTTTTTCTGAAGTCCAAATAAAACTGTTGTCTTTTAGGAATGTTAAATTATCGGTAATATCAATGTAGGCATTGTCTTTTTCGTTCAAAACAATTTGGGTGCTACCTGAAGTGGCATTTACAAAATGGAGGTCTAAATTATTTTGGTGACGGTTCATTACTTGAACACTTAATACAGCCGCATCGTTGGTCCATTTAATTCTAGGAATATAGAAATCTTGATAATTTCCTAAATTAATAGGTCGTGATACGCGATATTTTAGGTCATATACGAATAAAGAAACTTCCGCATTTTTTTCGCCCGCTTTCGGATATTTGAAAACCGATTGTGTTGGATAAAGTCCTTGGTTGTAAATGTCCATTGAAAATTCGGGCACTTGTGATTCATCAAAACGAATGAAAGCTAACTTGGTTCCATCTGCATTCCAATCATATGCTTTTACAAAAGCAAACTCTTCTTCATACACCCAGTCGGTGATTCCATTAATGATGGCATTTTTCTTTCCATCAGTCGTTATTTGGGTTTCTTTATTTGAAACCAAGTCTACGATGAATAAATTGTTCTCAAAAGCATAGGCCACTTTAGTTCCATCTGGAGAAAAAGTAGGTTCTTGTATGGCTTTATCCGTAAATTTTGAGATTTTTTTAGAAGCGATATCGTATACAAAATAGTTGGCTGTAAAAGAGTGTCTAAAAATGGAGTTGGAATTGGTTGCCAATAATATTCTTTGTTCTTTGGCATCAAATGTATAGCTGTCAATAGATTTAAGTTCTGAATGATTTTTTGTATCCAAAAGTGTACTCACTTTTTCTAATGTAGCAAAATCATACAAGTCAATTTGGAAACTTTTTGAGGCACGATCAAAATTCAATACGGTGTATTGGTTGGTGTTTTTCATGGCGTTCAATTCGTCCATCCCTTTGGTACGAAAAGCGCCACCCCAAATTTCTTCTAACGTTATTTTTTGTTGTGCAACAACTGATACTGAGCTTGCTACCCATAAAAAGAGCAAAAATGTTATTTTTTTCATAAATTTATTCTTTAAAAACAGTCCAATTTTAGTGAAAATATATGAAATAACCACAATTTTAACCCAAACTTTTTTAATAAATAAAAAGATCCAAGAGTTTCATAATTGATTTTTTAATTGATTACAAATTTTTTCCCCCACATTTTATGTGATTCGTTGCCAATACCGAGGGTTGATTTAGTGTAAACTAAATATCCTTTAGTCTGTTCGCTATTCGTGTATATTAATGTTGGATGCCAGGTACCTTAATAAGATAAAATATATTTTTAGGAATGCAATAACAAATGATGTAATGCAATTATTAATTACATTTATCATCTTGCAGCTAAAACAACTAAAAAGTTTGAACAATATAAAAATACAACGGCATTCCAACCGTTATATTAACTGGAAATGTTATAGCTAAAGCCATGGGTAAAAATAATCCAGGATTTGCTTTTGGAACGGTGTTTTTCATTGCTGCCGGAACTGCAATGTAAGAAGCACTTGCTGCTAATATTGCAAAAATAAATCGATTGGCTACATCCGAAGTCACCCATCCACTTACTAAAGCAAATAAACAGCCATTGAATAGGGGAATGATAGCTGCAAAAACAAATGGAAACCATCCATGCGCAAAAAAGGATTTCAGTTTTTTACCGCTTGTAATTCCCATGTCTAATAAGAATATTGCTAAAAATCCTTTGAATAAATCATTTGTAAAAGGTTCTATACCTTGTGCTTCTTTTGCTGAAGTAAGATATCCTATAATTAAACTTCCTAATATTAGTAGTACACTACCATTAGTGAAAGAGTGTTTCAGGATAAAACGTTTGCTGATCGGATTTGTTTTTTCTTTATGAAATAACGAAATCAAAACAAGACCCACGATGATGGCAGGGGATTCCATTAATGCCATTATTGCAACCATATTTCCATGCAGTTCTAATTGATGGGATTCGAGGTATGAAGCAGCAGTAATAAATGTAACAGCACTGATTGATCCATATGCCGCTGCTATTGCCCCCGAATCAAAAACACTCAGTTTGTGTCTTAGAATAAAAAAGGTATAGAGTGGAATAATTATTGAGATGAAAATTCCGAATAACATCGACCAAATTATTTCATTGGTAATGTTTTCATGCGAAAGTTCCTGACCACCTTTAAATCCAATCGCAAAAAGAAGGTATAAAGAAATAAATTTTGATGAATTTTGCGGGATTTCTAAGTCACTTTTTAAGTAAACGGCTATTATCCCTAAAATGAAGTATAATAAAGCTGGATTGGTTAAGTTTTCTAATAATAAGTCTAAATTCATGGTCGTATTTAATTATTTGTAGCTCTAGATAATCTGTCGTTTATTGTACGACCTAGTCCTTCATCAGGAAAACGTTCTGCAATAATTAGGTCTAAATTCATAGCGTCTAATTCATGTAAGGACGCATACAAATTTGCTGTTGCAATTTTCAAATCGCCTTCATGAGAAATTATTTTTTGTTGATCTAATGGAATATTTTGTATGGTTTGCTGAAATAGTAGCACCCCTATTTTCTTATCTTTCCATCGATTCAACTCTTCGTGGATGTTTGTGGTAAGGATTGTTTTTGTAGTAGGGGCATAATGTTTTTTAAACATTCCGGGCGTGGTAATTTTTTTTTGGTTTGCATTTAACAAGGCAACTTTGCCTATTGTTTTTTCAATTTCTTCAACGGAAATAGCCCCTAATCTATAAATGATAGGCTTATTTTTTTTAAACCCAACAATAGTAGATTCTACTCCTGCACTGCACGAACCTCCATCTAATACCATCTCAATTTTAGTGTCAAAATAGTCATTAACATGTGTTGCAGTTGTGGAACTTATTCGGGTAAATGGATTGGCACTAGGGGCAACTAGAGGAAAATCAATGGATTTTAATAATGCTAATGTCAAAGGATGATTTGGAACTCTAACAGCAACGGTGTTTTGATTGGCAGTTACCAGATTTGAAATTTTTTTTTGTTTTTTTACCAGTAAGGTAAGTGGCCCAGGCCAAAATTCTTTTGCTAATTGAAGGGCCATCTCTGGAATATCTTCCCCTATTTTATGGATTTCTTCATAATCTTTAATATGAATAATAAGTGGATTAGTTATAGGTCTTTCTTTTATGTCAAATATTTTGCGAATAGCACACTCGCTTAACGCATTTGCTGCTAATCCATAAACGGTTTCAGTTGGAATGCCAACAATGCCTTCGTTTTTTAAAAATTGTGCCGCTAAATGAATGTCAGTACTTATCATTGGTATTATGGGTTACAAAAATCACAATACATTGGATCTTCTGTTGTTTTTTTAAATGGAAATTTTTTAATGAATTCAAAATCACATTTTTTACATTGATAAATGTGAGCGGAGGTCGATCGGGTTGGCATTTGACAGCGATTGCATAATAGCCCGGCTTCAGTTCTAACTACACCAAATCCAGGAAATTGACAGTTTGGACATGCTGCATTTATTTTTTGTATTAATTTCAAGCCAACTTCTTTTATGATTTTCATTCGAGTTGGATTATAAAGAGCTCTCATGTCGGTTTCAATAAAACAAGAAGATTGGTCTTTTGTAACATAGTCATAGGCTTTTTGCAAGGACTCTATGTCTTGAATTCCTTTAATAATTTTTGTCCAGCCTAATTGTTTGTTTTTTAAGATTACTGCATGTGAAGGGAATTTTGTTTTTTTAATAAATTCTTCCAATTGTTTATAGGAATGAATTTCCTGAGCGTCAAAATTTGTTTCTAAACTTAAAACACGTTCTACAATTTCAAGTTTATTTTTTTTGTCATATAACATTATTAGTTCATCATTGGTTGGACAAAAAAATACAGTGGGATGGTTGCCAAATGATCCTTCAGTAGCTAATGCTAAATCCATTCCTTCTTCTTGCAAAGCAATGTTGCATTTTGAGCGTAAAGTTTCTAATGCACTATCTTTTCTTTCGATTTCGCCACTAAAGGTTCCTAGTGAATCGGTATCAAATTTTATGGGAAGTTTATGAGTTAATTGGAATTCTTTTTCAAAAAGCGGACCCAATACCAATTCTTTGGAATGTTTAGTTACTATTAATAATTCTCGATCTCTAAATAGAGTTTTATTATTATTCATATTTTATCTCAATAAAAGAATCAATTACTAAATTTTTATTTTGATTCTTTGCTTGCGAAATTATAGTTGAAATATCTACTAAATTTTCTTTTAATTCCTCAACTCTTTTTAAAGCGTTTTGATCGTCACTGCCAAACCGAATTTGAGAACTAAAATTTTTTACTTTATTAAACTGTATGTTTTTTGTATACATGTCCATTAAGATTTCATGGGCATCAGATGCAGAAAAATTACCGTTGATTAATTTGATTTTTTTATTCATTTTTAAAGGTAGTATTAGACAAATGATGAATTAATTTTATTACTAAAAGCATTACAACTATCGCAATACTTATTAAAAGGTACTCAATAATCAAATGAGTTGTGGTGCTGATTTTGAAAAAGAGAACTACTTCAATTAGAATACAACTCAAAATAAGAAGTTGTGTGTAAATTTTATTCATTGCTTCATTTTATATTGCAAATTACCAGAATATTTTTTATATATTTTTATTTATATTTGCAATAATTATTATAAATATTTTTTATGAATTATACACTTAATCAATTACGCATTTTTGTTAAAGTGGTTCAATTACAAAGTGTTACTAAGGCTTCTGAAGAGTTGCACTTAACTCAGCCTGCTGTTTCTATTCAGTTGAAGAATTTCCAAGAACAATTTGAAATTCCGCTGACAGAAGTTGTGGGAAGAAAAATTTTTGTTACAGAATTTGGAAAAGAAATTGCGGTTGCTGCAATTGAAATTTTAGAGCAAGTAAACACGATAACACATAAAACGTTGGCCTACAAAGGGCAATTGACTGGAAAAATAAAACTATCAATTGTCTCCACTGGAAAATATGTAATGCCATATTTTTTAGCTTCTTTTTTAAAAAATAATCCTGGTGTAGAATTGGATATGGATGTAACCAATAAAAATAAAGTTCTAAAAAGTTTGCAAAATAATGATGTGGATTTTGCTTTGGTTTCCATTTTGCCTGAAAACCTCAAAGTTGAAAAAATAGATTTAATGCAAAATAAACTTTTTTTTGTGGCGAATAATGAGTTTGATCCAAAGGGTACTAAACCGGGAGTTATTTTTAATGAAACCTCTTTGGTGTTTAGAGAAAATGGTTCAGGTACACGACAAACTATGGAGCGGTTCATTGTGCAAAATGCTATAGAAGTTCAAAAAAAAATGGAATTGACCTCAAATGAAGCAGTTAAACAAGCTATTTTAGCCGGATTGGGTTGTTCTATTATGCCCTTAATTGGGATTCAAAAAGAGATACAAAATAATGACCTACAAATTATCCCTATCAAAGGATTACCAATTAAGACCAATTGGAGTTTAATTTGGTTAAAAGGTAAGAAACATAGTCCGGCCGCATCAGCATATTTAGCCTATTTAGAAGCGGAAAAAAACACAATAATTAATACCCATTTTAGTTGGTATGAAACTGTTTAACAATAAGCAATGCCTCCCTATATTTCAAAATATTAGAATTCACTATCTTTGTGCTTCAATTTTTATCCTATGCAACAAAACGTAAAAGGCTTTTCAAAACTTTCTAAAGAAGAAAAAATCAATTGGATTACGACAACTTATTTTTCAAATCCAATAGAGGCAAAAGACATCTTACTGAATTACTGGAATACCAACGAGAGTTTGCAGAAATTGCACGACGAGTTCATCGAAAATACGCTCACTAATTTTTATTTACCTTATGGAGTAGCACCTAATTTTACGATCAATGGGAAAAGCTACACAATTCCTATGGCAATTGAAGAAAGTTCGGTAGTAGCAGCTGCATCAAAAGCAGCTAAATTTTGGGGTGAACGCGGCGGATTCAAAACAACAATAATCAATACCGAAAAAATTGGGCAAGTACATTTTCTTTTTCAAGGATCTTTCGAAAAATTGACAACTTTTTTTCATCATATCAAACCAATTTTCTTTTCAGATACGGCCGAAATTACCAAAAATATGGCAAAAAGAGGCGGTGGAATTTTGGATATTGAATTGAAAAATAAAACACAGGAAATTGAAAATTACTACCAATTGCATGCTACTTTTAATACAAAAGATAGTATGGGAGCCAATTTTATCAATACTTGTTTGGAACAATTTGCCAAAACCTTAGAACAACAAGCGCTTGAATATGCCAATTTTTCTACAGAAGAACGTTCGGTTCAAATTGTAATGAGCATTTTAAGTAATTATGTTCCTAATTGTTTGGTGCGTGCTGAGGTATCGTGTCCAATTGATCAACTATCGGAAACAGAAGCTATTGATGCACACGAATTTGCGCAAAAATTTGCTACAGCGGTCCGCATCGCCGAAATTGAGCCTTATCGAGCTGTAACGCATAATAAAGGTATCATGAACGGAATTGATGCAGTAGTACTAGCTACAGGGAATGATTTCAGAGCAGTTGAGGCAGGTATCCATGCATTTGCGAGTAAATCGGGTCAGTATTCCAGTTTATCACACGTATCCATACAAGATGGAATTTTTACTTTTTGGCTGGAAGTGCCATTGGCATTAGGGACAGTAGGTGGCCTCACTTCATTGCATCCTTTGGTCAAATTTTCAATGGAATTGTTAGGCAAACCTTCTGCTGAAGAATTAATGCAAATTGTAGCTGCAGCTGGTTTGGCACAAAATTTTGCGGCTCTTCGTTCGCTAACGACTACGGGTATTCAGCAAGGGCATATGAAAATGCATTTAATGAATATTTTAAATCAGCACCAAGCCACAAAAGAAGAAAAACAAAAAGTATTGGATTATTTTAAAGAAACCACCATTTCACACAGTTTAGTGGTAGATTATTTAGAAAATATCAGAAAGTAATGGCGTCTCAAACCTATTATAGCAACGGTAAGTTATTACTCACAGGTGAATATGTAGTATTAGATGGTGCCGAATCTTTAGCTGTACCCACTCGTTTTGGTCAAAATCTTGTGGTCAATGAAGGAAAATCAGATGGTGTGCAATGGACCAGTTTTGATGCTGATCAAAGCATATGGTTTACAGATACTATTGCTTTTGATGCCATCAAAAATAGAATAGGGTCTGACCCTAATGACCCAGTTAAAAATACGCTGATTGAAATCCTGTATCACGCCCATATTCTAAATCCGAAAGTATTATCGAATAAAGGTTATGAAGTTGAAACCCATTTGACTTTTCCAAGAAATTGGGGTTTAGGAACATCTTCAACATTGATCAATAATATTGCGCAGTGGTTTCAAATTGATGCTTTCAAATTGTTGCATGCTAGTTTTGGGGGCAGTGGATATGATATTGCATGTGCTCAAACTAACCATGCCATTGTATATCAATTAATTGAAGAACTGCCTTCCTTTACTCCCGTGCCTTTTGAACCTTTCTTTAAGGCGCATATTTATTTCGTTTACCTGAATCAGAAGCAAAGCAGTAAATCGGCTATAGCAAATTACTTGACGCAACGGCATAAAAGTATCGCAATTGTTCCCAAAATAAATAAAATTACCCAGCAAATCATTCACTGCAAAACACTGTCTGAATTTGCACAATTGATGGAATATCATGAAATTTTGATGAGTGAAATTTTGGAAACTACCACAATAAAAGAACGCTTTTTTTCCGATTTTGATGGTGTTATTAAAAGTTTGGGCGCGTGGGGAGGTGATTTTATTATGGTTATTGCTCCCGAAAATCCGACACAATATTTTAAGGATAAAGGTTTTGATGTGCTATTATCATATGATGAGCTTATTCTTCAATAATGGCCAATAAACGCTTAAAAAATTGAATTTCAATTTATTATTTTTATATTTGACCAACAAATAATTTTTAGATCTAATGCGAATACTTGGTGTTTTATTTCTGTTTTTTGTTCAAGGAGTTATCGGACAAACATTGCATCATCAAATGGTGAGTGTTCAAGGAGGTAGTGTAACTACAAATTCGGGACACACGGTCAATTATTCTGTGGGTCAACAATCGGTTACTGGAACAACTACCAACCAATATGTTGTGCAACAGGGATTTCAACAAAATAACTGGAGCAGAATTATTAAAAAAAACAAAGAGACGATTAGAACTTCCCTATATCCTAATCCTTTTGTAGATCAGCTCACATTTGATTTTTCAAGTTCGCCAGGTACAACTATTCAAGTACTTGTTTTTGATATTTTAGGTCGCATTGTACATACGGAAGCGGTTGAAAATCAAAACAACCAAATCAAATTGAATTTATCACGTTTATCCAGTGCAGAATATTTAATTAAATTGACTTCAAATACTTATGAATTCGCCACAACAATAATTAAGCAATAGTTGTTTTCTTAGATTGCTAATTCATAAATTTTAATTAGAAATTCATCATGTTATACAGACAAATAGTAAAGGGTCTAGCACTAAGAAATAGTATTTTACTGTTTTCTTTCCTATTTACTAGTTGTATTCACATGAATGCACAACAAGATGCTCAATTTACCCAGTACATGTATAATACAATCGGCATTAATCCAGCTTATGCGGGTTCAAGAGGAGTGCTTAGTGTTTTTGGAATACACCGTGCACAATGGGTAGGACTAGAGGGAGCGCCTACAACTACAGGGGCTTCGTTTCATACACCTATAAACGATTCTAGAATTGGATTGGGCGTTTCGATGCTGCAAGATGCCATTGGTCCGTCGGACAAGCAATTAATTTCTGCTGATTTTTCATACACTATTCCGACTTCAGAAACTTATAAATTATCTTTTGGACTAAAAGGAACGGCTAGTATGTTTTCAATCGATTACACCAAATTGAATCGATACGATGTAAATGATCCTAGATTTCAAAACAATATTTCCAATCAGTTTTCACCCAATATTGGTGCAGGAATCTATTTGCATTCCAACAAATTATATGCAGGAATTTCAGTACCTTTTATGTTGCAATCAAAGGAATTTAATGACATCAATTCTCAGGTAACTCATGAAGCAATGCATTTCTATTTTATGAGTGGGTATGTTTTTGAAGTTTCCGATACTACAAAATTTAAACCTGCATTTTTAGTAAAAGCGGTTGAAGGAGCTCCATTGCAAGTTGATCTAACCGCTAATGTGATGCTCAATGATACATTTGTCCTTGGGGGTGCTTGGCGTTGGGATGCTGCATTAAGTGTTTTGGCGGGCTTTCAGGTAAATGACAATTGGTTCATTGGTTATACCTATGATGCCGATAGTACTAAATTGGCCAACTACAATTCGGGTTCTCACGAACTTTTTTTACGGTACGAATTTATCGGTAAAAAAGAGCAAATTGTTTCCCCTCGATTCTTTTAAAAACGTATGTTGTTATGGAAATAAAAAAAATCTGTTTAGTTTGTTTGTTTTTAGTTGGAATACTTGGTGTAGCTCAAAATAAAACCATCCAAAAGGCCGATAAAAATTACGACCGATTTCTTTATGTTGATGCCATCAAGACGTATGAAAAAGTAGCAAAAAAAGGATATAAATCCATACAATTGTTTTGTAAACTAGGCGACTCTTATTATTTTCAATCGCGTTATGCCCAAGCGAATCAATGGTATGAACAACTTTTCTCTTTGCAAAAAAAGGTAGCTGCTGAGTACTATTTTAGATATGCTCAGACCCTTAAATCGGTTGGAAATTATGATAAAGCTGCAGAGATGATGCATGCATTTGAAGCCCAAAAAACTACCGATTTGCGTGCCAAATTGGCTCAAAAACAAATCCACTATTTAGACAAAATCAATAAAAATTCTGGGCGCTACCGCATTAAAAATGCAGGTATTAACTCGAAATATTCCGATTATGGCGCGGCGTTTTATAAAAATACCTTGGTGTTTACTACAGCTCGAGATACAGGTGGTTTGTTTGTGCGAAAACACAATTGGAACAACCAATCGTTCACCAATTTGTACGGTGTTGAACTTCATGATACCACACAATTAGCAACCCCTGAGAAATTTTCAAAAAATACCAATTCCAAATACCACGAATCAACTCCGGTATTTACTTCCGATGGGAATACTATGTATTTTACGCGAAATAATTATGTAAATGGAAAAAAAGGGAAGGATCAAAAAAATGCGATTTTATTAAAAATCTATAAAGCCACAAAAGTGGCCGAAAAATGGGAAAATGTTGTGGAATTGCCTTTTAATAGCAACCAATATAATTGTGCGCATCCGACTTTGAGTCCCGATGAAAAAACATTGTATTTTTCTTCAAACATGCCCGGTTCTTTTGGTATGTCTGATTTGTATAAAGTAGCCTTATTGCCAGAGGGTGGCTATGGAAAACCGATAAATTTAGGTTCCGCAATCAATACCGAAGCTCGAGAATCTTTTCCGTTTATTTCAAAAACCAACGAATTGTATTTTGCTTCCGACGGACATCCTGGATTAGGAGGACTGGATGTATTTGTGACTCTATTGTCAAACGAAGGGGCTCCAGGTGTTATAGAAAATGTAGGGGCTCCAGTAAATAGTGCTTTTGATGATTTTGCCATGATTATGGACGTGTCATCAAAAATAGGATATTTCAGTTCCAATAGAACTGAAGACACCATTGGAGATGATGATATTTTTCAGTGTTTTGAATTGCGTTCTTTACCCTCTGATTGCCAGCAAGTCCTTGGAGGGATTGTTTTGGATGCTGTAACACAAAGGCCGCTTGCATCCGTTCAAATGGTACTAATGGATCAGAATTTGGTTCCGATAAAAGAAACAATAACCGATGCAGGAGGTGCATTTGAATTTGGCCTTGTAGATTGCGATACTTCTTTTAGTTTGCGTGCTTCAGTTAACGATTACGACGTTAATGAACTAAGAATAACTACGGCATCTGAAACAGGTAAGACCGAAATTAAAATGGACGTAACGCCAAAAATGATGCCACTGAAAGTAGGAGATGATTTGCGGAAAGCTCTTGGAATTGATATCATTCATTTTGATTTGGATAAAGATGATATTCGTCCCGATGCGGCTGTAGAATTGGCAAAAATTTTAGATGTAATGCAACAAAATCCAATGCTTGAAATAGACGTGCGTTCGCATACTGACAGCCGTCAAACCCAACAATACAATATTCAATTGTCCAATAGACGCGCAAAATCGACAATCCAATGGCTGGTAAATAACGGCATAGAAGCCCGTCGTTTAAGTGGAAAGGGATATGGAGAGACACAGTTGGTAAACCACTGTGCAGATGGCGTTTCGTGTACTGAAGAAGCGCATCAAGCCAATAGGAGGAGTGAGTTTATTATTACAAAATTATAATTAATAAAAACAAAAAACCCTTGAAAATCAAAGGATTATCAAGGGTTTAAGTGGTACCTCCAGTACTACAATAGCTCAAATTTACAAAAAACTCAGATCCCTTTTTTTGCTAACTTTATCAATAAATTCAATCAAAGCATTGAATTTCAAGTATTTTTTATTTTGGATAAGTTTGTTTCAATTTGAATTAATTTTATTTTTACCGTACAAATACCGTACAACTTTTCTAAATTTGTATTGTTTTAAAAAATGATTTCTATGGCAACTGTCAATTTTCTATTCCGCTCTACAAAAACCGAAGCTAATTTAACGCTTCGATTATTATTTAGACACCAAGGCAAAGACTACGTTTTGGCTACAAACACTCAACTTAAAGTTACTAAGCATTATTGGGAGAAACAACATAATGTCAAAAAACCAAAAGACATTAATGTGATGAATCTCCAGCACGAAGTCACGGAATCACTTAATAAAATTGAAAAGCATGTCATTGCCGCATTTAATTTTGCTGATCCTGATGTAGTAGACAAAAAATGGTTGCAAGATCAAGTGGAGTTGTATTACAACCCGCCTATTGAGCCAAAACAGTTACCTATTGATTTATTAGGATATATTGATAAGTATCTTGAATTTAAAAAGGGCGAGATTACTTCTAACACAAAAAAGAAAGTCAACGTTGTCAAACAACTTTTAATGCGATACATTAGTGCAACTGGCAAAAGATTGAAACTTACCGATATTGATTTAAACTTCAAGTTGAGTTTTGAGAAATATTGTGCTGAGCAGCTTTATGCCGCCAATACGGTTTCTACTGCGTTAAAATTTATCAAGACAATTTGTAATCATGCTCAGTCTGTTGGCATTAATGTGAGTCCACAATTAGGTAAAATTAAGATTAAGCAATTGGAAGTTAAAAGTATTTTTCTATCTTTTGATGAGTTAGATAAAATAGAGAATGTTGAGGAAAGCAAGTTTACCGACAGCTTACTTAATGCGAGGGATTGGTTGATAATTAGCTGTTATACTGGACAACGAATTTCTGATTTTATGAAGTTTACTCACAAAAATATAAGAGTCGAAGAAGGGAAAAACTTACTTGAATTTACGCAGGTAAAGACAAAAAAGAAAATGGCAATTGCTGTGCATCCGAAAGTTTTGAAGATACTAAATAAAAGAAGAGGCCATTTTCCAAAAGCTATTTCTGACCAAAAGTACAATGAGTATGTTAAGAAGGTATGTGAAATCGCTGGCATTGATGAAGTGGTTAGTGGTAGTAAGAAATCCAAAACGACTGAAAATAGTAAGATTTACAGAAAAGAAGAAGGAAGTTTTCCTAAGTGGCAATTAGTAACGTCCCATATTGGAAGGCGTTCTTTTGCTTCCAATTTCTACGGAATAATACCAACAAGCTATTTAACCTATGCAACTGGCCATAGTACCGAAACAATGTTTCTTAAATATATTGGTAAGAGTAATAAAGATTTGGCTTTAGAAATGACAAAATACTTTGAATAGACTTATTTATGAAAAAAGATATTTTAAACCCGCTGCAAGAATTTAAAGATATGTCTAATGTCGACATTTTAACAACTTCATCCTTCTCGAATTTGTATCCCTGGTACTACAGTGACAAGACTGCAAGATTAAAAGAAGATATTCTTATTAAAATGGACAAATTAAATGAAAGTAAATTTGATACTTATCTAAAACATTTAAGAGATGAAATAGCGGAATACTACATTTATGACCCTAACGAAAGTCTGATTCCAAAAACAATAGAGCGGTTTGGCATTAAGGAATCAGATTTTCCGCCATTTCTTAACAAAGAATTTAAAGAATTTGTTGAGATCATTCATCCCTGCAATAAAGAAGTATTTACTGACTATTTGATTCAACGAGAGATTCACCTTTATGCTGCTCATGTAGAAGCAGGAAAAATTCTTAGTTTTATTGATGGTATGTTAGGCAATTCAGAGCCTGCTTCTTCTGAAACCCCAGAAAAGCTAGAAAACAAATATCCGCGCATTTTTACAAGCCAAAAAGCTTTTAAATTCTTTGATAGACTAAAAGAAGAATTTGGCAACAGTAAAAAGGCTTTGGCTGATTATAGCTTTATTTACCATAGAATGAAAAAAGACAGACTAATTTTTGACGACATTAAACAAACAGAATTTGTCTACTTTCTCTTAGAATTTGGAATAAACGTTGGCAGAGTCAAGCCTCTAAGCCAACAGGGAAATTTCGATTATAGAGAAGGAATCTACAACAGGGTAAAGGATTTAATGAACGTGCCATAAAACACACGTTTTCGTTCATTTAATAGCACATCTCCAAAAATAATTTTGGCGTATTAATAATTAATTTAATACGAAATGAACGCTAATGCCATCTTTCTAAAAGAACTATCAGTTGAACAACTTCAACAACTGATTAACACATCCGTTAAAAACGGAATTCAAGAATTTCAAAGCGAAATTCAATCAAAAGACAATTCAGAAGAATTGCTCACACGAGAACAAACTTGCGAGTTTCTTAAAATCGACAGTAGCACTTTGTGGGCCTGGACGAATAAGCAAAAAGTTAAAGCTTATGGGATTGGTGCTCGTAGGTATTATAAGAGAAGTGAACTATTGGAATGTTTAACCTTATTAAAAAAGTAACGATGGAGAATTTAAAACCAACAGCCAACGTTTCAATAGTGAATCAAGGGGAAAACATTGAAGTGTTAAACAAGAGAATGTACGTGGGATTGTACAAAGATTTCGTAAAAAGTATTCAAAACGTTAGTTTACATGAAATCTTTGAAGAAATCAAAACTGGTATTTACAAAGATGATGTTGAATACCTCAGAGGTGTCAAACAAATGGGTAATGACGAATTAGCTAACAGTTTAAAAAATAAATTGTTTGGATTTACAACTTCAGGTACTTTTGGGGCACCTAGGTCTAAGGACACTATTGAAACATATTCTCAAGTAATATGCTTAGATTTTGACAATGTACAAGAAACAGAGTTAGAAGAGTTGAAGCGATCAGTAAGTAATTGCCCATATACTCTAGCTTCGTTTATTAGCCCAAGCGGGCAAGGACTGAAAGTGTTTACACTAGTTGATTCAAATGCTAATACTCATACCGAAACGTACATCCAAGTTGGAAATTATTACAAAGAACTTACAGGGTTTGATTATGATGCAAAATGCAAAGATGTTACTCGTTTGTGCTTTGTATCGTATGATCCAGAATTATTTTATAATGAAAATGCAGAGGTTTTTAGTATGGAAGAAAAAATTCAGCCTGCAATTTCAGGCGTGTGGCAAGAATCCAGCAATATCATTGCAACAGAGGAAACATTGTATGAATGTTTGAAATTCACTGAGAAAAAAAAACAATATTACAATGGGAACCGAAACAATTTCATTTGCCTCTTTGCTAATAATGCAAATCGTTGGGGCATCTCTGAAGCTGAAACATTAGCATTCTGCATTTCTAATTTTGATTTAGAAGAAAAAGAAATTAAGTCAACGGTTTACAGTGTTTACAAAAATAACATTGCTGATTTTGCAAGCTTTGCAAAGGGTACAAAGTTGCAAAGTTTGGAATCAAATAATGATGATGACGAACCTGCTGATGACTTAATCAAATCAACGCCATTTATACCTGAATCAGTTTATGAAAATTTGCCTCTAACACTATTAGAATGTTGCAATGTGTTTTCTGATCCTAGAGAAAAAGATGTCTTCCTAACAGGAGCATTAGCAATTCTATCGGGATGTTTGCCAAATGTGTCAGGTGTGTATAGCGGTAGCGTTGTTTACCCTAATTTATTCTCTTTTATATTGGCACCAGCTGCATCAGGCAAAGGAGCTTTAAAATACGCAAAAGTCTTAGCTAATAAATACCATGCTAAAACATTGGATAAGAGTATACAAGATAAAAAAGATTACGATGCTAAAATAGCAGCCAGTAAAAAGGGGGCTAAGAAAATTGCCCCCACATTTATTGGTGGTTTACCAAAGGAACCAAAATTTAAAGTGGTTTATATTCCTGCAAACACTAGTAATGCTAAGGTGGTTCAACATTTAGAACACAATAATGGGAGAGGTATTATGTGCGAAACTGAAGCAGACACTTTGGGGCAAACATTTAAAAATGAGTGGGGTGCTTATTCGGATATGCTTCGAAAGGCTTTTCATCACGAAACTATTTCAATTAGTAGAAAAACCGATTCAGAGTTTGTTGAAGTAAATGAGCCAAAATTATCAGTTGCATTGTCTGGCACACCTAAACAAGTGTTTGGTATAATTAATTCAGCAGAAGATGGATTGTTCAGCAGATTCATTTTTTACGTTTTTAAAACCGATTCTATTTGGTTAGATCCATCGCCAAAAGGCAATCCAATCAATTTAACGAGGTTTTTCGATGAGCAATCCCAACGAATTTTAGATATGGTAGATTTCTTTGAAGATGAACAAATGACTTTGCATTTAACAGACGATCAATGGGAAGAACTTAACACTGAATTTAAGACGTTTTTAGAGCAAGTGAATATATTTGTAAGCGAAGATGCTTTGAGTGTAGTAAAGCGATTAGGGTTAATTTTATATCGTTTTTGCATGATATTTTCAGCCATTAGAAAGTTTGAAACAAACAGCCATGATAAAAAGATTTATTGCTCTGATGTTGATTTCAAAACGGCTTTAGCATTGACTAAAGTTTATTTAGAACACAGTTTAATGATGTTTAACAATTTGCCTAAACAAGGGGAACAAGGAGTGTTCAAATCAAGCAAGAACAAACAAATATTTTTCGATGCTTTACCAGATAGTTTTCAAAGAAAAGAAGCAGTTGATATGGGTGAAAATTTTGGAATGAAAGCACGTTCAGTAGATTCTTTTTTACAAACTTGTGTTGGCAAATATCTAGAACAACCCAAGTCTGGTTTTTATAAAAAGATGTAACTATTAAAATTCAACCTGTTCGTAAAGAGCAGGTTGTTTTTTTATGTGTAAAAGAGAATATGAATACACATCACCCCCTAAATCAACCTTCTGGATCAAAAACTATTCTTAGGCACATAAATAAATATATATAGCTATTCGTAGCTAGAAAAGCATTGATTATTCAAGTTAACCAAAAAAATTATTTTCCAAAATTAATAACTTAAATTATTAGTTTAAAATCTGGATAGATCTTAGAATGAGGTATGGCGAAGAAGGGATATCGAATTACTAAAATGTTTGCTATCAGTGAACTTGATACCAAGTAAGAAACTTAATTTAACTACTGAACCGCCACTTTTGCCAAACCCGTGTTAGGCACAGTTATTTCTCTTCTTTTCTTTGGTTCATTGCAATCCACCAAGCAAATCCTTTGTCTTGCAAGCGGTAAGTTCCTTGTGTGCCTTCTTTAGATAAAATAATTCCTCTTGTCCGTAAAGCATTTATGGCGTTGTCTAAGGTTGCTGACTGTCCTTTGAATTTACTTTTTATGTATTTTTTTGTTACCCAATCATCTAATTTTTCTGCCATTATAATTAATACTTGTCGGTAGCTATCCACTTTAATTTTGTTATAGAAGTCGTCACGATAATATTTATCTCCAATTTTTTCAATAGCTCCGTTATTTCCAAAAGCACCTTTTTGAATATTATCATCTGTAATAATTAAACCGTCCGATAAGTCAAATGCACAATAACCATACTGATGAATAAAGTGAGGAAATCCTTCAGATAGTCGCACTAAATTACTTTCAGCTTGTTGTTCAATTTCTGTTCTTTTATCGTTGAGTTCTTTGGAATGGTCGAGAACACGTTTAATAACATACTTTATGTCGTCATCGGTTAATCTGTCTAAATTAAGCTCTTCGAATATTCGTATAGAAGAAGGATGGCTTTCAATTAGTATTTCTTTGGTTTTCGGCAAGCCTGAAACACCAATCATTAATTGCTGAGAACCTTCCTTTTGAAGACGCTCAACTAAAAGTTTTAGGAAAGTTCCTAAGTCCAACTCTTTGGTTGCGTTATCTGTCTCGTCAATTATTAGTAATATACCATCGTGAGTGCTTTCAAATTGATCACCAGTTTTGGCTGTAATTCTTTTTAACGTGTCAGCAAGTGAGTAAGAAAACTCTTCAAATAGTAGTTCTTTATCATATTCCCTTGATGTATTTACTTTTACTCCTGCTACTTCTACCTTTCCAAGAAAATTCCAAATGTCAGAAAATAGCTTTCGTGTAGGTTCTGATTTCGCTAATTTTCGCTTTAATGCAAGTTCAATTTTTTTAATTATGGTATAGAGGTTTGTTTCTTTCGTAATGTCAATTTCAATTACTAAAAAATTTAATGTTTCACCTTTGGTTTTGATGCTACCTTCTGCTTGGTATTTGACTAAATTTAGTAATGATGTTTTTCCAATACCTCTTTGTCCAAGAAGCAAAAATCCGTGTCCTTTATTTGCTCTTGTCTGCAATAAAATTTGTTCAATTGCTTCAATTTCCTTGATACGTCCAGCAAACATACCTGGTCCAGTCGGTGAATTGGGATTAAATGGATTTACTTTCATTTTTATATAGTTGTCGTTTTATAATTGTGCCTAACGTTTGGCAGCTTGCCGAAGGTGGCGATGTCGAAGCACTTCACTAACAACCAAACACAAACTTTGATAGAAGAACAAAGCTTGATTTTACCACTGAACCGCCACTTTTGGGTAACTGCTATTATACCTCGTTTTTCTTTTCATCCAAGTTGTCTTTTAGTTGTCCGAGAACCTCTTGAACAAATTCTTTTCCTTTTGCTACTCCATTATTTCCACCCATTGCGTCATAAACAATAAATGAGTTGTCAATTGCTTCCGTGATTAAGTCGCTTGTCATTTGTTCAAATTTAATGTCTGCAATTTCTTGTGCTTTGGGTTTTAGTTTGTTAGTCAATCTACAAACTAAATACATTGTAACGTGAAATTTAATGTCTCCAATTTGAGGTCTTGTGAGTTTTGGACTATTGTGAGTTTTAAGAGCTGATTCAACTGTCTGGTGGATATGTATTACTTTATAGTAAAGTTCAATAGGTAAGGACGTATTGAAAATACCTTCATAGTCCGAATTATTTTTTATAATTGTCGAAGGTCTTGCTCTTGCATAGTCTGGCTTTTGTTGTAAAACAGCCATTACAATTTGTGCCAAATATGGAATGCTAATTATCTTGTTGATTGGTCTAAGCTGATTTTTATGATAGTTTTTTCGTCTGTCATAATAATACCCTTTTGCAAATAAAAAATCTTCAATATCTCTATGAATAGGGTCTGTTGCTCGAAGTGAAGCAGGAGGAATGTTTGTCTGGCTGTTGGTTGCTTTTATTACTTTTAATCTACTTTTTTCGTCCTTAGTCTTTACAACTCGAAGTAGAACATTTCTCTTTTCAGCTTCGACTTTATTAATTCTAAAGTAATTGTAAATCTCAAATGAGGTTTGAAGTCCATTCACAATTTGAGGCTCCTCAATTTGTAAAATTTTGCTTGAAAATGAAGCGTCAGAAGCTGTTATTGTCACACCATTGTTTAGCCACCAAAAGTCTTCGCTTGGTGAACTCGTCATTAATGTTTCTTTTATTCCTGAATTTACTTCAACATTTCCTTGGTAGTCCCTTATGTTTGAATCAAAAAAGTATTTTATCAAGTCTCCATTATCATCAGCAATAAAGTCAAAATAATTTTTCAAAGGTGCAATTGCAATATATCCTCCATCTTGGGTAGAAATGGGATTGTCAAGTAAAGTAATTCCTTTCGTTTTAATTTGCTCTCGTCTTGATAATTCAATTAATGCTCCTGCTGTGAGAAATTCAAAATTTATTTCTGCTTTGTCAAAATGTTTATTTATTATCTCGTTTAGATTTTCAACTTTTCGTTTGACGTTATCATGAACTTCTGTTCCTTTAGAAGCATAGAAATAATGGAATTTTAAAATTGGGAATTTCGAAGCAAGGTGCAGATATTGCTTTCTAAAAACCTCTCTGTTAATCAGAAGGTCGTTATTATAAACTGTCCTCAATGAATCAGCTGTCTTCGTGAAATCAAATAAATCATTCGCTGACGAAACACATTTTTCAATTGGTGTCTCTCCAAACCCATTGGTGTTTTTTGATTGTATGATAAAAACGTCAATGATTGAATTTCTTTTACCGTCAATCAAATCAGAATCTCTTTGAATAAGTTCGGTATTAACAAAAGTGTAAATTGAATCAATTCCTCCATCACCACCGTTATCCACTATTCCTTCTTCTAACTCGTCATAAGAGAGTTCAAAGTTTTTCAATACCTGCTCGGTCACAAACAAGTGAAAATAGTCGTCCTCTTTTAAAGTTGAGTCAAGTGTCGCTTTTTGTTGTTCGAGCAACGTATTTAATATAATCTGTTGGTTTGTTGTCATATTCTGTGTTGTCTTTTAAAGTGAGGCCTAACCATTGCATACCCGCAAGTCGTAATCATCAAATACATCATTTGTTTATCCAATTTCCATTTATAAGCGTTTACAAACGTTTGTTTGTTTTAAGCAATGATTTGATGCTATTAGATAGTCGTTATTTAATTCTGTCTCAGAAAACAAATGCCACATTTAATAAAAATACTAATTGGTTGTTTACTTGAAAGCTTTATTGAAAAAGGGTTTATCGTGGCACTCTATTAGGGCTGTTGTAACCGTTTGTGCCCCCAAAAGCAATACTTTCTATAACCATGTTTGAAAAAAACTGCTGGTAAGTAGTATTCCAAAAACCTTTGTATTGCAGTAGCATATCTTTTATTTCAGCAGGCATAGCATTGGCAAATGTAATTCTTATTACAGGATGTTGATACCCTCTGTCTATGCCATAACGTATCATGGTGTCACTTGCAAATTGTAAAGTAAGTACATAGTCAAATCTACTATTGGCAACCTTTGAATCTACACCAATACTTACAATAGTTAAATTATTATTTAAAATATGTGCATAAAAGCTATTAAAAGTTTGCCCATAAAATTGTGTTTTTGTAGTTGCCATAGCATTAAGTGTTGGCACCACACTGTTATAATAATTAATATAAGCCGTGTCGTTTATTCGTTGTGCGTTGCAGTTGTAACTAATAAGGACAAAAACAGTAAGAATTATTTTAGATACATTTTTCATGATTTTATTTTTTTAAGTTTTTAATTATTGACATTTAGATACCATGACTTCTTGCGTTTTATTGCCGTTGGCATCTGTTTTTTCTACTAATGTAGCGTTAATTTTTTTAAAATTGCCGTTGGCATCTTTTTTAGCAATGCAAATTCCGGCATTGTTTTTGTCTAAAATGGCCGCTAAACCTACGGCGCCAGGTGCAAACGTTTCGTCGGATAAATTTGATGAAAAACCTCTACCAAATAAACGTTTTGCATCAAAATAATCAGATCCAATTTCTGTATCTTCCAAAAAACCATGTGATTGAGCATTGGTATTTTGAATTTGAGGAAATTGAGTTAAAAAAGCTTCTGCGGCATTAGGATCAGTAACTATTAAAGCATAAGTATCTATATCTTGGCTATTGCCATAAGCTACACCATAAACAAAACGGTATTTTAGATTTGTATTTGTTTGTATAGATGTTAACATACCGTATAAATCTTCTGCAGATGGGTCAGCATATCCCCAATTAGGATGGCTATGTCCGTCAGCAACATAATTTCCTGTAACTTGTGAAGAAGGTATTGAACTTTCACTAGCACTACCACGTCTAGGTGCCGTTACATTATATGTTGAACCAGTTTGACCAATTGCTACACCCCATTCTTTTTGATCGAGTAAAGGTAATTGTCCTTCATCATTTATTTTTTGGATAAGTACAGCGTTCATGCCTTGTTGTATTTGTGGAGAATTAAATAATGCGTTTGCATTTGCAACGGCAGTATTTGAATTTGCACACGGGTCTGTTGGGTTTGCTTCAATACAATTACCAGTTATACAATTATTAATGGGTGTAGTTATGGCTCTAGGTCCTCCTGTTCCTCCAGAACCTCCATTATGAGAACTAGTGCCACCACTTCCTCCACCACCATTATCGTCACAAGCAACTTCAGTAGTTTGCCATGTATAGTAGCCTGGTTGTGGACCTACAGATGTGCCAAATTGTGAGCAATATTGACCAGCAAGTACTTCTTCATAAGTATGATTTAAAAACCCTTCACCCTGACAAGTTTGACCAGGAACATAAACAGGATTGTCTTCATAACAATGACCGTTATAATAATATTTGCCCGTAACTTCTGTTGTAATGTTTGAATTTTCTAGAAAAATTTTATTTATTTTACCCTGTAAATCCACAAATTCTCCATGATCAATCATGTGAAGCTCATGTTCTGTAATGTCATATTGATATAAAATAGTTTCATATTCCAAAGCATTTAATTTACTTACCACAATATTTTCTAATAAATAATTACTACCATTTGGTCTCAGAACTTTAAAGGTATAAGAATGATAGTTTTCAGTTTCAATATACACTCCATAATTTGTTTCTACAGAAAAATTATTTATAGTATCATTTATAATTCTATTAATAGATGAATTAGCATTTAATCTGCTTTTTGGAATGGTTAATTTTTCAAACGCTTTTGAATTTTTTTGAACGTCTTGAAGGGTAATTGGTTTTACTTTTATTTTGTTATCCGAATTGGTATGATTTAGGACTTCAAAATCCTCGTTGCAACCAAAATTAATAAATGCGATAAAAATAAATAGAGCTGAGTTAATTTTTTTCTGGTATTGTATCATTGTAATGGTTATTTTATTAGTTGTATTTCAAAGACATTTAATATATTTCTATCAAATATATAATTTTGTTTTACCCATAAACGTTTATAAACGTTTACAAACGTTTATAACCATTTGTAAGTAATTACATGAAGCTAGTAAGATTTATGGGTGCAAATTATCCTTTTAGAAAACACCATTTTACGGTTTTAGGCGCTAATTTTTACGGTTTGTAATTTATTATGATTATAAATAAGAATATTGCTTATTGAGAGAAATTAGTATAAGCCCCGATTATGTGAAGAAAGATAATGGGAAAAATGAATGTGGAAAATTTGGCAATAAACTGTGGATGAAATTGCTAATATGAATTTTTAATATGTTGATAATATCAAAGGACCCTCCCCACCAAAACCCCCACCCATGTAATTCGACTGGAGGTATCCCCCTATGTAAGAATTACTAGGGGCAATCAAGCGGTCTCACTACAATCGTTTGCTTTGTTACGTTGGGCTGTTTCAGTCGCTTTAACAAGCTCCGTTACACAGACCACTTGAAACCAAAACTAAGGGCAGTTATGAAAAATAACAGCCCTTTTTTGCTTTCTGCGCTCCCAATCTTCACACGCGCACTCATTGCGTTCGTTAGAGCTACTTAATCCAACATACAGCTTCATTTCGCTTCTCTACATTCAGCAGTATTGTTGTCTCTCGCTCTATATTGTTTCAGCGGTTGCTCTTATGATTAGCAGTTGGGGATTGCACCACTAACGTTTTGCATTATATTAAGGAACGCTACGCTGTTATTTATTGTTGCCCCAACGAAACGCTCTTAGAACTTCACATCACTTCGCTAAAGCTACGTTCTGTTCTCATTCTAAGGCTGCTAATCATTTGCCGCAACACCGCACCTTGTTCCTCGAAAAATTCCATTGCATTACATTTTTCTGCGGTACTGCTGGGTGTTAACCAAACCAGCCATGTTCCTTCATAACAGAAAAAAGTGCAGCAAATTTAGAGTGCGTTCCTTACTTCAGTCGTTCATGCTTCACTCCATTCTCGTAAGTCACTACCTCTATTTGTGGCACTTTCTTTTTTCTCTTTTTTTGTTTTGGGAAAGAATTTGGATTTGATTCAATAAATTTGGTATTAACCTTTGTAATTCTAAGAATTTGAAAAGATGCAGAAATTGCATAAATGAAGTAATCGTACAATAATCGTACAAAATAAAAAACAAAAAATCCGTAATCACTTAATTTAAAGTGTGTTACGGATTAATTTTGTGGTACCTCCAGG
>JACCDN010121300.1_pt1 | contig 61137 bp, 60 predicted proteins | sample 7441691 | NCBI WGS metagenome assembly JACCDN01 (sample SAMN15323439, study PRJNA562643) | freshwater metagenome | isolation source: river surface water | place: USA:Blue River Watershed | collected 2017-08-16 | reverse complement strand
ACCGACTGAGCTACCGCACCATACCCTTTCGGGGCAGCAAAAATAGGGGGATTTCACATATAATCCACAACTCAATCCATATTTTTTAAAATTCGCAATTCTTAGGTGTTCTAGCAAAAGCAATCACGTCTCTGATGTTGCCCATGCCTGTAACAAACTGCACCATTCTTTCAAATCCTAAACCAAAACCAGCGTGCGGTACGGTACCAAAACGGCGGGTATCTAAATACCAGCTCATTTCTTCGGTAGGAATGTGCATCTCTTCCATACGTGCCACTAATTTGTCGAGGCGCTCTTCTCTTTGTGAACCACCTACAATTTCTCCAATGCCAGGTGCTAAAATATCCATCGCGGCAACTGTTTGTTTACCTGGCTCACAACCATCATTTAAGCGCATATAAAACGCCTTAATAGCAGCTGGGTATCCAGTAACAATCACTGGCTTTTTAAAATGTTTTTCTACAAGGTAACGCTCGTGTTCACTTTGCATATCAATACCCCAGCTTACGTCGTATTTAAATTTCTTTTTCTTGTAAGCAGGAGAGTCTAATAAAATAGCAATCGCTTCGGTGTAGGTGATGCGCTCAAACTTACTATCGGTAACAAATTTTAGTTTTTCGATTAAACCAAATTCTTGTCTTTCGTTCGTAGGTTTTTGTTTTTCTTCTTCCGCTAAACGTTGGTCTAAAAACGCCAAATCATCGGCGCAATTTTCCATTGCATATTTGATGAGGTATTGAATAAATTCTTCTGCTAAATTTTGATTGTCTTCAATATCACAGAAAGCCATTTCTGGTTCAATCATCCAAAATTCTGCGAGGTGTCTAGTGGTGTTTGAATTTTCGGCTCTAAAGGTTGGACCAAAAGTATAAATCTCTGAAAACGCCATGGCGCCTAGCTCTCCTTCGAGTTGACCACTCACGGTTAGGTTGGTACTCTTACCAAAAAAGTCTTGTGAAAAATCGATATCGCCGCTTTCGGTTTTTGATGCAGAACCATCTACCGGTAGTGTCGTTACTCTAAACATTTCACCAGCACCTTCTGCATCACTTGAGGTAATAATGGGCGTGTGTAAATACACAAAACCTTTTTCATTAAAAAACTGATGCACCGCAAATGCGAGGGCGTGTCTAATTCTAAAAACAGCACTAAACGTATTTGTTCTAAAACGTAAGTGTGCAATCTCTCTTAAAAATTCGAGGCTATGTTTTTTAGGTTGAAGTGGATATTGTTCCGCGTCACTATCACCTAGTATTTCTACGCTAGTGGCTTTTATTTCTACAGACTGTCCCTTACCTAAAGATTCAATGAGTGTGCCTTGTACTTTTAATGAAGCGCCCGTTGTAATGCGCTTTAATGTAGCGTCATCAAGTAAGCCTAATTCGGCAACCACCTGAATATTATGATTGGTGCTACCGTCATTGAGGGCAATAAACTGGTTGTTTCTAAAACTGCGCACCCAACCCATGGCGGTTACGGTTTGTCCGGTAAGGCTTCCTGTTAAAAGGGCCTTAATTTTTGTTCTTTTGTTAAACATAGTGGCTGCAAAGATAATTTGTTTAAAGAACAAGCAAACATTCTATCCTAAAGTTTGTTAGATTACATACACGAAATGATCACATCATGGAAAGAAAAGACTTCATCGAAAAAGTGGGCATGAGTGGCGCAGCGCTACTTGTAATGGGCTGTTTTGGTTCTTGTACTAAATCTAGTGACACCGGTGGTGGAAGCACACCCAATCCTAACCCCAGTAAGCCTGTCGATTTTACCATCAACATTTCAAATTCACCCTACAATGTCCTCCAAAATAATGGTGGCTTTTATGTAGACACCGCCAATAACGTTATTATTGCAAAAACCACATCTGGTATGCTCATTGCAGTGAGCTCTTTGTGTACGCACCAGGCTGTAACACTAGAATTCCAGGGTAACAACAACCGTTTTTATTGTCCGGGTCATGGTTCAAATTTTAGCACCGCAGGTACTGTTTTAAATGGACCGGCCGCTACGGCTCTAAAAGCCTATAAAACCTCTTTATCTGGTTCATTGTTAAGGATTTACGAATAGTAGGGTACTGCAAAAAAGTGAATTTTGCGCCAATTATTTATTCGTGTTTGTGATTTTTGTATTAACATTGCAACGGAAACAAAGCCAGATGAGCCTTCAGTTGCTCTAGTTCGGGTTATCTTCTTTCCATTTAAATCACCCATTCTTTAGTTATTCCAAAACTCAACTTCTAGAGTATTTCACTTTCAAATTATTTATGTACGACATTTTACAATTAAACGATCTTTTGTTACCAGCGTTACAAGACATCGCACAAGGTTTAAAAATTACAGGTTTTAAAAAATTAGACAAGCAAGCGCTCATCTATAAAATATTAGATAGCCAAGCGGTGAGCGAAGCGTCGGCTAAAGACGATGGCAAAAAAAAGCCAGCATTAAAAGGTCGTAAGCCTGTTACTGTTAAAACAAGCAATGGCACCGAAGAAGCAGAAGTGATGAGTGATGAACCAGCTACTCCAGCGGCTGCGCCTGCTCACAAAGCAAGGCCCATAAAAAAAGCAAATCCAAGACCTGAGCGTCCAGAACGTTCAGAAAAAACAGAAGCACCCGCAACTGTTGCATCAGCTGCACCAGAAAATGCTGAGGCTGCTCAAGCGCCGGAAAACGCAGAAACAGCGCAGGCTCCAGAAAACACAACACCACAACAACACCAACATAGACCACATAAAAAAGAACCCGTATTTAATATTGAGTTCGAAGGGATGATTGAAGGTGAAGGCGTATTAGAAATGATGCCTGATGGTTATGGTTTTTTACGTTCTTCTGATTATAATTATTTATCATCACCAGATGATGTGTATGTTTCTCCTTCACAAATAAAATTATTTGGTTTAAAAACCGGTGATACCGTACAAGGTGCAGTTAGGCCGCCAAAAGAAGGTGAAAAATATTTTGCACTCATTAAAGTTGATTTTATCAATGGCAAAAGACCCGACGAAGTGCGTGACCGTGTGCCATTTGATTATTTAACACCGTTATTTCCAAACGAGAAACTAAACCTCTTTACATCGCCAACAAATTATAGCACGCGTATTATTGACCTCTTTACCCCAATAGGTAAAGGCCAGCGTGGACTGATTGTTGCGCAACCAAAAGTGGGTAAAACCATGCTACTCAAAGAAGTAGCAAACGCAATCGCAGCAAACCATCCAGAGGTTTACTTGATGGTGGTACTTATTGATGAAAGACCGGAAGAGGTAACTGATATGGAGCGCAGCGTTAGAGCAGAAGTGATTGCTTCTACTTTTGATGAGCCCGCAGAAAAACACGTTAAGGTTTCTAGCATTGCCTTACAAAAAGCAAAGCGACTTGTAGAGTGTGGTCATGACGTTGTTATTTTATTAGATTCTATTACACGTTTAGCACGTGCGCACAATACCGTTGCACCAAGTAGTGGTAAAGTATTAAGTGGTGGTGTGGAAGCGAATGCTCTTTTAAAACCAAAACAATTTTTTGGTGCAGCGCGTAAAATTGAGCACGGTGGTTCTTTAACAATTTTAGCAACCGCTTTAATTGAAACCGGTTCTAAAATGGACGAGGTAATCTTTGAAGAATTTAAAGGCACTGGTAACATGGAATTACAACTAGACCGTAAACTAGCCAACAAGCGTATTTTCCCTGCTATTGATTTAGTAGGTTCTAGCACACGTAGAGACGATTTATTACTGGATAAAGAAGTACTAGGCCGCATGAATATTTTACGTTTATTCATCAACGATATGAATACCGATGAGGCAATGAACGAATTATTAAAACGCATGCGTGGCACAAAAGATAACGAAGAGTTTTTAGCGAGCATGAACAGATAATTTTTTGTTATGGCAGAACCCATTATCAATAAAGTAGAAGAGAGTGGTTTAATTTCATTAGACCTTGAAAAATATTATCCATCAATACCTATCTTGGTTTTTGACGTGAAGGACCATTTGTTTATGGGCCTCATTTTAAAAGAAAAAGATTTTAGAGCAGCACTCACCGCCACCGATTGGTCGCAGTATCAAAACGCTGCGGTGGCCATCACATGTTCTGCTGATGCTATTATTCCCATGTGGGCGTATATGCTTATTGCGTCTGCATTAGAGCCGTTTGCGAGTACGGTCTTTTTTGGTACCGAAGAACAATTAAAAGAAAAACTCCTTTTACAAAATATAGAAGCCATTAGCGCTGAAGATTATACCGATAAAAGAGTTGTCGTAAAAGGGTGTGGTGATATTCAAATTCCGGCCGCTGCGTATGTTAGCATCACCAACAAATTAAGACCCGTTACCAAGTCAATTATGTTTGGCGAACCTTGTAGCACGGTTCCTATTTACAAGAAAAAATAAATTATTGTTGGCGCGTAGTTGCGTCTACAAAACGCTCGTCGTAATCTGCGCGAATGGTATTAAAGAGGCGGTCCCACACCAGTGTGTATAGGCCGTAATTCCCCGTAAAGTATTGATGGTGCTGATTGTGGTTGGTAGAGGTATTAATCCATCTACCAATTTTTGTTGTATGAAAACCAGCCGGGTATAATTCGTAACCCAAATGCCCGTATACGTTATAAATAATAGAGAACAAAAAGAAAATGGCGAGTTGTGTAATATGAATGGGCATGATAAAATAAAACAGAACCACAATGCCATGCTCTAATACCGATTCTATTGGATGAAACGCATACGCAGCCCAGGGAGAGGGGTTGGTAGAACGGTGGTGCACCAAATGCACATATTTAAAAAGTGTTTTGTGGTGCATGAGGCGGTGTACCCAATAAAAATAAAAATCGTGCAGTACAAACATGATGGGGAAAGCTAAAAAATAATAACCCCATCCGTAATCACTAATATTTTGATAACGCGTGGTGTGTTCTGCAATAGGAGAAGAATTTAGCACCATAATTAATACACTAAATATGAGCATCGTTATTAATGAATAACCCGCTTCACGCAAATAGTCTGGAACTTTTGGAAAACGCTTTTGAATTTTTTTATAGGAAAGCTTTTGTTTGAATAGGATATAGAAAATCAAGAACGCAACCGATGCGGCCAAAAAATAACGAGATCCAATTTTTATAAACGCTTCTGGTACAATATCCCAGCGCAAAGAAAGTAACTGCTCCATCTTGGTTTTTTAATGTGCTTCTAACCAGTTATTACCTCGGCCTACTTCTGCTTCTACCGGTACGCCGTTTGGCAAAGGTAAAGCCGTAGTCATACATTCTATTATTAACTTTTCTAATGCATCTGCCTCTTCGGGGACCGCGTCAAACACAAGTTCATCGTGCACCTGTAAAATCATTTTAGACCCCCAGTTACCGGCACCCATTTGTTGATGCACTTTAATCATGGCTAACTTAATCATATCGGCGGCCGTGCCCTGAATAGGAGAGTTGATGGCGTTACGCTCTGCAAAACCACGCACCGTAAAATTGCTACTATTAATGTCTTTTAACCAACGCTTACGGCCCATCAGGGTTTCTACATAACCCTTTTCTTTGGCAAGTGCTACCTGCAAATCCATGTACTCCTGAATATTTGGAAACTCCTTTTTGTAGTTGTCAATGATTTCTTTGGCCTCTGTTCTTGAAATACCCAAATTATCGGCAAGGCCAAAGGCGCCTTGTCCGTAAATGATTCCAAAATTGACGCTCTTGGCCTTGTAGCGCATTTCTTTGGTTACATCGGCCACATCTACGCCGTACACTTTGGCAGCGGTAGCGGTATGGATATCAATGCCTGCTTTAAAAGCCGCACACATATTAGGATCGGCACTAATGGCCGCCACAATACGCAGTTCTATTTGAGAATAGTCGGCACTCATAAGAATTCGACCAGGTTCACGCGGAATAAACGCTTTTCTAATTTCTCTACCGCGCGCTGTTCGGATAGGAATATTTTGAAGGTTTGGATTGGTACTACTTAAACGACCCGTTACCGCCACCGCCTGCGCATAACTGGTATGCACGCGTCCGGTTTTAGGATTAATCATGAGCGGAAGCGCATCTACATAAGTAGATTTGAGTTTGGTAAGCTCTCTAAATCCTAAAATGTCATCTACAATTTTATGTTGGTTAGATAGTTTAACAAGCACGTCTTCGCCGGTTGCGTACTGACCCGTTTTTGTTTTTTTAGCTTTTGGATCCAGTTTTAATTTATCAAATAAAACTTCTCCTAATTGTTTTGGTGAAGCAAGGTTAAAACGAACACCCGCTTGTGCATACACATTTTCTTCAAACTGCTTGGCGTCTACTTCTAAAAGTTTACTGTATTCGTTTAAAAAGTTATTGTCAATTTTTACGCCCTCAAATTCCATATCGGTAAGTACGCGTACAAGTGGATTTTCTACACTTTCAAAAACACGCTCTACTTCTTTTTCTTTTAATAAAGGAACAAAAACATGTGTTAACTGAAGTGTAATATCTGCGTCTTCTGCGGCATACTGCGTAAGTTGCTCGAGTGCTACATCACGCATCGTGCCTTGGTTTTTTCCTTTTTTTCCAATGAGGGCTTCGATGTGTACCGGCTCGTATCCTAAATATTGTGCACTCAGTAAATCCATGCTGCGCCTGCCTTCTGGCTCAATCACATAGTGCGCGAGCATGGTATCAAAAATTTGAGTGGCCGGTACAACACCATACCATTTTAATACGAGTAAATCGTATTTTATATTTTGTCCAATTAAAACAAGTGCAGGATTAGAAAATACTTTTTCAAAATAAGAAAGCGTTTTTTTAATACCGGCTTCATCGGGTGGGCAAGGAATATAATAACCTTGTCCTGCTTTTTCTGAAAAACTAAAACCAACCAGTTCTACATTGTTAGCATCAGTGCCCGTGGTTTCGGTATCAAAACAAATTTCTTTGGCGCTTGCTAATTTTTGTGCAAGTGCTACAAGCGCTGCTTCACCTTCTACACAAATATATTCGTGCACCGTGTTGTTAATATTTTTATCTGCAACAAGTCCACGCTGTTCCGCTTCCTGTCCGGCGTTGCCCACGGCTTCTGCGGCTTCCATAGAACCCGCACTAGGCGCAGCGTTTGCGCCTACATTTGCCGCGCTGGTTTTTTTAATCGGCGCCGCTACTTCATTGCCAAATAAATCTGTTTGAACACCTTCTGGTGCTGGCATATAGGCATTAAAATCATCGCCTAAAATTCTTTTGCCCAGTGTTTTAAATTCTAGCTCAACAAATATTTCGGCGAGGGCTTCTTTATTAATAGGAGAGAGGGCAAAATCTTCTTCATGAAATTCAACGGGCACATCCGTGATAATGGTTGCGAGCTTCTTACTCATGATAGCATCGTCTACCCCTTTTCTAATTTTTTCGCCCATGGCACCTTTAATATTATGTGCATTGGCCAATACGTTTTCAAGTGTATCGTACTCTTTTAAAAGTTTTGCAGCCGTTTTTTCTCCCACACCCATAATGCCCGGGATATTATCTACGGCGTCACCCATCAGTCCTAACATATCTACCACCTGCTCTACGCGGGCGATATCCCACTTTTCACAAATTTTTTGTGCGTCTAATATTTCTGCGGCGTTGCCCATAAACGGAGGCTTGTACATATATACACCTGGGTGAATTAATAACTGCCCATAGTCTTTGTCGGGCGTTACCATGTATACTTCGTAGCCTTTATCTGCGGCCTGCCAGGCAAGGGTACCAATAACGTCATCGGCCTCATAACCATCGAGTTCCATTACGGGAATATTAAAAGCACGAATGATGCGCTGAATTTCAGGGATGGATTCTATTAAATCTTCGGGAGCTTCTTGTCTGTTGGCTTTGTATTCTGTAAAGTCGGTGTGGCGCTCGGTGGGCGCGTGCGTATCAAAACACACGGCAATATGCGTTGGCTTTTCTTTGTTGATTAAATCTATTAAGGTATTGGTAAAACCAAATTGAGCGTTGGTGTTTTTGCCTTTAGAAGTAATGCGCGGATTTCTGATGAGTCCATAATACGCTCTATAAATAAGGGCGAGCGCATCCAACAAAAAAAGTTTTTTAGCCATAATGTAAAGTTACAAAAAACCCCGGCGATTTGCCGGGGTTTTGATAAGGTATTAAGTGCTTTATTTAATATCGTATTTGTATTTATAACGATCATACAACTGTTTGTGTTTGCTTGTGATAGCAACCGCACGGCCTTGTATAAATGCGTCTGTAACAATACTAGATTTCATGTCTAAAATGTCGCCTTCGCTGATAACAATGTTAGCGTCTTTACCTACTTCGAGGGTACCAGTTTTATCTGCTACACCTAAAATTTTAGCAGCGTTTAAGGTAATGGCTTGAAGGGCGGCTTCTTTACCTAAACCATATGCAGCAGCGGTTCCAGCGTTAAACATTAGGTTTCTACCACGGTTTTGAGGATCGTCATCATTTAAACAAAACAATACGCCCGCTTTTTGTAAAACGCTTGCTGCTTTGTAAGGCTGATCAATATCATCATCATCGGTGGTTGGTAAACTATGTTCTTGTGTTAAGATAACTGCAATGTTATTGGCTTTTAATAAATCAGCAATTTGCCAGCTTTCACTAGCACCAACAAGTACAACGTCAAAACCAAACTCTTTAACAAAATCAATAGCAACAATCATTTGTTTTATTTGATCGCAATGCACAAATAATTTTTGTGTGTGGTTAAATAAACCTTTGGTTGCTTCTAGTTTTAAATTGATTTGCTTGTCGGCTCCTTTTTGATGATACGCTTTCGCTTCTCTAAAAATGGCTTTTACACTTTCAATTTTATCAAGTGCTTCTTTGATGGGGTCTCCCGCTGGAGCAGCGCCACCAAAGCCACGTCCGCCGCCAAAGCCACGGCCACCACCTCTTGATAACAAGCTAGGCATATAAAAGTGCATACCCATGTCTGTTTTATACGCTGCGTCTTCGTAGTTCCATGCGTCTAATTGTACCACAGATGACTGACCAGCAATGAGCTGACCACCCGGAATGGTGTGTGCAAGTAAAATACCGTTAAGTCTTAAAGTGTTAACAATAACAGACTCTGCTTTATACGCTGCAATGCTACGTACGCTTGGGTTAAACTCACCTATCTCGTTGATATCGGTACTACCTCTAACGCCAGATATTTCTTGTAAACCTAAATTAGAAGATGGTAAAATTAAGCCTGGATATACCTGCTTGCCTTTTGCATCAATGGTGTTTTCTGCTTTTGGCGCAGCGGCTGCGTCACCAGCATAAACGATTTTTCCATTGTCAAATACAACGGTTCCGTTTTCTATGACTTGTCCATTGCCCACGTGCACAGTGGCGCCAACAATGGCTGTTTTTTTACTTTGTTTTGCGGCTGGGTAAACATCATCTTGTGCAAATACTGCAGCAGTGAATGATACGAGCGCGCTAAGTGTAACTATTATTTTTTTCATGTCGCTACAGTTTATTTGTTATCGTTTTGGTTTGCCACTTCTTCACCCTCTATTTCAAGCATACCTAATTTATGTGAGTGGTCGTTGCAAATATGTACTTCTTTAAAGCTTGGAGCCGCTGGTACAGTTGGTCTTCCCGCTCTTTTTTCGCCCGCCATTTTAGCCACTAAACGGCTACGTTCTGCTTGCACTTGCTTGCGCATTTGTGCATCTTTTTCGCGGTCAAAATAAATAATACCATCTACCATTGTTTTTTCTGCTTTCGCATAAATACTTAATGGATTATCGCTCCATACTACAAGGTCAGCGTCTTTACCTGCTTTAATGCTTCCTACTTTGCTATCAACGTGCAACATTTTAGCTGGGTTGATGGTCACCATTTTAATGGCTTCCTCTTCGGTGAGGCCACCATATTTTACGCTCTTTGCAGCTTCTTGATTTAAGCGGCGCGCCATTTCTGCATCATCAGAATTGATCGCAACATTTAAACCCACTTTTGTCATAATAGCAGCGTTGTAAGGGATGGCATCAGTAACCTCCACTTTATACGCCCACCAATCAGAAAACGTTGATGCAGCTACGCCGTGCGCTTTCATTTTATCGGCTACTTTATAACCTTCTAAAATGTGTGTGAACGTGTTTATTTTAAAACCATACTTTTCTGCAATGCGCATCGTCGCTGTAATTTCACTTTGCACATAAGAGTGACAAGTGATGAAACGCTTTTTGTTCATGATTTCTACAATTGCGTCTAATTCTAGATCGCGTCTAGTAGCTGGATTTTTTGCAAGCGCTGCTTCGTATGCTTTTGCTCTTGCAAACGCATCGTTTAACACTTGTTCTACGCCCATTCTCGTGTCTGGGTAACGGTTGTTACCTTGTGTAGAAGAAGTACGTTTTACGTTTTCTCCAAGTGCAAATTTGATAAATGGATCGGCACCTTTAAATAGTAAGCCCTCATCGTCGGCACCCCATCTTAATTTAATTAACTGCGTTTGACCACCAATGGTATTTGCAGAACCGTGTAAAATGTGAGAGGTTGTAACACCACCACTTAATTGACGATAAATATTGATATCGTCTGGATTGATATTGTCTTGAATACGTACTTCAGAAGTTACGCTTTGTCCACCTTCGTTGGTTGAAGCAGATGCAATGTGTGAGTGCTCATCAATAATACCTGCTGTTACGTGTTTGCCGGTACCATCAATAACTTTTGCATTTGCGTCGGATAAGTTTTTGCCCACTTTAGCAATCTTACCGTTTTTAACGAGTACATCTGTTTGTTGTAAAATGCCTTCTTTTTCTGAAGTCCAAACCGTTGCGTTTTTAATTAAATACGCCTGCGTATTAGCTGTTAGAGAATCTACGCCAAAGCCCATCATTGGAAAAGTAACTTTTCCCATTTTGCCAGCACCAGCGCCTCCGCCAAATCCACCTGCGCCCATACGGCCACGACCACCAGCATTAGATGCAGTGTCTGGCTTAGATGCAGAAGCATACACAGCAGACCAGGTAAAATTGTTTCCGTCTGCATCCTGCGCTGTTCCGTTAAAAGTATTACCTGTGTTAAAACCAGTAAATCTAATATTGTTGCGAGAGCGCTTTTCTGGAGCGAAAGAAAACTTAACTACTTTACCATCGTAACTAAATGTTGCAGCAACGGTATCTTTTGCAATGACAGTTGCGCTGTTGTTACTTTTAATTTCTAAAGCAAATGTTTGTGGTGTTGCTCCGTTTAAGGTAAGGGTATAATTTCCGTTAACACTTGTCCACGCAGATTCGTTTACTGCATATTTTTCTCCGAGTACCCAGTTTTGTAATAAGGTTGTTTTTTCTGCAAAAACAGGACCGGTTGTAATTACAAAGTTGGCTAGTTTTCCAGCTTCGATGCTACCTACTTTATCATACACACCAAACCAAGTTGCTGGTGTTTTAGTAAGTGCATCCATCGCTGCTTTTTCTGATAAACCATTTTCAATCGCTTTTCTTACACTCGCTAAAAATGATTTAGCATCTCTTAAATCAGAACTTGTTAAGCAAAAAGGAATGCCTGCTTTTTCAATAGCCCCAGGGTTTGTTGGTGCTAGCTCCCAATGCTTCATATCTTGTAATGAAACAAGTCTTGCATCAGCAGGATCTTCCACATCCATAGCCACTGGGAAATTTAAGTTTACAATAAGCGGTGCTTTGGTAGCAGCCACTTCTTTAATTCTTTGGTATTCTTTTCCGGTTGCTTTAATAATGTATTGTACACCAAATTCATCACCTATGCGGTCTGCGCGCATTACGCCCCAAACATCACCAGCACCTCTATCTGCAGGATCAAAAATTTGAGGAAGACCCGCGTTTGCATTAAATGATTGAAGTGTAATGTTTACGCCATCACCTTGTAAACCTGTTGCAGCTGGGTTGTTCTTGTACCATGCGGCATCCAAATAAGTTTGACGCAGTAACGCGATAGAACCCATTAATGAACTTGGGTAAGTTTGTGTAGAAGTACCTTTATTAAAAGAAAGTAGTGACGCTGCCTTTTCTTTAATCACAACAAAATTGTCTTTGTTGTTTGCAAGCGCTACTACAGTTCCAGTTCCTCTAACAATACCATCTTTTTGATGTGTTAGTACCGCACCAAAACCTGTTTCTCTGAATGATTTTGCTCTCGCATCATCTACCGAAAAAAGTTTGTGACCTTCTACATCGGATTTTAATGCTTGGTTCCAACCATACGCACCTTTTTGGTTGTTGGTTAATTGACCAGGTCCTCCAAAACTAAACGCTGCTTGCGCGCGCTGTTGTTGAGGCATACCATAATCGGTATAGGCATCAATAAAAGAAGGATAAATAAATTTGTCTTTACAGTCTACCACTACAGCGTCTGCTGGAACGGCAACACCTTCACCTACTGCAACAATTTTTCCGTCTCTAATAACGAGCGTTGCATTTTTAATGGTGGTTTGCGCATCTTTTACAATGGTTGCATTGGTAAATGCGTAACAGCCGTCGCGTTTATCGCCAACGCCGTTTACTTGAAAGGTTTCTTGAGCCTGCACAAAATTTAATAGCAGTAACCCAACAAACATCAGGCAGATTTTTTTCATACTTGTTGTTTTATTTTATTTTTCCTTGGTCTAGCTTATGAATGTACATAAAAAAGCCAAATCCTATTGATGCAATTATGTGAGTGGGCCTATCTGCCCATATAAACCATGAGTATCTGAATATCGCTTGGATTAACGCCGCTAATTCTGCTGGCCTGACCTAGAGTGCTTGGTCTAATTTTCTTGAATTTTTGCATGGCCTCATTAGAGAGCGCCGCGATACCGTCGTAATTAAAACTTTCTGGAATAATGTGGTTTTCCATTTGTAACATGCGCGTTGCAATTTCTTGTTCTTTTTCGATGTAGCGCTCGTACTTGATCTGAATTTCTGCTTGCTCTAAAATTTGCGGATGAAACCCTGCAAGGGCTTCTTTTAAACGGGGCATAGCCGCCGAAAGGCCCACCAGGTCTACGTTTGGACGCAGTAGTATTTTTGAAGCTTTTTGTTTTTCGGTGATAGAAGCAGACGCTATTTCATTAAAATATGTTTCAATTTCTGAAGGTTCAATGCTATAGGTATTCAGTAAATTTTTTACCGATTCTACACTATTTTTTTTCGCGTCCACGGCGTCCATTCTGTCCTGTTTGGCAAGACCTAATTGGTAGCTTAACGGGGTTAAACGTAAATCCGCGTTGTCTTGTCTTAATAGTGTTCTAAACTCTGCGCGACTCGTAAACATACGGTACGGCTCTTCGGTTCCTTTGCCTACTAAATCATCTATGAGTACGCCGATATAAGCTTCGCTTCTTTTTAAAATAACTGGGTCTAATTCACGCGACTTTTGGTGTGCGTTGATGCCCGCCATAAGTCCTTGGCAAGCGGCTTCTTCGTAGCCTGTGGTGCCGTTTATTTGTCCGGCAAAAAACAGGTTTTCAATAAGCTTGGTTTCGAGTGAATATTTTAATTGTGTAGGTTGAAAATAATCGTACTCAATGGCGTAGCCGGGTCTAAAAAAACGACAGTTTTCAAAACCAGGAACACTACGAAGGGCTTCGTACTGAACTTCTTCTGGTAATGATGTAGAAAAGCCATTTACGTATATTTCAACGGTGTTCCAGCCTTCGGGCTCCACAAATAATTGGTGTCTATCTCTTTCCGCGAAGCGGTTAATTTTATCTTCGATACTTGGGCAATACCTTGGACCTACGCCCTCAATTCTACCCTGAAACATAGGGCTTCTATCAAATCCTTTTCTTAAAAGGTCGTGTACTTTTTGGCTGGTATAGGTAATATGACAACTGCGCTGATCGGCGGGCTTTATGCGCGGCGTGTCTTTGTATGAAAAACCCACAACTTCCTCATCACCAGCTTGTTCCTCCATTTTAGAATAGTCGAGGCTCCTTCCATCTACCCTTGGTGGTGTACCTGTTTTTAGTCGGTCACTCTCCATACCAAGTGCCACCAACTGCTCGGTGATACCCGTTGCGGCCTTTTCGGCTACACGACCTCCACCAAACTGCTTTTCTCCAATATGAATGATACCATTTAAAAAGGTACCCGAGGTAACCACAACGGTTTTAGATCTAATCTCATGACCCAGACCTGTTATTACACCACCCGCTCTATTGTCCTTTATGATTAACCCCTGCACAGTATCTTGGTAAAAATCTACATTGGGGGTTTCTTCTAGCATCTCTCTCCACTTGGCCGCAAACAACATACGGTCATTTTGTGTACGCGGGCTCCACATAGCGGGACCCTTGCTCCTATTGAGCATTCGAAACTGAATGGTACTGGCATCTGTAACCAGTCCGGTGTATCCACCCATGGCGTCTATCTCGCGCACAATCTGACCTTTTGCAATACCACCAATGGCTGGGTTACAGCTCATTTGGGCAATGGTTTGCATATTCATGGTAACTAGGAGCACTTTACTACCTAAGTTAGCGGCGGCCGCGGCGGCCTCACAACCAGCATGGCCGGCACCTACAACAATAACATCATAATCTGGAAACATGGGTGCAAAGATAATCCAATCAAAAAGAAAACAAGGTACTAGTGGGTTAGATTTGAGTGTTTCACGTGAAACATCTTTGGGTGCCCGCTTGGTTTGCGCGTTCCACGTGGAACATGGGGTGAATACACCACGAACAAATCAGATACTCGCCCCGGATCGTTCCACGTGGAACGGGAGCAAGCGCAACATTATGACCAAGCAAACATGCGAGCGCGTTCCACGTGGAACCTACTTTTTGGTATAGCGCTTAAGGTATGCATCTTCTTTGGCGCGCATGGTAAGAATGTCTGCTTTACTCTTATCCTTGTAGCCACATAAATGAAGGGCACCATGGAAAAGTACGCGAAGCATTTCGTTGGAATAAGTAACGCCATGGGTGGCAGCGTTCTCCTTAACCCGGTCGGGACTAATGTAGACCTCTGCCACTACAGGGGTTCCCTTATCGTGGAGGCCAAACGTAATGATATCCGTGTAGTAGTCGTGGTTTAAGAACTGCTGATTAATAGACAACAGGTATTTGTCGGAACAAAAAATATAGTTAATGGTAGCAAGTGGGGTCTTCTCCTTTTTAAATAAGGTTTCAATGAACGCTTTTAATTCGGTTTTACTGGTTAGGGTAAGCGCGGAGTCGGCCTTTTGAAAATTTACTTTTTGCATGGGTGCAAGTTAAGTTTAACTCCAAATTTCGTAACATTTTCTTTACCAAGGGCGGTACCTTTGCGGGATCCTAACAAAAACAAAAGAGTATGAAAAAACTATCTGAACTAGAAGCGGGAGAAGCCGGCATCATTCACTCTTTTGAAAAAGATGAACTATACATTAAGTTATTAGAAATGGGCTGCGTACCTGGTGAGCCGGTTAAAGTGGTTCAAGTGGCGCCGCTCGGAGATCCAATTTCTATTGAAGTTTCTGGTTATCATTTAAGCTTACGCTTGAGCGAAGCAGATAGTATCATTGTAACTCCAGAAATATAGTTTATATAACTTATTGATATTCAATATATTAGATGAAAATAGGTTTATATTTTGGATCTTTTAACCCAGTACACCACGGTCATTTGATGATCGCGAGCCATGTGGTGAATAGAACGGATGTGCAACAGGTTTGGTTTGTGGTGTCGCCGCAAAATCCATTTAAGCAGGCCGGCTCTTTATTAAATGAATACGATAGGCTACACCTTGTAAACCTCGCCATAGAAAACGACGAGGCAAGACTCAGGGCTTCCGATGTTGAATTTAAATTACCGCGTCCATCTTACACCATCGATACGCTAATTTATTTAGAGGAAAAATATCCGCAGCATGAATTTTCAATCGTTATGGGTAGCGATGGTTTTGTAAATATTAAGCGTTGGAAAAATGCAGATATCCTTTTAAAAAAATATTCGTTTTATGTGTACCTGCGTCCGGGCTTTGAAACCGTTGACACACTTGATGCTAACGTTACAATTTTAAACGCACCACTATTAAATATTTCGGCAACAGAAATAAGAGATAGTATTAAGGATCAAAAAACGATTCGGTATTTGGTTCCTGAAAATGTCAGAAAAGAAATTGAAGACCATCATTACTACAAATAAAAAAAGCCCCGGCCTTATTAGGTTCCGGGGCTTTTAAGTAAATATTATTTTCTATTAATAGAAAGTAGAGCGGTTGTCTGTAATTTTTGCAGACTTCTTGATCGCTTCAAATCCTCTAAAAACATTAGATTGAACGGCTTGTAAAAGTGTTGCTTTTATTGCTTCATTATCTTGCATGGTTGCTGCAGCACTGATTGATTCGGGTTTAACAGCAAATACGCCAGCAGCACCTTCAATAGCTCCTGTACACTTTCCAATGAGTGCTTTATTAAATGCAGCTCCAACCACTTTTGGTTCAGCGCCAACGCCAGGAACAAATGGAGAAGCAAAACTTAAACTATCAACTCTTTGTGCAGGGAAGCTTGAACTTTTTACAAAATCTTCAAGTGTAGAACCCTTGAATTTAGATGCAATAATTTGCTTTGCTTTTAATTCATTTCTTACAAAACCTTCAACAAGTGGTTTTGCTTCAGCTACACCCATGGTACCTTTTTCGTTAACTGAGGTTACCATCGCAACAATATAAGCGTCACCAATTTCGGTAGGTTCAGAAATGGCGCCTACTTTATTGTCGTACACCCAGCGTACCGTTTCTCTACTTTTACCAAGACCGGTAATTGTAAAGTCGTTTTTCTTAATATCTACGCCATTTAAAATTTGTAAGTTATTTTTTAATGCATTTTGCTCGAAATCTTTTTTAGACTTTGCGTTCGCAACAAAAGATGCAGCAGCTGTAGAAGCAGCAGTTACTGTTTCGTTACTAGCAACAATCGCTTTAGATAAATAAGCAATTTTATAAGCAGGTGCAAAATTCTTTTGGTCTAATACTTCTGTATAATGGTAACCAAATTCTGATTTTACAACGTCTTTTGTTCCCTTAGGTTTGTCAAAAGAAAAGTCATTGAAAGAGCCCACCATTTGACCTTGTGCAAAATAATCGTAAACGCCACCTTTTTCTTTACTTCCTGCGTCGTCAGAATACTTTTGAACAAGCGCATTAAAGTCTGCACCACCTGCAACAGCATACTTAATAGAGTCAGCTAATTTTTTAGCGGCACTATCGGTTCTGATTTGTTGACCAGAACGTGGGTCTACGGTTCCAATTAAAATGTGCCGCACTTTAGCAGAGTCTGGCCAGTTTTTAATACCCACCATTTTAGCTAAAACATAAGCGTTACCATCTACATAAGGACCATAAACGGTACCTGTAGGGATTTTAACGAGCGTATCTTTATTAGCTTGTTGCATTCTGTTTTTGCTAAAATATCCATCGTAGTAAGGTAAATCACTACCTACTCTATTTAAAAATCCAGCATTATCTGAAGCAGCAGCAAAATCTTGTTTTTGTGCAAGCACTTCATTTAAAACAGCTGCACTATCTGCACTACTAGGAACAGCGCTAAATGCAACATATGCGATTGATCTTGTTTCTTCTTCCTTTTTGTATGCAGAAGCGTGTGCTTTAACATAAGCGGCGATATCATTATCAGTAACCTTAATGGTACTGTCAGCAATTGTAGCATATGGAACGAACACAACAGAAGCGCTTGCTATTTGGTTGTTATCGGCAGCTTGCTTTTCTACCATCCACTTTGGAACGTATGCAGATTTTTGAAGTAACACACTATACTTGTTACGGAGTGCTTGTTCTAAAATAGGTTGAATATAAACCTGGTTGATCATTTTAATTTGATCCGCGTTTTTGCTTTTTTTAATTTGAGCAAATGCTTTTTTAGCATCTTCCACTTTAAATAAACCAGTAGCTGGATCTGTAAACTCTTGTTTTAACGGAGAGTTTTCAGAAAATAAAATATCGCTTAATTCTTTAGCTGTTACTTGTAAACCAAGTTTAGCACATTCCGCTTCAATTAATAAACGGTCTACTTCTTGATTCCATAATGAACCAATGAGTTGATCTCTTTGAGCTCCTTGGCTAGCATACATTTTTTCTTGCATCGCTAATTTTTCTTCAAAAGCGGCTCTTTCTAATTTTTGGCCATTAACTTGTCCAATGGTAGTTGTGTTTGAAAAAGCGCTTCCGCCTCTACCAACACCATCTTGTAATATAAAAGCAATTAAAGCCACAGCGATGATGGTAAAAATGATCCAAGTGCCTCGATCACGAATACTTTGAATAACAGACATAAAAACGAATTATAATAAATAAAATAACCGGCAAATTACCGGAGGGCAAAAATAAGGTATTGCGGGCTTATTTCTATCCACAAACTAGGGGTTAATAAGTAGTATTTTAGGTGGAAAACCACTCTTTTTAAAAATTTTAATGTGGATAGAACTAGAATAACTAAGGGGGTAAATGATGATTTAGGGGTAAGGAGCCAAAATGAACCCATTTTACACCCAGTTAATTAACAGTTTACAAAAGGTGGATACTAAAAATTTTATCATATAATAACCTTTTCTAAAAAACTTCAAAATGGTTGATAAACAAATAATGTATCATTAAAAAATGTTTATAAGAAGGTGGATTAAAGTGTATAACCGGTTAACACTAAAAATATAAGTATGTGTATAAGAAGGTTATTAAGGTATTAACACCCATAATAGTAATAGTTTATTTAAATAAAAAGGTATTAAATCTATTATTACCGTAATTATTAACACACATTTTTTTGAAAAAAATTAGATTCAAAAAAATCAACTGCTTCTTGTAATTTCAATCTTATGAAAATATTAAAATTTGTATTTGCCTTTTTGATGCTGTCCTACACAGTAAAAGCGCAACCTACTCAAAAACCTCCATTGCACGGAAAAAACTGGATGGCCATTACTGGTAAACCACTCGCAGCAACGGCTGGTTCTATTATTTTTAACAAAGGCGGAAACGCTGTAGATGCTGCCTGTGCTATGTTAGCAGCCACTTGTACCATGTGGGATGTATTAAGTTGGGGTGGTGAAACACAAGCGTTAATTTACAATCCAAAAACAAAACAAGTTATTGCTATATCCGCCATGGGCGTGGCTCCTACGGGTGCAACACCAGAATTTTTTAAAAATAAAGGGATGAATTATCCCCCCGAATATGGTCCTTTAGCAGCAACAACACCAGGTACACCCGGCGGACTTTGTATGATGCTTGCAGAGTATGGAACCATGCGTTTGGAAGAAGTTTTAAAACCAGCGATGCAACTTGCTGCAGGTTATCCAATTGATGCACAAACAGCAAATAGTATTGAACGTGGTAAGCAAAGAATTAAAGATTGGCCGTACAGTAAAAAAGTTTTATTACCACACTTAGGTGAAAAAAGAGAAGCACCAGAAGTTGGTGAAATATTTATTCAAAAAGATTTACTAGCTACTTTACAAAAATTAGTAGACGCAGAAAAGCAAGCACTCAAAAAAGGTAAATCTAGAAAGGAAGCGATTTATGCAGCGTATGACCGTTTTTACAAAGGTGATATTGCCCAGGAGTTTGTGCGTGGTTCACAGGAGCAAGGCGGTTTAATTACCCTTGAGGATTTAGCCAACTGGAAACCTATTATTGAAACACCTTTACAAATCAATTATAAAGGAATTGACGTTTATAAGCTACAATCATGGACACAGGGCCCAAGTATGTTACAGGCTTTAAATATTCTAGAAAATTATGACTTAAAATCGATGGGTTATAATTCTCCGGCTTATATCCATACCGTATATCAGGCCATGAATTTAAGTTTTGCCGACCGCGATTTTTACTATGGCGACCCCTTATTTTCTAAACATATACCTATCAAAGGTTTACTCAGTAAGGATTACGCTAAAAAAAGGGCTTTGGAAATACCTGTAGGATTTAATAATCCAAATACAGCCCCCGGAGATCCTTATCCTTTTGAAGGAAAGGAAAACCCTTATTTAAATTTATTACAACAAAGAGCCGCGCTGTATAATAACGATACATCTACTAGAAAAACAGGGGTAATACCAAGTCATGACGGTACAGAAATAGCTAAAAACGAAGACCTTAACAACGAATTGTACATGGACCGTTTATGGAGAGGAACGACTTCTGTGGAAGCTGCAGATACTAGCGGATGGGTGGTTTCAATTACGCCAAGTGGTGGTTGGATACCTGCGTGTATTGCTGGTAATACGGGTGTTGGTATGAGTCAGCGCATGCAATCTTTTGTTTTAGATTCAATTCAAAATCCATTTAATGTAGTGGCGCCTGGAAAAAGACCGCGCGTTACATTAACACCAAGCCTTGCTTTAAAAGAAGGAAAACCATTTTTATCTTTTGCTGTTCAAGGTGGTGATACGCAGGATCAAAATTTATTACAGTTTTTTTTAAACATGGTTGAATTTGGAATGACGGTGCAACAAGCGGCAGAAGCTGCAAATATTAATTCCAATCAATTGTGGTTATCACTAGGTGGTAATAAAACTTCTGACAGAAAACCTAAACCAGGTAATTTAACACTGAACTCAAATACCCCAGAAAAAGTTAGAACCGAATTAAAAAAAATGGGTTATAAATTAAGTTTTGATCCAAGAAGTAGTGGTCCTATCAATGCCATATTTTTTGATTGGAAGCATGGAAGCCTTTGGGGTGGCAGCTCTAACAATGGTGAAGACTATGGCATTGGATGGTAAATAAAAAAATAAAATGAAAAAATTAATTGTTTTAGTTGCTACTTTATTTTTTGTTGTAGGCGTTTTTGCGCAGAAAAAAACACCATTTGTTTTATATGATAGCAAAGGAAAAAAAGTAAGCTATAAAAAAATGATTCGTGTGTTAGCACAAAATGACATTGTGCTTTTTGGCGAATACCATAACAACGCCATTGCACACTGGCTTCAATTAAGTGTTACCAAAGATTTATTTGAAAAAAGAAAATTAACGCTTGGCGCCGAAATGTTTGAGCGCGACAATCAACCACAATTAAATAATTATTTACAAAGAAAAATAAATGCGAAACAGTTTGATTCTTCTGCGCGTTTATGGAAAAACTATCCAACCGATTATGCACCACTTGTAAATTTTGCTAAAGAAAAAAACATTCCATTTACGGCTACTAATATTCCGCGTAAATATGCATCACTGGTTTCTAAAAAAGGATTTACAGCACTTGATAGTTTAACAGATTTAGAAAAATCTTGGATGGCCCCACTACCTATGGCGTATGATCCAGAACTACCGGGTTATAAAAACATGATTGCAATGATGGGAGGTCATGGTGGCGAAAACCTACCAAAAGCACAGGCCAGTAAAGACGCAACAATGGCGCATTTTATACTGGCAACACAACTTCCTGGTAGCCTATTTATACATTATAATGGTTCTTATCACTCCGAAAACTACGAGGGTATTGGTTGGTATTTAGCAAAATCAAACCCCTTACTAAAAATAAAAACCATTACTACCGTTAGCCAAAAAAACATACATCAGCTGGAGCCGGAAAACCAAAATAAGGCACATTATATTATTTGCGTAGATTACGATATGACCAATACTTATTGATAATCAACACTTTGTGTTTTGTAAAACAAATTGCGCATAAATACAGCCTTGGTTTGTAAAAACCTTATTCTACATTTATTGGACCGATACAAAATGACCCCCGCTAAACCAATTAGCTAAAAAATACTAAAAAAATTAGTTTATTTAACAATGGGGTATTATCTTTGTTATCTATTAGCACGTAACAAGTAAAAACAACCATATGAGTAACACTGAAAAATTAAAGGCGCTAAAATTAACAATCGACAAAATTGACAAAGACTATGGCAAGGGTTCTGTCATGATGATGAACGAACGTAGCCAAGAACCCATGGAAGTGGTTTCAACCGGCTCTATAGGACTTGATAGCGCATTAGGCATAGGTGGTTTACCAAAAGGTAGAATTATTGAAATTTATGGTCCAGAATCTTCTGGTAAAACAACGGTAGCAATTCACGTTATTGCCGAAGCACAAAAAAAAGGTGGCATGTGTGCTATTATCGATGCCGAGCATGCTTTTGATAGTGCGTATGCTAAAAAATTAGGCGTAGACGTAGATAGCTTACTCGTTTCTCAACCAGATTATGGTGAGCAAGCATTAGAAATTGCCGACCGTTTAATATTATCAGGTGCACTAGATGTAGTTGTTATTGACTCAGTAGCAGCACTTGTTCCAAAAAGTGAACTTGAAGGAGAAATGGGTGATTCTAAAATGGGATTACATGCAAGACTTATGAGCCAAGCGCTTCGTAAGCTTACAGCTACTATTAATAAAACTGGAACGGTTTGTATTTTCATCAACCAATTACGTGAAAAAATTGGCGTTATGTTTGGTAACCCCGAAACAACAACCGGTGGTAATGCCTTAAAATTCTATGCTTCTGTAAGATTAGACATTAGAAGAATGACGCAAATTAAAGATGGTGACGAAGCAATTGGTAACCACGTTAAGGTTAAGGTTGTAAAAAATAAAGTAGCACCTCCATTTAGAGCAGCAGAATTTGATATCATTTTTGGAGAAGGTATCAGCAAACTAGGCGAAATCATTGATATGGGTGTAGAGCTTGGTATTGTTCAAAAAAGCGGAAGCTGGTTTAGCTACGATACCAATAAACTTGGACAAGGTAGAGAGTCTGTAAAAACGCTTTTACATGACAATCCAGAATTAGCCAATGAAATCGAAGCTAAAATTAGAGCCAAGGTTGTTGAAGCAAGAACTGCTGCTGCAGAAGCGTAAGCACAATAAAATATGGGTTATTTGATGGGTTAGTAATAATAAAAATAGCCGTCCTATATAAAGGGGCGGCTATTTTGTTTATTTTACAATAAAAACAGGCTTGCTATACCGCATTTTACTTTTTTTGATACGTATTGCGCTCAAAATATTTTGTGTATCTATAAAGGCGCACAACAAAAAAGCGCTAAGGCAAAAGGGTCCTTTATTAATTGTAGCCAACCACCCCGATTCTTTTTTTGATGCACTTGTAATAGCAGCTAATTGTACACACCCGGTTTCGTTTTTAGCAAGGGGAGATGTTTTTACAAAGCCCTGGCATAATTTTTTACTCCGCTCACTTAATATGATGCCGGTTTACAGACAGCGTGAGGGAAAACAGCACTTACACAAAAATCAAAACAGCTTTGATGCCAGCGTTGAAGTATTAAAAAACGGAGGCATTCTATTAATTTTTATAGAAGGTACTTGTTTAAATAAAAACGAAATACAGCCCTTCAAAAAAGGAGCAGCCAGAATATTACAACAAGCGGTGGCTCAGGGTGTAAGCCCATCAGTGCTTCCGGCGGTTATCACCTACAATGGTTTTAAGCATTTTGGTAAAAAAATATTTTTGATGTTAGGATCTGCAGTGCCAGCCACCACGTTTTTTACATCAAACACAGTACAACAAAACGAGGCAAGCCAGCGAAATAATTTTAACAACCACGTGATGGAACAAATGACTTCGCTTTTTAAAGAACCACCTTCCAAAAAATACAAACGCCCGCTTTATTTATTTCCAATCATTGGCATTGCTTGGTTATGGCATGCGCCATTCTATATATCCATAAAAACATTTGTGGCACATAAAACAAAGGGAACCGTATTTTATGATTCGGTTTTATTTGCGGTACTACTATTTGCTTATCCACTTTATTTGATTTTACTATTTATGCTTTTGCAGGCCACTGGCCTACCCATTTGGTTAAATGCGATTGTTGTTATTGCACACCCTTTGCTTGCTATCATTTATACCCAATCAAAAAAATAAATTAACTACCTTTCTGCTTTAATAAAAACACACATGAAAAATATTAAAAAATTAGGTCCGCGAAAAAGAATTGCACTTGTGGCGCATGATAATAAAAAGGCGGATTTAATGGCGTGGGTAGAACACAATAAAGTGGTGTTGTCTAAACACGAGCTCATTGCAACAGGCACCACTGGAAAAATTATTGAAGAAAAAATTGATAGACCCGTTAAAAAATTAATGAGCGGCCCCATGGGTGGCGACCAACAAATTGGCGCTATGATTGCATCTGGTGAAATTGACATGATGTTTTTTTTCTGGGATCCCATGGAAGCGCAACCACACGATAGCGATGTTAAAGCGCTATTAAGGCTTTGTGTACTTTGGAATATCCCAATGGCCTGTGATAGAGCCACTGCCGATTTTGTGATAACATCACCTTTTATGCATGGCGATTATGATGCCACCATTCCTGATTACAGCGAATATTTAAACAGGAAGATTGTAAAGTAGGATGCAAAAAATAAATATCAGGAACTGGCAAATTAGTGACGCACAAGCCCTTGCAGCAGTAGCCAACAACAGAAACGTTTGGAACAGTATCAGAAACGAATTTCCAAGCCCATACACCGTTATGGATGCGCTCGCTTGGATTAAGCACGCCAACGAAGAAAAACCGGTTGCTAATTTTGCGATTGAAATAGGAAACATCGTTGCAGGAAATATTAGTTGCACCTGGCATAAAGACGTTTATGCTAAAACGGTTGAGCTTGGATATTTTATTGGCGAAAACTATTGGGGTAAAGGAATCGCCACAGCTGCGGTAGCGCTCATGCTTGAGGCCATCCAAAAAAATAAAGAGATCGTGCGCATAGAAGCAAAAATATTTGGAGGCAACGGTGCTTCGGCGCGTGTTTTAGAAAAAAATAATTTTGTGTTAGAGGGAACAAGAAAAAATGCAATTTATAAAAACGGCGTAATCGCCGATGAACAGGTATGGGTTTATTTAGTAGCATAAATAATAAATATAATTTCCGGTGGCGCTCCGGTGCATTACTACTATGCTTTATTGCGGTGCTGTTATTTTCATGCACACAAAAAAAATATGCCAATCCGCGCATAGAAATTGAAACCAAATACGGCGTTATTGTGGCCGAACTATATCCTAGTAAAGCCCCTCAAACCTGCGCCGCCATTTTATCTTACGTAGATTCTGGTTTTTATGAAGACGCCTCTTTTTACCGTGTCTTAAATGTTACCAACCAACCCTCTAACGCCCCTAAAACCGAAATTTTGCAGGGCGGACTTTGGAAAACCAATTACATGAAGCTTTACGAAATGAAGGGGATTCCGCACGAACCCACTTCTAAAACAGGCATCAAACACACCGATGGTGTTTTATCACTAGCCCGCAATGTACCTGGAACCGCCAATGCCGAATTTTTTATATGCATTGGCAACCAACCCGGTCTCGACGAAGGCGGCGAAAATGTAGAAGATAAACTTGGGTATGCTGCTTTTGGAAAAGTAATAAAGGGTATGTCTGTGGTTCGAAAAATATATATGTTAAACGACCACGAACAAATGCTCACGCCACCTGTTGCTATTTATAACATCACTAGAAAATAACGTAAATGCCATTTACACTACAAGCACCCTACACGCCAGCAGGTGATCAGCCATCGGCCATTGATCAGCTCACAAAAGGCGTGCTTGAAAACGAGCAGTATCAAACATTACTGGGTGTAACAGGTAGCGGTAAAACATTTACCATCGCCAACGTTATTCAAAATACACAACGTCCAACGCTGGTGCTCACACACAACAAAACCCTTGTGGCACAGCTATATGGCGAGTTCAAACAGTTTTTTCCGGACAACGCGGTAGGATATTTTGTAAGCTATTACGATTATTACCAGCCGGAAGCCTATATGCCAGTTACAGGTGTATACATCGAAAAAGATTTAAGCATCAACGAAGAGCTGGATAAATTAAGGCTTCAAGCTACCGCGCAATTATTAAGTGGCCGTAGAGATATTATTATTGTTGCGAGCGTGAGTTGTATTTATGGTATGGGTAATCCTACCGAATATGAAAATGGTATTGTGCGCATTCATACGGGTCAGGTGGTTTCGAGGCAAGCATTTTTACACGCACTTATAAACTCTTTGTATACCCGAACCCAAGATGATTTTAAACGTGGTTCGTTTAGAGTAAAAGGCGACACCGTCGATATTAATTTACCCTACGTAGATTTTGGATACCGCATCACTTTTTTTGGCGACGAAATAGAATCCATCGAAAGCATTGAAACCGAAACCAGCAAACGCATTGGTACCATGGACAATGCGGCAATTTTTCCAGCCAATTTATATTTAGCGCCCAAAGACATAATTGTAGAAGTGATTCACGAAATACAAGATGAAATGCGCGCGCAGTATGAATATTTTATGCGCGTTGGAAAAAAACAAGAAGCCAACCGCATCAAAGAAAGAGTAGAATATGATTTAGAAATGATTCGTGAACTTGGTTATTGCTCTGGCATTGAAAACTATTCTCGTTTTTTTGATAGAAGAAAACCAGGCACTAGACCCTTTTGTTTGCTCGATTATTTCCCCAAAGACTTTTTGTGCATCATAGATGAGAGTCATCAAACCATTCCGCAAATTGCCGGTATGTATGGTGGCGATAGGTCCAGAAAAATGACGCTCGTAGATTATGGATTTCGTTTGCCAAGTGCGATAGATAACAGGCCCCTTAATTTTCATGAGTTTGATAACATGATTGGTCAAACCATTTTTGTGAGCGCTACCCCTGCCGAGTATGAACTTGAAAAAACAGGAGGCGTAGTGGTAGAGCAGGTTGTAAGGCCTACCGGCTTATTAGATCCGCCCATTGAGGTTCGTCCAAGCCATCATCAAATCGATGATTTACTCCACGAAATTGACCTTCGGGTTGCAAGCGGCGACCGCGTGCTTGTTACAACACTCACCAAACGCATGGCCGAAGAAATGAACAAATATTTGGCCAAACGAAACATAAAAGCCAAATACATTCATAGTGATGTAGACACATTAGAGCGTGTCGAAATTTTAAGAGACTTACGACTGGGCGTAATAGATGTATTAGTAGGTGTTAACCTCTTAAGAGAGGGACTTGATTTACCTGAAGTTTCTTTGGTTGCAATTTTAGACGCCGACAAAGAAGGGTTTTTAAGAAACGAAAAATCATTAACACAAACTGCTGGCCGTGCCGCACGTAACGTAAATGGTCTCGTTATTTTTTATGCCGATAAAATGACGATGAGCATGCAGCGCACCATCGATGAAACGGCTCGACGTAGAGCCAAGCAAATTGCTTACAACGAGGCCCACAACATTACACCCACAACGGTTTCAAAAAGCAAAGAGCAGGTGTTTGCACAAACATCGGTACTTGATATTAAGGGTTACGACCCGTCTAACGCCGTGCAACAAAATAGTAACAACACAGAGCCTCAAACATTTGCAGAGCAAGTGGTATACACAACCATTCCTCAAATAGAAAAAGCCATTAAGCTTGCTAAAAAAGAAATGGATGCCGCTGCAAAAGACATGGACTTTATTGAAGCCGCCCGCCTCCGTGACGAGATGTTCCGTCTACAAAAAATAAGAGAGGAGATGAAATAACCTAATCAAGGTTTTGTAGAAAGTATAGATTTCTTATCTTGTTAGCCAACGATGCTGCCTATGCGCTTTATTTGGTCTCTATATGTATGGATTACCGGATGGAAAATCCATAAAAACTTTCCCTATCATTTAGATAAGTGTGTACTCATTGTGGCACCGCATACCAGTGCCTGGGATTTTGTAATTGGCCTTGCCATTAGAAGCGTAATGCACCTAGAGCACGTTAAATACCTTGGTAAAGACTCTTTATTTAAGGGTCCCTTCGCTTTTATTTTTAAAAATACGGGCGGTTTTCCAGTAGACCGTTTTAATAAGCACAATATGGTGGATCAGGTAGTGGGGCTTTTTAATAGCCACGAAAAATTTGTGTTGGCACTATCACCAGAAGGCACCCGCAAAAAAACAGAAAGGCTGCGCACCGGCTTTTACCATATTGCAAAAAACGCTGGTGTGCCCATTGTCATGGTTGGACTCGATTTTGGCAAAAAGGAAGTTACGTTTGCCGAACCGTTTTATACCAGCGATAACGAGGCCGAAGATTTCAAAAAAATTATAACATTTTTTGCGCCACTCCAAGGAAAAATTCCTGCATACGGAATGGCACATCTATTAGACACTTATAACAATAACCATGGCTAATTATCCTACACTCATTGATAAGTTTTGTGCTTTTGAAGCATCACAACCGGATCAATTATTTTTATCTGAACCAGTAAACGGAACGTATAAAAATTTTACTTGGGCCCAGGCAGGACAGCAGGTAAGAAAAATGGCTGCTGCATTAAATGCCATGGGTCTTGGAAAAGATGATAAGGTAGCGATACTTAGTAAAAATTGTGCCCACTGGATCATGGCCGATTTAGCCATTTCATTTGCGGGTTGTGTGTCGGTACCCATGTATCCAAACATGACTGCCGATTCTATTCAACAAATTTTAGAACACAGTGAAGCCAAGGCTGTTTTTTTTGGAAAGCTAGACGGTGCCGATCAAATGCGAAAAGGTGTTCCCGAACATTTAATAGTGATTGGTTTCCCTTTTTATCTCGAAAAAAATACACAAAACTGGGATGATTTAATTGCCAATCAAAAACCCATACAGGGCAATCCAGTAAAGGATTCTAAGGCACTAGCCACCATTATATATACATCTGGAACTACCGGTCAACCAAAAGGTGTGATGCATAATTTTCATGCCATTGGATTTGCGGTGGATAGGTTTTTAAATCACATACCTCAAATAAAAAAAGAAACATTTTTCTCTTATTTACCACTTTGTCATGTAGCAGAAAAAATGCTCGTAAAGTGTGGTGCCATATTTACCGGAAGCACCATTTATTTTGTAGAAAACTTAGATACGTTTAATGCCAATTTGGTACATACACAACCCACTGTATTTTTAGCAGTTCCGCGCATTTGGGAAAAAATGCAAGAAGGTGTTTTATCTAAAATGCCACAAAAAAAATTAAGTACATTATTAAGTATACCTATCGTTTCTTCAATTATTAAAAAAGCAATTAAAAAGAAACTAGGACTTTCTAAAGCCCGGTTTATTTTTACGGGCGCATCACCCATAAGTGTTGCGCTACAAGAGTGGTTTGCAAAACTTGATATCATTATTTTAGAAGCCTATGGTATGACCGAAAACTCGGCACTATCACACGCCAACCGTGTGGGCCATCATAAATTTGGAACCGTTGGTCAAACCTATGAAAATGTAGAAGTAAGACTTAGTGCCGAAAATGAAGTGCAGGTAAAAAGTGACGCGTCAATGCTAGGGTATTACAAAGAGCCTGGGTTAACCGCCGAATCTTTCGAAGACGGCTTCTTAAAAACAGGCGACGAGGGTTCCATCGACCAAAACGGTTATTTAACCATTACCGGACGCATCAAAGACCAGTTTAAAACCAGCAAGGGTAAATATATTATGCCAGCCCCTATCGAAACCAAACTACTCGAGCACCCGCTCATTAGTCAGGCTTGTGTAGTGGGCTCTGGAATGACATCGGCGTTTGTGCTTTGTACACTCGCCCCAACCGATCAAGCATCTGAGGGTCTTGAAAGTGATTTGAGTGATTATTTAGATCAAGTGAATAGTAAACTAGACCACCACGAAAGGCTTTCTAAAATGGTTATTTGTAAAGAAGAGTGGAGTATTCCAAATGGTCTGCTAACGCCAACGTTAAAAATTAAGCGAAAATCGATAGAATCGTATTATGGAAATAACTATGACGAGTGGCTTAAGGAGGAGAAAAAGGTTATTTTTGTAGCATAAACCCCATCAAAACGCAATTTTTTGGAAAAAAATGCGTTTAATCATCGACTAACTATCAATAATTTATACTGTTATGAAACTAAAACAACTATTTACAGTAATCGGATTTTCGGCATTGCTGTTTTCTTGTGTGAGCACAAAGAAATTTAAAGAGAGTGAAGCTAAGTATGTTCAATTAAGCGGTTCTTACTTAGATATGCAAGAAAAGTACCGTGCCCTTCAGGATGAAATTAAAGCCATCCAAGCACAGTTAGACAAATCAAAAACTGCGAACGCAGATTTAACTGCAAAAAAAGCGGCATTAGAGCAACAAATTGCTGGCTTAAATGAGCAAGTAGAATTTTTGCGTAAAAATAGCAGCACTGCCATGGAGCAGTTAAAAGATTTATCTGTTATTACTGGTGCACAAGCTGAGAGCATTAAAAAATCTTTAGAAAATATTGGTGCAAAAGATATTTACATTAGAGATTTACAAGGTTCAATTGCGCGTAAAGATTCTTTAAACATGGCGCTTGTAATGAACCTAAAAGGTGCATTGGGAAATTTAGAAGATCAAGATATCAATGTTAAAGTTGATAAGGGTGTTGTATATGTAGACATCTCTGATAAATTATTATTTAAAACAGGAAGTTACGATGTTACTGAACGCGCTAAAGTAGTGTTAGGTAAAGTAGCAAAAGTGTTGGCTGCACAACCAGAAATTGAATTCATGGTGGAAGGTCACACAGACAATGTAGCAATCAGCACTGACGAATTAAATGACAACTGGGACCTAAGTGTTAAGCGTGCAACATCTATTGTACGCATCTTACAAAAATCTTATGGCCTTGATCCAAAACGCATGACAGCAGCGGGTCGTAGTCAATATTTACCAATAGCAGACAATGCTACTCCTGCAGGTAGAGCAACCAATAGAAGAACAAGAATTGTGGTATTACCTCAATTAGATCAGTTCTTTAAATTATTAGAAAGAAAATAGTCTTTACTAACCCAATCCTATATTTGAGAGCGCTTCCTACAAGGAGGCGCTTTCTTTTTTATAGATAGGTGCGTAAATAAAAAAGCAAGAACCATCTTTGATCGTTTCAATTAAAGACGCATTAATTTTTTCTGGTACTGCCGGGCAACCCCAACTTCTGCCGATACCATTTTTTTGTGTTGCAAAATTTTCATTTACATAAGGTGCGCCATGAATAACAACTGCTCTTGCTAATGCATGATCGTTAATTCCTTTTTCTTTTCCATCTAACGCCAAAGACAAACCGTTTTTTCCGTTGTAGGTGTTTTTAGTTACGAAAAAACCAAGGCTACTTTTTAAACTATTTATTTTGTTAGAAAAACTTTTTGCAATGGCGGCACCAGAATTTTTTCCATGCGCCACGTAATCGTAAAAAATTAATTCCTGCGATTTTACATTGATTACAAAAAGTCTTTTATGGCTAGAAGGAAGGCTAAAGTCTACAATTGATAGAACGGCGCTGTTCATTAATTTACCCTGTGCCAATAGTTTTTCAAAACCCCTGACAGCGAGGTCAAAAGCTTTTTTGGAAAGACCGCGCTGCTCTAAATCTAGTTTTTGGTAGAGTTGTTTGGTAGGGAGGGCTTGTGCCTGGGCGGCATTAGAAAAGGCCATAACTGCCATAAACAGGCATAAAACCAGCCATAAAGGACCGTTTTTGGGCTTATTTGATATGTTTTGTAGCTGGAACAAGCTGCAAAGGTACCGCTTAATACCCCCTGCATCACTATAGTATATGTTAAAACAAAAAAATCCCGCCTTAGGATTAACTATGGCGGGAAAGCAGTTAGCTGTTGGTTAAACTAGCTATATAACTAAGACAACCTTTTATCAATTTCGCTGCGTAGAGATGAAAATATTTCTTCTACACTTCCTTCTCCCTTGATTTTCACCACTTTATCAAATCCAGCATAGTAGTTTGCTACTACCGTTGTTTTTTGTTCGTACTCCGTAATACGGGCTCTAATCACCGTTTCGTTGGTATCATCCGATCTTCCAGAGGTTAAACCCCTGTTTAATAAGCGCTTTACTAGCTCTTCTTCGCTTACTTCTAGGGCAAGTACGAGGCTAATTTCGGTTTCCTTGAGGGCCAAAAGCTTATCTAAAGCTATACTTTGTGCCTCTGTACGCGGAAATCCATCAAATAAAAAGCCTTTTGCGGCCGGATTGTTGTCCAGCGCCGAGCTAATCATGCCAATAACTACTTCATCCGGAACCAATTGACCCTGATCCATAAAACGCTTGGCTTCTAGGCCAAGGGGCGTTTGATTGGCTATTTCACTTCTTAATAAATCGCCGGTAGATAGGTGTTTTAATCCGTAAGATGCAATTAGGTTTTCGCTTTGCGTTCCTTTGCCACTACCGGGAGGTCCAAATAAAATAATATTAAACATGTTGATTGGGATTCTTGCTTGCAACAAATATACGAATTTGGCTTAATACACAACTAAACCCGCAGCCCTTTTGTTATACCTTTAATTACCAGATCTTGGCAGAATATGAAAAAGACAATCCTTTATTTGTTATGCTTGATAACTGTGCAAAGCTGCAGTGGATCTACGTTACAACAAACACAAACAACCATGGAAGACACTACTAAAAACAACAATCCACATTTTTCTAGAACCGATACTACTAAAATTACGGTGCCCGAAGAAGCATGGAAAAAAATACTATCACCAGAGGTTTATTATATAGCTCGTCAAAAAGGAACCGAAAGACCATGGACGAGTAAGTTTGAAGATTTCAAAGAAATAGGCACCTATTACTGCGCGGTATGTGGTAATGCACTTTTTAAAAGCAACACCAAATTTGATAGCGGTTGTGGATGGCCTAGTTTTTTTGAGCCACTTACTAAAACGTCTATTATTTATTTAGAGGACAACACGCTTGGAATGAAACGAACAGAGGTTCAGTGCGGTAGATGCGAATCTCACCTGGGACATGTGTTTGAAGATGGTCCACCACCAACAGGACTCCGTTATTGTATCAATGGTGTGGTATTGGATTTTGTGCCTAAACCCGCCGATAAAAAATAAATCTATTTTTCGATATCCGAAAAATTGCGCGCGGCGGCTACTCCCCCAATAAAATTGTTTATTTTTGTTATTCAATTTGATACTATGATTACTACAGGAAACTCTATCATTAGCATTTATACCGAGATGACACCCAATCCGGAAACCATGAAATTTGTGGCCAACAAATTATTGTATCCAGGAAAAAGTTTAGACGTTGCCGACGAAACACTTGCGGCTGCATCTCCACTTGCAAAAGAGTTGTTTAGTTTTCCTTTTATCAAAGCTGTGTTTATCGCTTCCAATTTTGTAACACTTACAAAAACTCCAGATACCGATGATTGGCAGGATGTAATTCCTACCATTAAAACCTTTTTACAAGAGTATCTAGAAAATGGTGGTGTTGTAGTGAACGAAGAAGAGGTAGCAAAAATGAAACAAGAAGCGACCAATACCGTTAGTGCCGACGATGACGATATTGTAAAGCGTGTAAAGGAATTATTAGAAAATTACGTAAAGCCAGCTGTAGAAATGGATGGCGGTGCGATACAATTTAAAAGCTACAATGATGGCGTTGTAAACTTAATGTTACAAGGTAGTTGTAGTGGTTGTCCATCTTCGATGGTAACCCTAAAAGCGGGTATCGAAGGTATGATGAAACGCATGATACCTGAAGTGAAAGAAGTGGTTGCAGAGGCCGAATAAAATGAGCCCCGCTGCCTTATACCAATCTTTTATAGATGGTTTATTACAAACATCCGCACTAGAATTTATTGCCGTGCTTGCAGGTATTGCAAGTGTATGGTTTAGCAAAAAAGAACAGGTACTTGTGTATCCTGTGGGTCTTATCAACACCACCATTTTTGTTTACTTAAGTTTTAAGGGTCACTTATTAGGTGAGGCCAGTGTAAACATTTACTACACGGTTATGAGTGTTTATGGTTGGTGGTTGTGGACGCGCAAAAATGAGCAGCAAGAAACCATTTTGCAAATCCAGTTTTCTACTAACAAAGAACTTTTACAACAGCTATTATTTTTTGGTAGTTTTTATATCATACTTTATACGGCGCTTTCTTTTTCTAAAGCTTCATTTGCGCCGGGCGCCATCCCTTGGGCCGACGCTTTATCAAGCGCAGCAGCCTATACAGGTATGTGGCTTATGGCCAAGAAAAAAGTAGAAAGCTGGTATTATTGGATAGCTACTAATATTTTTTCGATTCCCCTTTATTTTGTGAAAGGGTATGTATTTACTAGCGTTCAATTTTTTGTTTTGTTGATGCTTGCTATTGCAGGACTTATCGAATGGCGTAAAAAAGCAAAGGCTATATGAAACCCATTTTTTCCTTAAAAAAAATAGTAGTAATAGGTCCCGAAAGTACCGGCAAATCTACGCTTTGCGGGTATTTAGCAGATTATTATAACACCCTTTGGTGCCCAGAGTTTGCTAGAGAATATTTATTAGAAAATGGAACTGCATATACTATTGACGATTTAATTACGATTGCAAAGGGTCAATTGGATGCAGTGCAAAAATATACGAGGGCGCTACAATCACAAATAGATCAAACTGGAATTGTAAAGCCACTTATTGTTGATACAGATATGTACGTGATGAAAGTATGGGCCGAATATGTGTTTGGTACTTGCCCTACTTTTATATTGGATGAAATAAATAAGCAAGACTACGATTTGTATTTGCTTTGTAAGCCAGACATACCCTGGGTAAAAGATGAACTAAGAGAATACCCCGATGAAAAACCACGTCAAGAATTATTTCAGATTTACAAAGACATTTTAATCAATCAACAAACGCCTTGGGTCGAAATAAGTGGTGGTTTTGAGGAACGTAATCAAAAAGCGGCAGCAGCCATAGACACCCTTTTAGCACACTAATAAATAGCCATGGTATACTTTTTACCAATGGGTAAATAGGCTTTGTGCTTTTGTTTTTGAAGGGTTCCTAAGCCATAAAAGCCAGCAGCAACAAGCAGTTTGGTGGTATTGGCTGCATCAAATAGTGGATATCCTTTAATGATACTGTTGGCGATGTTCAAAAACATATAAGCGCCACTTCCTAGTTTAAAAAGAACGCCGTTTGTAAACATGCCAGATTTATACCTCGACTGTGGCATACCGGAAATTTCGTTGATACTAATTTTTAAAAAACCTAGCCAGGTTGTATCTACCCTAAAGCCACCAAACATTGTAGGTGATTGCTGTGCGCGGTACATATTAATAAGCAATGAGTCTTTTAAAATCGTTTTTATTTTTCCTTCAATCCACTGCGTATTGCTAAATCTAAATGTGATACAATCTTTTTCTATCCAGCTCTGAATGGTTCTACCTTTTTCTTTTAATACCAGTGTATTGCCAACCTGCGCACGCGATACAGAAGTAGAAAATACTACAGCTACAAGTAAGCCCAACATGTATTTGTATGCAAACATGGTTTTATTTTAACGCTCCATAAAAAAGGAACACACCAAATCCGATGAGTATAACGCCGGCAATTTGATTGATTAAATGTAGGTTTTTAGTGTTGAGTTTTGGCCTTAATTTTTCTGATAAAACAACTTTAACAATATCGGAGGCAAGTACAAAAACCAGGCAAGTAATAAAAACAACTGCTTTGTAATTAGCTGGATTGCTTGCTGCTGCTGCATCTGCAACAATTGCTGCGGTCCAAGCAAACCAAAATAAAAACACACCGGGGTTTAATGTGTTCATAAAAAAACCAGATAAATAGAGCCCCACATATTTTTGCCAACTTAGTTTTTCTTGTGCGCCGTTTGTGTTTTCAGCAATACTTACTTTTTTAAATAGCAGTGTATAAATGCCCAGTCCAATTAAAAAAATACTGCCTGCTAAGGCAATTTTATTTTTATGTTCTAGAGCTGTTGCAAAAAGTCCAGTAAAAAAATTACAAAACAACACCAACGAAATATCGGAAGTAGACACCCCTGCCACAAAGCTTAATCCGGCCCTTCGTCCACTATTGATGCTATGTTTTATGATAGCAAAAATGATGGGCCCCACAGAAATGCTCAATATCAACCCCAGCACTAAACCCTTTATTAGCGGCGCTATCATTATTTATGTATTACGTATGAATGATTCAAATGCCTCTAATTGTTTACCTTTTAAAACCCTTGGAAACTTGTGTTGTCCGCCTAATTTTCCTTGCGACTCCATAAAGCCCATCAATACATCTTCTTTTATAACTGTAACAGAAACGTCTTGTAAGGCGCTTTTACGCTCGGTGGCATAATCATCATTAATGGTGCATAGGTGCTGATCAATGGCTGCCGCTAATTCACTTTCATTAACAGTGTCGTTGCAGGCCACATACCACTTGTGTGCAAATAAATTTCCGTGCGGTACACCGGTTACTGTGTATTCTGGAATACTAATATTAAATGCGCGGCTTACGGTTTCAACGGCCTTGTTCATATTGTCTACACTTAGGTGCTCGCCCACTAAACTTAAAAAGTGTTTGGTTCTGCCTGTAATAATTATTTGTGCGTTCTCTTTATCAATGAACTTAACAGTGTCGCCAATTAGATAACGCCAAGCGCCCGCTGCCGTACTAATTAAAATGGCATAATCGGTTCCTTCTTCAACCTCGTCTATAAGTAATGCCGTTGCGTTATCTTTTATTTCTCCGTCTTCGTCAAAATTAATTTCATTAAAAGGAACGAATTCTAAAAACAAGTGCTGACCCGTTACAAGCCGCATTCCTGCAGCGTTTTGATGGTCTTGGTAGGCAATAAAACCCTCGCTTGCTAAATAGGTTTCGATGTAGGTAATGGGTTTTCCCAATAATTTTTCAAACCCTTTTTTATAAGGTTCAAAACTTACACCGCCATGACCAAAAAAAGATAAATTAGGCCAGAGCTCGTGAATATTATTGAGCTCATATTTTTTTATAATCATTTCGATGCAGAGCTGAATCCAAGCGGGCACGCCTACTAAAAATCCAATATCCCAGTTTGGTGCTTCTGCAACAATCTCTTCTAATTTTTTATTCCAATCTTTTTCTTTGGCAATTTTTTTTCCGGGTTTATAAAAAGGCTGAAACCAAGTAGGTAGTTTTTTTGCAGTGATACCACTTAAATCACCGGCGTAAAATCCGGTTCCTTTTTGAAGTTCTGTGCTACCACCAATGGCAAGCCAGCCCTTTGCGATAGACGTGTATGGAATGTTTTTATAGTGTCGCAGGCTTAGGAGTTGCTTCACCATAATGGCTTTATTGCCCGATAATAACTGACGCGTAACAGGAATATACTTGCTAGACGCTTCCGATGTTCCGCTACTTAATGCGTAGTATTTAATGTTACCTGGCCAACAAACGTCCGCTTCACCCTCAATACATCTATGCCACCACTCCTTGTAAATTTTATTGTAATTATAAATGGGTACCGCTTTTTGAAAATCTTTTGCAACCGTTTTACTTTTCAATAATGCATCAAAATGAAATCTATTTCCGAATGCCGTGTTTTTTGCACGACGGAGTAATTTTTTTAAAACACGGTCCTGTTCCTTTTTAGTGTTTTTAGGGGATAGGGAGAGGTCAAATAGAGCCATGCTACAAAGCTAAAGCAAAATGATACAAAACTTGAATAGTGGCTGCATCTTCGTTACTTTTGCGATATGTTAACAGAAACACTGATAGCTGCTACAAAAGCCGGTGCTGCCGAGTTGCAAAGGTTTTTTAATGGAGCCTTTGAAATAAGCCATAAAGAGGGTGTCAATAACTTGGTAACCGAGGCAGACCATGCCGCAGAGCGCGCCATTATTGGTGTGATTCAGTCTGCTTATCCGGATCATTTTATTTTAAGTGAAGAAACTGGAGAAATTATCACCACCTCCGAATACAAATGGATTATAGACCCCATTGATGGTACCGTCAATTTTGCCAACGGTATTCCTATTTGTTGCGTAAGTGTGGGACTCGAAAAAGATGGTCAAGTAATCATGGGCGCTGTTTACAACCCCATTATGAATGAGTTTTATTTTGCAGAAAAAGGAAAGGGTGCTTTTGTAAACGATAAAAAAATTAGTGTCAGTAAAAAAACCAAGGTCATTGAATCCTGCCTCGTAACAGGTTTTCCGTACACGTATTTAGATACACCTAATGGACCCCTTCAAGTATTTGAAAAATTAATTAGAAAAGGCATACCGGTGCGCAGGTTAGGTAGTGCTGCCATTGATTTGTGCTGGGTAGCGGTCGGAAAATTTGATGGTTTTTATGAACATAAATTACAGGCCTGGGACAGCGCTGCAGGTTTTTTAATGGTACAAGAAGCGGGTGGAAAAGTAACCGATTATGCAGGCAATGATTACTCCGTATATCAACCACATTTATTGGCCACCAATGGACATATTCATGACGAGTTACTCGCTATTATCAATGGCGGACCCGTACAATAAAAAATAAAATATGAGCGAACAAAGAACAGAAATCACCACCCTAGGTGAATTTGGATTGATAGAACACCTTACCAAAAATTTTGAAACGCATAACGCTTCAACTGTTTTATCGGTGGGCGATGATGCAGCAGTGATAGATCATTTTGGAAAACAAACTGTAGTAACTACTGATTTATTATTAGAGGGCATTCACTTTGACCTCATGTATACGCCATTAAAGCACCTGGGCTACAAAGCAGTGATGGTAAACCTTTCGGACGTGTATGCCATGAATGCGCAGCCTACACAAATCACGATTAGCATTGGTATTAGCAACCGTTTTAGCGTAGAAGCCATTACCGAATTTTATGAAGGTGTGCATATTGCTTGCGAAAAACACGGCGTGGATTTAGTAGGTGGCGATACCTCTTCTTCACAAAAAGGATTTGTGATTTCTGTTACAGCGATTGGTGAAGTAGCGCCCGATACATTTGTAAAAAGAAGCACTGCAGGTGTGGGTGATTTAATTTGTGTGTCTGGTGATTTGGGTGGAGCCTTTTTAGGATTAACGCTGATGGAAAGAGAAAAAAAGATTTATCTCGAAAATCCAGGCGTACAACCTGATTTAGAAAACGAAAGTTATATTGTTGGAAGGCTTCTAAAACCTGAGGCGCGCAAAGAAATCATTTCATTTTTTGCAGAAAATAATATTGTACCAACTGCTATGATGGATGTAAGCGATGGTATTAGTAGCGACGTGCTCCACTTATGTAAACAAAGCGTTGTAGGTTGTAGAATTTACGAAGAAAAACTTCCAATATCAGACGAATCTAGAAAAGCTGCGTTTAAGTTTGGCTTAGATCCTACGGTATGTGCTCTTAATGGTGGCGAAGATTATGAACTACTCTTTACACTTAAACAAGAAGACCACGAAAAAATTACACTCAACGAAGATATTAGTGTGATTGGTTACGTGGTTGATGTTAATGAAGGATCAAAACTATTAACCAAGGGTGGTAATACTTTTGACATCACAGCACAGGGTTGGACCGCATTTAAAAGTGCCTAATTATAATTGAAAAGTATGCGCGGCTGTCGTTTGTATAAGCTCCTTTTATTTTTTTGTTGCTTAATTTTTGGTGTGTCAACGATGGCGCAACAAAAACTTATCAATGCGCCAAAAATTGCGCCAGCATTACTCATCAAGGATTTACAAACCCTTCATCAAGTACTACAAGAAAATCATCCAAGTGTTTATTGGTATACGCCAAAAGACAGTATGGATTTACATTTTTCTCGCGCCTTAGCTTCTGTTAAAGATTCTATGTCGGCGTGGCAATTTAGAAATGTTGTAGCTACTTATTTAGCAAACATTAAGTGTGGTCATACGTCGGTCTATTTTTCACCAAAACTTACAAAGCAGTACACCAAGTATCGGTTTCCGCAGTTTCCACTTCAACTAAAAGTTTGGAAAGACTCGGCCGTTGTTATTGGAAACTTGTATTCCAAAGACAGCATTTTAAAAAGAGGCACCATTGTTACTAGCATCAACCAGTTACCGGTTAGCCTACTTGTAGATAGTATGTATCGTATCATTAGTACCGATGGTAACAGCATTAATTTTAAAAGTCAGGTACTCACCAATGGTTTTTCGAGTTGGTATAAAGCCAGGTTTGGTAATCAGGATAGCGTGTATCAGATATCATACATAGATAGCCTGGGTAATAAGCAAACCACACAAATTGCCGCCTATGCGCCACCCAAGCCAAAAAAAGATAGCCTCAAAACAACAACCGACACCGCTAGTAAATCAAAATCAATAAAACCTGTTACTCCCAAAAAGTGGACGCTTCTTATTGATAGTGCTACAAGTACTGCATTTATGAACCTGAGTAGTTTTTCGGGTAGGGGTTTTAAAAAGTTTATCACAAAAAGTTTTAGAAATATCAAAGTATCCGGTGTTAAAAATTTGGTCATTGATCTTCGCAGCAACGGAGGTGGTGAAATAAAAAATTCTACACTTCTTACTAAATATGTTTCGGATCATTCGTTTAAAATAGCTGACAGTGTGTTTGCAAATAATAGAGGCGTTCGTAAAATTCCGTTTGGCAGTTACTTTTCGGTGATGGGGCATGCGCTCGCCAAACTAATGATTTCTAAAAAAATGGATGGCGGTGGCTATCATTTAAAAAGGTACGAAACGCATTATTACCAGCCCTTTACAAAAAATCATTTTGATGGAAGCGTATATATTTTACAGGGTGGCTATACGTTTTCTGCATCTACCTTATTTACATCACCACTGATCAAGCAAAAAAACGTAACGATTGTTGGCGAAGAAACGGGCGGTGGTTTTTATGGTAATTCTGCCATATTAATTCCAACCATTAAACTTCCAAACTCAAAACTATTATTTAGACTTCCATTATACCGTATGGTGATGGATAAAACAAGACCCAAAGGACGAGGCGTTGTTCCAGATATTTTAGTAGAACCCAATTCCTATGCCATTAAACTCGGCATTGACAATAAGTTAGAAGCTGTAAAAAAATTGATTCAGCAAAAAAATTAAGACGCCACTATTTTAAGGAGCTCCTTGCTATCAGTTAAACAAATAAAGGCAGCGGTTTCACCCATTTGTATAGAGCCACTCATTTCTTTTTTTTGCATCAAGCGCGCCGGATACAAGCTGCACATTTTAATGGCTTCGGTAAAATCGAGGCCCACATGTTCTATTAAATTTTGAACCGATTTTAATTGCGTAAGTGCTGATCCACTCAGCGTTCCGTCCGATTCATATTTATCTCCCACCAGTGCGTGTTTATAAAAACCAGTACTTGTACTCGTTACAGCATCTGTGATGCAAAAGAGGCGGTCGCCCATTATTTTTTTAGCTGTTTTTACAGCATTATAATTTACATGATGGCCATCTACAATAATACTACTCATAGCACGTGAATGATTAAAAAGTGCACCTACCATGCCTGGCTCTCTGTGTAAAAAAGAACTCATGGCATTAAATAAATGCGTAGCTACTTTAATATTGTTGTCAAAAAACTGTGTTGCTGTTTCATAATTAGCATTGCTATGACCCGCCGATACAACAATACCATGTGATTGTATGAGATCAATAATTGCAGGTTCACAAATTTCTGGGGCTAGTGTAATCATGCTAATACATCCAGATCCGTAGGCTATTATTGCTTCTACTTCTTTTACGGTTGGACTATGAATAACGTTCTCGTTATGCGCCCCTTTTTTATAAGCATTAATCCATGGCCCTTCTATGTGAAGTCCAATACAACCCTTGCCGCTACTGGTTTTGTAGGCCCTTACGGCGTCAAGGGCTTTGTAAATAACCTCCACAGATTGTGAAGCAATGGTGGGCTGAAAATAAGCGGTACCGCCCGCTAAACAGTATGCGTATATTTTTTGAATACAATCCGTGTCCGGAAATTCAGATAATAATTTTTGATCGGCACCATAAATTTGTAGATCAATAAACGCAGGAACAATATATGGGAAGGCCGCATTCGCCTTGTAATGATCTTTTGATATGGAAACTATTTTTCCATCTTTTATTTCTATAGCTGTTTCGTTAATCCACTCGGTTCCAGTAAATAGTGACTTTGTAGAAAAAAATTCGGACATGAAATAGTATTGATGTAAAAAATAAACAAGTATTAAAGTGAAATAGAAAACGAATCGGCGTCGCGACCAAACGGAAATTTTTCTCTGACTCCAACTACTACTTCTTTTTCTAGTTCCATGTACACGGTGTCTTCGTCATCGGCTTTGTAGTAAAGTACCTGCCCCATTGGATCAACAATCATACTATCACCACTATGGTTTATTTGATTTCCATCTTTGCCAACTCTGTTAACGCCTACCACATAGGTTTGATTTTCTATGGCACGCGCACATAGTAAGGTTTTCCAGGCGTGGTTGCGTCTTTCGGGCCAATTGGCTACATAGAGTAACAGGTCATATTCGTCGGGTGTTTGTTTGCGCGCCCATACTGGAAAACGTAGGTCGTAACAAATTTGCAAACAAATTTTCCATCCGTTTACTTGTGCAATGAGTCTTTTGTTACCAGGGGTATATTCTTTGTCTTCACCCGCATAGGCAAAGAGGTGTCTTTTGTTGTAATACGCAACTTGCCCATTTGGTAATACCCAGAGTAAGCGGTTGTAAAATTTATTGTCTTCTTCTATAATAATGCTACCCGTTAAAATAATTTTATGCATTGCCGCCTGTTCTACCATCCACTCAACGGTAGGGCCTTCCATGGTTTCGGCAAATAGTTTGGGTTGCATACTAAATCCAGTGGTAAACATTTCGGGTAATACCACAATTTGTGTAGCCGCTTCAACAGCTGCTATTTTTTTTTCGAGCATCTCAAGGTTTCTAAACTTGTCTTCCCAAAAAAGATCGGTTTGTATGAGGCTGATGTGTAAATTACCCATAATGCAATGTAAGAATTTTATTGTAGGCCTGCTTTTATTTTGGCAATGGCCGCCTGTACCCGTGGCGACTCAAAGCCACGGCTCACTAGGTACTGCATCACTTTGGCTTGTCTGGCATAGCCTATTTCACCCTTACACTTTTCCCATTTGTCAACTACTAATTTATCGATGGTTTGTTCGTATGCTTCTTCTTCGATGGTGGCCAGCCCTGCTTTAATATTATACGCGCTCACCCTTTTTTGCTTGAGTTCGTAAGCGATTTTTACCCGACCCCATTTTTTGGTTCTAAAATGACCGCCTGCAAACAAAGTAGCAAAACGGGTTTCGTTTAAATAGTCTTCCTCAATGAGTTTGGAAAGTAATACCTCCACATCTTTGGTGGAAAGGCCATAACCATAGAGCCGGTCTTTGGTTTCTTGGTGGCTTCGCTCTTGGTAAGCGCAAAAATGCTTGATTTTTTGCCAGGCCTGATCGGGAGTGAGGTATTTTTTTATCATGAAGGATAAATATACATACTTGCCACAAAACAGCCCTGTTTTACCCTGCCAATCCACAACTGATTCACATAAAAGCCATGGATACCTAAACGCTTTATTTAGAGCACCAAAGTATTGGAATTTTGGATTAGGTTTGCAGGGTACCTATAACTTATATAGCATGAAATTTATTGTTTCTTCTTCTTCGCTTCTAAAGCACCTTCAACAAATTGGTGGTGTTATTAATGCAAATACGGTATTGCCAATTTTAGAAGACTTTTTATTTGAAATAACAGACAAAAAATTAAGCATTGTAGCTACTGATTTAGAAACAGTGATGCGTGTAGAAATGGATGTAGAAAGCAAGGCCAATGGTCGTGTTTGTATTCCTGCTAAAATTTTGTTGGATTCATTAAAAAATATTGCTGATCAGCCACTTACTTTTAATATCGATAAAAACTTTGCTGTAGAAATTACAAGCGATAACGGTAAGTATAAAGTAATGGGTGAAAATCCAGATAACTTTCCTAAAGAACCCTCTGCCGATGATACCAGCAGTTTTGATATGACTAGTGGTGCTTTATTAACGGCGATTAATAAAACATTATTTGCGGTTAGTAACGACGATTTACGTCCAGCAATGACGGGTGTGTTTTTTGAATTATCTACGAGCGGTGTTCAATTTGTTGCGACCGATGCGCACAGACTTGTACGTTATAAAAGAACGGATGCAAAAGCACCAAAAACAGATTCGTTTATTGTGCCACGCAAGCCGCTTAACTTATTAAAAAATGCTTTACCAGATAATGAAGATGCTATAAGCATTAGTTACAACAACAATCATTTATTTGTGAACCATGGTTCTACTCAAATGATTTGTAGGCTTATTGATGCGCGTTTCCCAGATTATAAAGTGGTGATCCCTGCAGACAATCCGTACAAGCTTGTTGTTAACAAACATGATTTCCAAAATGCACTTCGTCGTGTAAACGTATTTAGTAATAAGAGCACCAATCAAGTGGCGCTAAATATTACGGGTAGCGAGTTACAAATGGCTGCGCAAGATGTTGATTTTAGTTTTGAAGGTAACGAGCGCATGAACTGTATGTATGATGGTGAAGATTTACAAATCGCTTTTAATGCAAAGTTTTTAATTGAAATGTTAAACGCTGCAGACACCGATGATGTAAAAATGGAATTATCTACATCAACTAAAGCAGGTTTAATTAAACCAACCGAGCAGGGTGCTGGTGAAGATTTACTGATGCTTGTGATGCCTCTTATGTTAAATAATTAATAGCAGATGCTAGAAAATTTAATTGAATATTTTAATCAGATACCAAGTACGCACCGCGCACTTATTTTAGCTGGTGGAATCACATTTTTTTGGATCATAGAGGGACTCGTTCCTCTATTTTCATTTTCGTACCATAAGTGGAAACACGCTGCTGTTAATATATTTTTTACACTCACAACCGTTGTTATCAATTTTGCTTTTGCACTAGTCATTGTAAAAGCATCGGACTGGGCTGTGGCACAAAAATTTGGACTCTTACAACTTGTTCAAATGCCTACCTGGGTGTTTATCATTGGCGGACTCATGCTACTTGATTTAGTAGGTGCTTGGTTCATTCATTTTATTGAACACAAAATCAAAATTTTGTGGAAATTTCACATGGTGCATCACGCAGATACCCATGTAGATACCACCACTGCTAACCGTCATCATCCCGGAGAAAGTGTTTTTAGGGTTGTATTTACAATCATTGGTGTTGTTGTTTGCGGCGCCCCTATGTGGCTTGTAATGCTATACCAAAGTTTAAGTGCTGTGATTTCTCAATTTAACCACGCTAATATTAGACTTCCATTGTGGTTAGACACAGCCATTAGCTATGTGATTGTGTCGCCAAATATGCATAAGGTCCACCACCATTACGTTCGTCCACAAACCGACTCTAACTACGGTAATATATTTTCTATCTGGGACCGCTTATTTGGAACTTTTGATGCAACACCCATGGAAAACCTACGATATGGCCTTGATGTACTCGATGATAGTACTGATCAAAGTTTGGCCTATCAATTAAAGGTCCCTTTTGACAAATCGGTGAAGACAGATTATTAAATATGCCGTTTCTTTGCATCACAATTTGATGTTCATGAAAATTTGTGCTTTTATTCCTGCTAGATATGCTGCTACGCGCTTTCCTGCTAAACTCATGCAGCCGCTAGGAGATAAAACCGTAATACGCCACACCTACGATAATACGGTAGCCACCGGACTTTTTTCGGATGTTTTTGTAGTAACGGATAGCACCATCATTTTTGATGAAATCACGTATCATGGCGGTAAAGCTATTATGAGCATTCGTTCACACGAAAGTGGTAGCGACCGAATTGCCGAAGCGATTGTTGATTTAGATATTGATGTGGTGGTTAATGTGCAAGGCGACGAGCCGTTTGTAAAAAAAGAACCCCTTCAAAAATTACTAGAAGTATTTAAAGATAGTGCTCAAAATGTGCGTGTGGCATCACTGATGCAAGTGCTTACCTCACAACAAAATATTGAAGATCCCAATTATGTAAAAGTGGCGATCGATAAAAATAACAATGCCTTATTTTTTTCGAGAAGTGTGATACCATATCCAAGAAGTACCGAAACCGCCATCACTTATTACGAACATATTGGTGTGTATGCGTTTAAAAAAGAAGCGCTACTTGCATTTACCAATTGGGAAATGACGCCACTGGAAGCCGCAGAAAAAATTGAATGTTTACGTTATTTAGAAAATAGCGTGCCCATAAAAATGGTTACTACCAATTATATGGGTGTAGAAATTGATACACCCGAAGACTTAGAAAAAGCAGCCAAGCTTTTGCAACAATAATAATACCCGAATAAAAATAAAGCGATATGAGTTTTAGAAATTTTAAAATGGTTGACTATGTGGTGTATGGACGCGGTAGTTTTAATCAACTCGACGAAATATTAGCACCCAATAGAAAGGGTGATGCCCCCATGATTTTTTTAGTGGATCACTTTTTTGAAGGTAAGCCACTCGTGCAAAGAATTCCACTTAATGGAAAAGATAAAATTGTTTTTGCAGACGTTACCCATGAGCCTAAAACCAAGCAGGTAGACGCTTTGGCGGCTTCTCTCCGCGAAGAATTTGGAACCGTAAGTGGTATTGTGGGTATTGGTGGTGGCTCTACCATGGACCTTGCAAAAGCAGTTTCACTTATGATGACGAACCCCGGATCATCTGCGGATTATCAGGGCTGGGACCTCGTACAACAAGCGGGCGTTTACAAAGTGGGTATTCCTACCTTATCTGGAACGGGCGCCGAAGTGAGTAGAACAACGGTGTTAACAGGTCCTGTGCGCAAGCTGGGTATGAACTCCGATTTTACGCCGTTTAATCAAATTGTACTGGATCCAGATTTAGCAAAAGACGCACCAGTAAACCAGCGTTTTTACACGGGTATGGATTGTTATATTCATTGCATCGAATCATTAGAAGGTACTTATTTAAATGAGTTCAGTAAAAGTTATGGCGAAAAAGCATTGGATCTTTGCCGAAAAGTATTTGTAGAAAAAAATACTTGGGATGATGAAAGTGATGAACAATTAATGATGGCATCATTTGCGGGCGGTATGAGTATCGCGTATAGTCAGGTGGGTGTTGCGCATGCGGTGAGTTATGGATTAAGTTATTTACTTGGTACCAAACATGGTATTGGAAACTGCATTGTGATGAATCATTTAGAAGAATATTACCCAGCAGGTGTTGAAGAATTTAAATTCATGGTTCAAAAAAATAACATTGAAATTCCAGTGGGTATTTGTGCAGGATTATCGGATCAAGATTTTAATACCATGATTGATATTTCATTAAGTTTAAAACCCCTTTGGGAAAACGCACTTGGTAAAAACTGGGAAACAATAATGACGCGTCAAAAACTGCGCGCCCTTTACGAAAAGCTGTAAAGCAAACGCTATTACAATAGATTATCAGATAGGGCCGTAATAAGCCCTATCTTTGTTTATAGACACATTAAATATTTTATTTTGAAGTTTATAGATTTAGGGTTGGATCAGCGGATACTGGATGGTATTGATGCGATGGGATACGAAACGGCAACGCCGGTGCAACAACAGGTAATGGTTCCCATATTAGAAGGAAAAGATATTATTGCTGCTGCGCAAACGGGCACTGGAAAAACGGCTGCATTTTTACTACCGCTTTTACACCGTTTATTAACCACGCAACACGACTCACACGATATCAATGCAATGGTTATTGTTCCAACACGCGAACTCGCCATTCAAATTGCAGAAAGTTTAGAGGGCCTTTCTTATTTTACCGACGTAAGTTCAATAGCCGTATATGGTGGTGGTGATGGCAGTTCTTTTGCCGCAGAAAAAAAAGCATTAAACACAGGCGTTGATATTGTAGTGTGTACACCGGGCCGCATGATTGCGCATTTAAACATGGGCTATGTAAAATTAAAAGGCTTAAAATATTTAGTGCTCGATGAGGCAGACCGTATGCTAGACATGGGTTTCAACGATGACATTCAAAAAATAATTTCATTTTTACCCAAGCAACGACAAAACCTTTTATTTTCTGCCACCATGCCTGTAAAAATGCGTGACCTCGCTAGAAAAATTTTAACGAACCCGGTAGAAATAAATATTGCGATTTCAAAACCACCTGAGCAAATCATACAAAAAGCATTTGTTGTGTACGAACCACAAAAAGTGCCAATCATTACTGACATGCTTAGGAGTAATATTTATAAAAATGTAATTGTGTTTTGTTCTAAAAAACAAAATGTAAAACAACTTACACAAGAATTAAAACGCGCTAAACTTGCTGCCGAAGAAATTCATTCGGACCTGGATCAAAAAGCAAGAGAACAAGTGCTACAAGATTTTAGAAACCACAAACTTTCTATACTCGTAGCCACCGATATTTTAAGCCGCGGTATTGACATAGAAGAAATTGACCTTGTTATAAATTACGACGTTCCAAACGATGGCGAAGACTATATTCACCGCATTGGACGTACGGCCCGTGCAGCCACTACAGGAACGGCTTTCACGCTTGTGAGCGAACAGGAACAATATAAGTTTTTAGCCATCGAAGAATTACTCGGTGCCCCTGTTACAAAAGGTACCGTTCCTCCCGAATTTGGCGAGACGCCGGAATATGCACCCAAGCAAAGAAGTAGAGGTAATTTTAAGCAAAGACCGGGTCACAAAAAGCGTTAAATAATTTAGCAGATATGCAAAAAACGTTTTAATTTATGCTTCAATTAAAACGCTTGCCATGTCAACTAGAAGAGATTTTTTACAAAACGCAGGACTCTTAACCGGAGGCTCTGTTCTTGCATCTGCACTGGGTAACCAAAGTTTTGCCTATTTTAAAAACAGTGTCATGCCTTCCGATCGTGTTAATATTGGTGTGATAGGACTTAATGGTATGGGATGGGCCAACGCCGCTACTGCCATGCGCCTTCCAGGCGTTGTGATTGCTGCACTTTGTGACATTGATACAACTGTTATTGATGGCCGCATAGCAGAATTAAAATCTAAAAATATTGATACTTCTAAAATTGCGATCTATTCCGATTATAGAAAACTACTTGAAAATAAAGACGTAGATGTAGTGATCATTGGTACGCCAGATCATTGGCATGCACTACAAATGATTCATGCTTGTCAGGCCGGAAAAGATATTTATGTAGAAAAGCCAGTAGGTAATTCTATTGTAGAGTGTAACGCCATGGTGGCGGCCCAAGAAAAATACGGAAGAGCCGTGCAAGCGGGTCAGTGGCAGCGCAGTCAACAACATTTTGGTGACGCTGTAAATTTTGTACATACTGGAAAACTAGGTGCTATCAGAAATATTAAAGTGTGGTGCTATTCTCAATCTACACCGATGGCGCCTAAAGCAGATGCACCTGTTCCGGCAGGAGTTGATTATAAAACATGGTTGGGTCCAGCTCAGTTAAGACCCTATAACCGCAACCGTTTCCATTACTCATTTAGATGGTTTTGGGATTATGCAGGTGGTTTAATGACCGACTGGGGTGTGCATTTATTAGATTATGCATTGCTAGGCATGAAAGAAACAGCGCCTAATACCATTTCTGCGGTGGGTGGTAAATACGCCGAACCTAATGCTGCAAGCGAAACGCCAGATATGTTAAACGTACTCTATGGTTTTGATAAGTTTAGTGTGTCTTGGGAACAAACCATGGGTATTACCAATGGTAACTATGGAAGAGACCACGGTGTTGCGTTTCAAGGAGATAACGGCACACTTATTTTAAATAGAAATGGTTGGGAAGTTATTGAAGAATCCAGAAGTGCTAATAAAATAATTGTGCCACTTAATAGATCGGTAGATAATGGTGTAGAAAAACATTGGATTAACTTTTTAGAAGTTGTTAAGTCGCGTGATTTTTCTAAACTACATTGTTCGATTCAAGAAGGAGCTAAAGTGGCTACCATTTGTCAGATGGGAAACATTGCACACCGCAGTGGCAAACAGTTACAGTGGGATCATGCAAAAAAACAATTTACAGATGCTGCGGTTAACGCAAAATATTTATCGGCTGTTTACCACAATGGATACAGCATTCCAAAAATATAAATTGATGAAAAAAATTATAGTAGTGCTACTTGGTGTAACACTTATTACAACAAGCGCGTTTGCGCAACAAAGTAGAGAAGACAGTTTAAATAAAGAAGCGGCAAAAACAGAAATTTGGGAACCGAAACCTACAAAAGTAGAACCGGGTAAAACCCCTTCCGACGCACCTTCCGATGCTATTGTATTATACAATGGTAAAAACTTAGATGCCTGGCACCGCTTGGGTGGTGGTAAGGCTGGCTGGAAAATAGAAAAAGATGGCACGTTAACTGTGGTGAAAGGATCTGGATCTATAGAAACCAACCAAGCTTTTGGCAGTTGTCAACTCCATATCGAGTGGCGCTCTCCAGCTATAATTAAACAATCGGGACAGTACCGTGCCAATAGCGGTGTATTTTTTATGGGTAAATATGAAATTCAAATATTGGATTCATACACCAACCAAACCTATGTGAATGGACAAGCGGGCGCTTTGTACAAACAGCATATTCCACTTGTAAATGCAACAAAAAAACCAGGTGAGTGGCAAACCTATGATATCATTTTTACGGCACCACAATTTTATGCCGATGGTAAAGTGCAAGTACCAGGAAGATTTACCGTGTTACACAATGGCGTACTGGTTCAAAACAGTGTAGATATAAAAGGTACGATTCAGTGGATTGGTCCATCGGTGTATGAAGCACATCCTTCAAAGCTTCCGTTTTATTTACAAGATCATGGATTTGATGGTGGAAGTCCTGTAAGCTTTAGAAATATTTGGATTCGTCCTTTAGATTAGTATTTTAAAAATTTGCGTATAAACACCTAATGCCCTTTGTTACCGGGGGTTTCACTCATGTAATATTTTTTTGAGGCAATGTAATAACGTCTAGTTGTCAGCAATAATTAGGAAGTAATATTTATTATTTCCAAATTGAATAATAAAATTATTGCATGTCGGAACAGCCTAGCTTTTACACACTTATATTGTTTTCCATACCGCTGCTCGGTATATTTATTGTTTTATTTATTTGTGTGATTTATTTCTACCACAAAAAAAATAAAACCTTACTTCATCAACTTATTACCACCGAAATTACCGCTGCCGAAAAAGAACGTAAGCGAATTGCCGCTGACCTTCACGATGATTTTGGACAACTACTTTCTGTTATCAGACTGCAAGTGAGCAGCATCAATCCGGTTTCTCAATCCGATAGACAACTCATAAAAGAAGCCGCCACACATATAGATGACGTGTTAAAACGCATGCGCGTAATGAGTGAAGCCATTGTGCCCAATCAGTTACTAGCAGCGGGTTTTTGCTGGGGTATCGAAGAACTGGTGGCAACTTTTAATAAACTGGGAAGTATTCAAGTGCATTGGGAACTGAGTGGTGATCTTCCAGAATCGGAACCGGATCACTGGTTGCATCATTACCGTATTATTCAGGAAATACTTAATAATGCATTAAAACATTCTAATGCAAAAAACATTTGGATCAACGCCTTAGTAGATGATAAATATTTTTTACTATCTGTTACTGATGACGGTATTGGTTTTGATAAAGAGGCTGTAGCTAGGGCGGCTACCGGTTCGGGACTTAGAAATATTTTTAACCGCGTTGCACTACTTCGTGGTCAAATAATTATAGACACCTTGCCGCAGCAAGGTGTTCGCTATCAAATAAAAACCCCCCTTAATTATGCTAAGTAAAAAAATCAAAATTGTCATTGCCGATGATCACCGTATTTTTAGAGAAGGCTTAAAGCTAATGCTGGCAGGCGTTTCAAATATTGATGTGTTAGGCGAAGCCTCCGATGGTGCACAATTAATTGCGCTAGTAGCATCTGTTGCACCCGATGTAATTATTACGGATGTAAAAATGCCCAACCTCACTGGTACCGAAGCTGTAAAAATTTTATGTGCAAAATATCCGGGTATTCGAATTATTGCACTCACCTCATTTGGTGAAGACCAGCAAATCATTGAAATGATTGAAGCGGGTGCCATGGGATTTTTATCAAAAAATATTGTGCACGACGAACTAGTGAGTGCTATTAATTCGGTGTACTTACACAATGCTTATTTTTCTCAAAGTATTACCGAAAGACTTTCAAAAATTATCGCCCAAAAAACCACGGTACGCCACCACAACGCGAGCATAAGTTTTACAGAAGTAGAAAAACAAATCATTAGCCTTATTTGTAAAGAACTCACCAGTAAAGAAATTGCCGGTCAATTAAAAATTGGCAAACGAACCGTGGAGAGTTACCGGATTCGGATAATGGATAAGATTGGCGCTAAGAGTTTGGCCGGAATTATCACCTATGCAGCTGGATATTTGCCTAAAAATCAACAAATTGCGTAAAATTGGCCCTAAAAACCAAAATAATGCAGATTTGACTAATTTTTAACCACTGCCTTGATGTCAATTCAGTTATTTTTGTGGCCAATTGTATTTATACAGCGAACCAAACGAACAATGAAAAAATTAGTATTCTTAAGCCTCGCGCTAACTGCTACCCTTTTTGCAAGTGCTCAAACGGCTAAAAAGCCAACCAAAGACTGGAGTAAGTTTGATTTTACCAACCGTGCTGCTGATCATTTAGTGATTCAGTACGGATCAGATTCTTGGCTTAATAAGCCAACCGGACTCCGCACGGGTAATGGATTTAGCAGACATTTCAATGTTTATTTCATGTTTGATAAGCCGGTAAAATCAAATCCAAAATATAGCGTTGCTTATGGTATTGGTTTAGGAACAAGTCATATATTTTTTGACAACACAAGAGTAGATTTTAAATCTGGCGCTCCTACACTTCAATATGCAGCAGTAGATAGCGTAGATCATTTCAAGAAAAATAAAGCGACAAGTATTTACGCCGAAATTCCTGCCGAAATCAGATACTATTCTAACCCAGAAAATCCTAATAAATCTTGGAAGGCGGCTATTGGTGTTAAAGTAGGTTCTTTATTAAAAGCGTACACAAAAGGAAAAAACCTAATCAATAAACAAGGTGAATCGGTTTATGGCACGGCTTACATAGAAAAAAATGTTACCAAACGTTATATTAATGGAACCATGCTTGCCGTTACAGGTAGAGTGGGTTATGGTAGTTTATCACTTCATGCGGGCTACCAATTTAATAGTATTTTAAAAGAAGGATTTGGACCTACGATGCAACGTTTATCTGTAGGTATTACCCTCAGCGGTTTATAAATTTTGACATTTTGATTGAGAAGCAAAGTAAAATTAGAAAAGAGGAGAAAGCGGTACTAGTTGGCCTCATTCAAAAAGAAGTAACACCTGAACAAGTAACAGAATACTTAGATGAATTGGCATTTTTAGCTGAAACAGCTGGTGCCGTTGCAGTCAACAGATTTACACAAAGACTTCCACATCCTGATAGCCGAACATTTGTTGGAAAAGGAAAGTTAGAAGAAATCAAACAGTACGTTGCGTCGAAAGACATTAACGTAGTGATATTTGATGATGAATTAACGGGCTCACAAATTTCTAATATTGAAAAAGAAGTAAAGTGCCGCGTTATTGATCGAAGTGATTTAATCCTAGACATATTTGCTTCTCGCGCAAGAACTGCACAAGCTAAAGTGCAAGTAGAGTTAGCGCAATACCAATATATTTTACCACGCTTAAAAGGAATGTGGACGCACCTTGAGCGTCAGGGAGCAGGTATTGGTTCACGTGGTCCGGGTGAAACAGAAATCGAAACAGATAGACGTATTGTAAAAGATAAAATTGCATTACTTCGCGGCCGCTTAAAAGAAATTGACAAGCAATCTATCACACAGCGTAAAGAACGCGGCGAGTTTATTCGCGTTGCATTAGTGGGTTATACCAACGTTGGTAAAAGCACACTCATGAATGTGCTGAGTAAATCAGATGTGTTTGCAGAAAATAAATTATTTGCAACACTTGATACCACGACTCGAAAAATTGTATACGAAAACACACCTTTTTTATTGAGTGATACGGTTGGGTTTATTAGAAAGCTACCGCACCATTTAGTAGAAAGTTTTAAGAGCACACTTGATGAAGTGCGTGAAGCCGATATTTTATTACACGTTGTAGATGTTTCGCATCCTTTATATGAAGATCAAATAGGTGTTGTAAATCATACACTGCAAGAATTAAAAGCTTTTGATAAACCCATTTTAACCATCTTTAATAAACTAGATTTATACGAAGCCAACACTTTTGATGAGTGGCTTGAAGATGAAGTAAAACAAGAATTACTTTTAGAACTTAAAGAAAAATGGGACCGCGCAACTAATAACAATTGTGTTTTTATTTCGGCCCTAGAAAAGAAAAACATTGATGCACTTCGTGAAATTATTTTAACCAAAGTGCGCGAACTCTATTTAATTCGTTACCCATACAGAGACATACATTTTTAAAGCATGCTTTCTCTTTTTTCCAATACACCTACTTGGCATAAAATTACAGAGACGCCTGTATCGCTTATTTGGCAATCCAACTACATGTGTATTGTAGAAGTGGCCGGTAAAAAAATAACCCTCGGAAAATTTCAGGATCAAATATTTGCTTTTGCGCAAAAGTGCCCACATGCCAGTGGCATCATGGCAGATGGCTTTATAGACGCTGCCGGAATGGTGGTATGTCCGCTGCACCGGTACCGGTTTAGCCTCCAAAATGGACGGAATACCAGTGGAGAGGGCTATTATTTAAAAACATACCCGACCCAAATGCGGGAAGATGGCCTATATGTTGCTTTTTAGCCCTGTTTTTTAATGATTTTTGCAACTAGATTTTGCCAGATTGCAAATTTTCCTATTTTTGCAACCCCGTGGTACTCAACCGTGGGAAACATATTCCTCCTTAGCTCAGTTGGTTAGAGCATCTGACTGTTAATCAGAGGGTCTCTGGTTCAAGTCCAGAAGGGGGAGCCAAACTGGACAAGCCATCAGAAATGATGGCTTTTTCTTTGTCCGTCAGTGAGTTAGGGTAGTTGCATCTTTTTGTTTTTCTTTGATTAACTTCAGTACTTAAATAATCAAACGAATATAAAAATGAAAAGAATTACCCTCCTATCACTTTTGCTTATACCAATACTTGGTTTTGCACAAAACACCCAATATACGGTTACCTCTTTTTTACCTGAAGGGCCATTGGCTCCTAATACACATTATATTGGTGAGGCTTGGTTAAGTAGTGTACTTCAAGGAGATAGTGAATTGAATTATAATATTACCAAAGCAACATTTAGAAAAAACTCCACACTGGATTGGCACAAACACTACACACCTCAAGTGCTTATTATTTTGGAAGGAGAAGGCTATTATCAAGAAAAGGGTAAAGAACCCATCATCATAAAAAAAGGTGACGTTGTTAGATGTCCAAAAGATATAGAGCATTGGCATACAGCTAGTAAAGAAAGTTTAGTCACTTATCTAGCTTTATATGATGGTTCAAAACCGACTATTTGGACGGATAAACTAACTCAAGCGTATTATGATAATGTCGCTCAGAAATTGAAGGGAGATAAAAAATAAAGATATTCAACCCTCTAATTTCCGCATAGTCACATACTCAATCATCGTATTATAGCTGCATCTTTCGTAGAAAAGGGAAGCGAATATAAAGACATAAGGGTTATACTCTGATAGTATGACCCTTATTTAGTTCATAAACCTAGCACCTGTTATTTAATACATCATCCTTGAACTGAAATATCTGTTTTTTCATTTCCTTAATCTCCTTCATTTTTTGTTCTAAAGAAATTAGTTTGTCATCAAGAATTTCAAGCTTTTGTTTCTTGGTATATTTCTTATTGTACCAAGCGTCAATGATTTGACCAATTTCTTTGATAGTAAACCCAACCGATTTAGCATCACTAATGAATTCCAATTTTTCAATCGTTACATCGTCATAATGAAAGTAATTATTTGACTTGATTGATTCATCTTGTTTCCCCTCTATTAACCCCGATTTTTCATAAAAGCGAATGGTGTGGGTAGAAATCCCTGTTTTTTTAGATAGTTCATTTATTAACATATTACAAATATAAGGTGTTAAAAAATAAATATCAACTATAGACTATACTCTAATGTTGTGGGTTTAATATTAACCTAATACTTTTGTTCAAATAATAAAATGACGTATATGAAAAAGACAGTATTGATTACAGGAACATCAAGTGGAATTGGGAAAGCAACAGTTTTAGAGTTTGCTAAAATGGGCTGGAACGTAATAGCCACTCAGCGTACCCCAGAACATGAAACAGATTTTAAAAAATTATCAAACGTCAAAATGTATTCATTGGATGTTACTAATTTAGAAAGCATTAAACATGTGTTTTCAAATGCACAAAAGGATTTTGGAACGATCGATGTTGTAGTTAATAATGCAGGTTATGGTGTTGATGGTGCGTTTGAAGCAATGTCAGATGAAATTATCGAAAAACAATTTAACACGAATGTATTTGGATTGATGCGTGTGACAAGAGAGGCCATTAAGCATATGAGACCAAATGGGGCCGGAATCATAATTCAAATTTCAAGCATGGGAGGCAAAATCACTTTCCCATTATACAGCATTTACCATGCTACAAAATTTGCAGTAGAAGGTTTTACAGAGTCGTTACATTATGAGGTGGCTCAGTTTAATATAAAACTGAAACTTATTGAACCTGGTCCAATTGTTACTGATTTTTATGGCAGAAGTCGTCAATTTATTAAACCTACATACACCAGTCAATATGATGCATTTATCCAAAAATTTAATAATGCTGCCGCAAAAGTGATGAAAGAAGCAGAAGGTCCTGAAGTTGTAGCAAAAATGATTTTTAAATCAGCAACTGATAATAGTAATCAAATGAGATATACCGTAGGTAAACCTGGCCCAATGTTATTGATGCTAAGAAAGTTACTTTCCGATAAGTTATACTTTTTGATAGTTAGGAAAAGTTACAATTTGTAAAGTAACTTTTTATGTATTTTTGGTAAAACAAGATTTCATGAAAACGCCATTTAACAAATTTCTTTACATTGGATTTTTATTCTTAGGGCTATTTCAAGCATTTTTTTCAAAAGACTATATGCAAGCAGCAGCGTCTCTCGGAATTGGAATGGCATTTGATCCATTTGATCCAGAGCAAAAATGGAATGAAAGACCTACTTGGCAAAAGGCTGTTTTAATTATTCATCTTGCGCTTGTAGCTGCCATGTTTGGATTTGGCATAGGGTTGAATGACAAATAAATTTTTATGGATAAACTATCTCAATTTGTTAAAAAGTACCGCAAAGAAATTATTGTGGGTGTAATTGTATTTCTGTTCTTGATTTTCAGAGATGTAATAAAGTCATTCTTGTAAATTGAATTAATTCTTATATGAAACAATACATTTTATTTGTTCTATTAATGTTTACAAGCGTATTTTAATCCCACCATTAATTACAAATCCATCAACAGGCGCATAAATATCTCTAAAAACAGGATCCTGTATGGTTCCTGTAAACACTTTATCAAACTTTGACTGTCTTGTGTCTGTAAAGTTTTCAAAATTGATAAACACGGACCATTTTTCCCAAAGTTTTTCTGCCATAAAACCTGTTATCCAATAAGACTTTCCAAAACTACCATCGCTTAAACGTTGTTTGCTAAAATAGTAAGCTTCTAGTCCCAATTTTAGTTTCTCTTCAATCTCATACATCAATACATTGTTTAAACGGTGACGTGCTGTGAGTGGTAACCACTGCTTTGTATTATCAAAATGCGTATTTGCGTTGGTATATGTATATCCTATAAACAATTTAAAGTCGGCGTAGGTAAGTCTTATATTGGTTTCCATACCTTTGGTGTCGATACTTCCGTTTGCATTTTCAAACGCCAAATTAAATCCAGCTGTATTGTTTAACACGAGCGGACGAGCTAGATGGGTATAAAAAAATAGTTGGTTAAAGCTAAAGCCTAGTTCGCCAATCTTTGTTTTATAATTAATGTCCCAATTCAAGCCTTTTGACCTTTCGTTTCTAGCATTAATCATATCAATGGGTAAGATGCTGCTAAATTGTCTTCTTTCGGCATCTTCTGTAAAAATAGTAGGTGGTTTATAGCCAAAGCCACCGCCAATCCGGGTAGTTAACTTAGGCGAAATTTTAAACATTGTTGAAATACGCGGAAGTAATTCAAAACCAAATTCGTTTACATAATCTCCCCTAAGTCCAGTTTCGATTGTAATATTTTCATGAACACTCCATGCGTTTTGTATAAAAACACCAAATGTGTTTAAATGATAATCACGTTTACGATCTATACCGTTTGGCACTTCAGTTAATTTTTCTGTTACCAAATTTGTACCAATCACCCAATCCGAATTGGATCCATTTTTATTCCAGGTTAACTCAGAAAAAGAAGATTGTTGTAATGCATCAAAAAAATAATTTGGAATGAGTAGCGCTCTATTAAATCTGCTAAAACTATTTTTAAATTGAATGTTGCTACTTTCTGTTAAACGGTGCTTGATGCCAAATTGAGTGGTAAATCTCTTTGTATCATTTTTTTCATAAAAGCCAGTACCATTATTATTAATGTAGTTCATGCTACCACCCATTCTATTTTCTGTAATATACGTGACACCCACATCGGCGGTTGTTTTATTCGCATATATAAAAAGTCGAGGGTTGATGGTATAACGTTCAAACTTTGGTATCGCTGTAAGTCCAATTGCTGCTGGATCAAAAGCGCGGTTACTATTTCTAGAAGTAAAAACCGTGAGTCCAACTTTTCCATATTTTTCACTATAAAAGCCACTGAGGTCGATACCACCTGCAGAGGTTGCATTGGATAAAAAGTTAAGTTCCCTATTATCTGTGGGTGTTTTAGATACAAGATTTACGAGACCTGCAATAGCTCCGCCACCAAATAAAGTGGATGCAGCACCTTTAATAACTTCCACTTGTTTTAAATCCAGCGGTGCAATTTGTAATAGAGAAAGGCTGGATGCAAATCCACCATACATGGGATATCCATCTCTAAGTAATTGTGTGTATCGTCCATCAAGCCCCTGAATGCGGATACCAGCATTGTAAGAAGTTGCAGATGTTTGCTGGGTTTGAATACCTGTACTTTCGTTTAAGAGCATTCTAATATCACCGGGTTTCATGTTGCCCTTTTCGGTTAGTTCTTCACCAGATATTACTTCTGTTCTTGTTGGTGTATTGGCAATGGTTCTACTAATACGCGTAGCAGTTACTATAACTTCTTCTTCCTCCTCTTCTTCCTCAATTTCTTCCATTAAAACATGTAAAGTTGTGTCTGAGATTAGTGGCGTTGTAATATTTATTGTTTGATCTATACATCCAACGTAGGAAATATATAGGGTATAAGCTCCATTCGGTACTTTTTCAAAAACAATAATACCTAAACTATCAGCGATAATAGTTTTATTAAAGGGCATTAATTTAGCAGTAGCAGCAGATAGAGATTCTTTTGTTTTTGAATTTTGAACTATTATTTTAATAGTTGATTGTGCATTTGCAGCACAAGATCCAACTAACAGAAAAAGTGCCGCAAAAATGATATGCTTCATAACTATGAAATATTGATGAGCTTATATTGTAAGTATAACTTAAACACAAAGATATTTGAATACTAAACTACTTACCTGTATCTTTTTTACTAATTTCATTCAAAAGTATTTATGTCTAGACCAAGCACATCTGAATATGGTAGTTTCTACCAAACATACATCAATAACACAAGTGGTAAAGACTACGCTATTTTAGTTCAACAATACAATCAACGTATCACTGAGTTTTGGGATGCTATTCCGCTAGAAAAAATAAATTATGCTTATGCGCCAGGCAAATGGACTATTAAGCAAATGTTTCAGCACGTAATTGATACAGAACGCATATTTGCCTACCGGGCACTAGCCATTTCTAGAAAAGAAAAAACACCCATTCCGGGATTTGACGAAAACGAGTATGCCAACAATGCAACAGCCGCTAATAGAAATTGGAAAGACATGTTAGTTGAATGGCGTGTTGTAAGACAATCTACCAACTTATTATTTGCTTCTTTTACAGATGATCAAATGAAAAGCTTGGGTACTGCAAGTGATAAACCAATTTCTGTAAATGCACTAGGCTTTATCATTTTTGGCCATGCTTTGCACCATTTGCATATACTAAAAGAGCGGTATAGTATATAAAAAACGATTAGTTTTTGTTGAGTAGTTTATGTGAGCCATCTACAATTTTTGCTGACTTTTTATTTGTGACTTTAGTTACAGAATTTGATTATTTATAATATCAGTTTTGTACTATGAATCAACAATTGAAGTCCCATTGGGAAAACATTTATAGCACAAAGCAACCTCATGAGGTTAGTTGGACACAAGAAGAGCCTACTATTTCTTTAACATTTATCAAAAGCATGCATATACCAAAAGATGCTTCAATTATAGATGTTGGTGGAGGTGATAGTAAACTAGTAGATTATTTATTATCTGAGGGATATTCTAATATTTCTGTTTTGGATATTTCAGAAGCAGCAATCATTCGTGCAAAAAATAGATTGGGGGAACAGGCTAATAAAATAAATTGGATTGTAGGCGATATCTTAGATTTTAAATCAAATCGCAAATATGACTTGTGGCATGATAGAGCTGCGTTTCACTTTCAAACCAATGCAACTGATATTGCAAAGTATGTTGAAGTTGTCAAAAATTTAGCAAATGATAAGGTTATCATTGGTACATTTTCGGTTGATGGACCAACTAAGTGTAGCGGTTTAAATATTAAACAATACGATGAAACTTCGCTAAAAGAAAAATTTAAAGAAGCTCAATTTAGAAATATTGAATGTAAGCGAGAAGATCATATAACACCTTCGGGAGCTATTCAAAATTTTGTCTTTTGTGCTTTTGATAAATTTGCTAAGTAGAAAAGATTTTACATGCCTTGTTCTACATATTTTTTAAAATTATCTAAAATCATTTGCCAGCCTGCTTGTTGTAAATCAATGGGATTTTGATTTTCTGGCTCAAATTGTTCAGTTACAATGGTGCCGTCTTGTGTTTCATCAAATAGTACTTTCATTATTCTTCCATCACCAAGCACTATTTCAATTCTTTTATTAATTTCTATTAATTGATAGGTTCCCCAAAAATCAAATTGTGCACTATTGTCTTTGGCGGCCATGGTATAATGAAATTCACCACCCACAATCAGATCATTGGAAGTCGCAGGGCAGTGCCAATCTGAACTGGCAAAATTCCAGTGTTGCACCTGCGCTGCTTCTGTCCAGCAGTTCCAAACCTTGTTTAGGGGAGCCTTAATGGTGGCTCGAACAGTTAATAAGTTCATTTCAATTAATTTAGCTGATACAAACAAATGTAATTATCCTTGTAATCATT
>JACCDN010281386.1_pt1 | contig 61245 bp, 62 predicted proteins | sample 7441691 | NCBI WGS metagenome assembly JACCDN01 (sample SAMN15323439, study PRJNA562643) | freshwater metagenome | isolation source: river surface water | place: USA:Blue River Watershed | collected 2017-08-16 | reverse complement strand
TCTCGCTGTCACGAATTAGACGGTCGTAAGAGATAACTGGAACGCCAGCATCCTTAGCAGCCTGTAGAACGTCAGTTAGCTGAGTTCCGTCGATAGCAGCGATGATCAGTGCCTTTGCACCCTTGGTTAGCATTGCCTCTAGCTGTGCAACCTGGGTTGGGATGTCGTCCTCAGCGTACTGAAGGTCAACCTGGTAGCCCTGGCCCTCTAGCTCGGACTTGATGCTCTCACCGTCAGAGATCCAACGGGTTGAGGACTGGGTTGGCATTGATACACCGATTAGACCGCCCTCAACGGCTGCGCCGTCGGTGGTCTCAGCTGGGGTTGAGGTGCTTGCGCAACCTGACAACACCAGTGCTGCAGCGACAGTAGTAGCTGCAATTCCTAGTAGTTTCTTGAACAACCTTGTTCCTTTCGTTCCGGCTGGACCAGCCGGGTCTTTTTATTCGAATGCGTCCAACTCATCCGATTGACCCCCGACTCAGAAATGGTTCTGAGCCAAGATTTACTACCGACTAGCTGCAAGCGGTTACAAAAAGTTACCGCTCACATTTAGTTCGTTGTTTAGTTTGCCATTACCGCACAATGCCCAAAACCGTTTTTCATAACTGTCCGTATACGTTTTGATAACGACTAAATAACGAGTCAACATCTGACTGGGAAATCTCGATTCCGCCCCCCAGTTGCTCCGCTAAATAAGCCGATTTTGCATTGTCTTCGCACATCACCGCAGCCTTTAGGGCATCCTTCGCGGAGTCTCCGATTGTGAAGACGCCGTGCTGTTTCATCAGCACCGCTTTGGAGCGGTGATTGTGCAAAGTCTCGACGATTCCCTTGCCGATCGAGTCATCTCCGATCTTGGCAAAAGGACCAAGTGGGATCTCCCCACCAAACTCATCTGCAATCGCGGTTAGCACGCATGGGATGGCTCTTCCCGCTGCAGCCCAAGCACAGGCGTAGTTGGAGTGGGTGTGGACCACGCCATTTACCTGTGGCATGTTGCGATAGACGTAAGCGTGTGAAGCGGTATCACTCGATGGCTTGTGCTTTCCCGAGAGCACGTTGCCATCTAGATCACAAAGCACCATGCTCTCGGCGGTTAGCTCGTCATAATCAAGCCCGGAGGGCTTGATTAGAAAACCACCCTCGATGCGCTGTGAGATGTTGCCGCCGGTCCAAACCACCAAGCCCGCACTCACGAGCTTTTGGTGGAGTTTGGCCAGGGTTTCTCTAGCCTGAGACTCAGTTGGTAGCATCCGAGGCCTCTCGCTTGAGTGCCTTCAGGCGACGCATGACATCGTTGGTGCCGCGACCGAAGTAGTCGTGCAAAATCTCGTACTCGGCATAGAGGCGGTCGTATTGCTTAGCTCTCTCAGCATTTGGCTTATAGAGCGCCTTTGAGACTCGGCCCATCTTCTCCGCAGCCGCATTTACCGTTGGGTATGCGCCTGCGGCAACCGCTGCGTGAATCGCAGAGCCAAGGGCAGGGCCCTGCTCTGATTCGAGCACGCTAAGCGGCAGGTTGATGATGTCGCAGTAGAGCTGCATCAAGAAGGTGTTCTTGATAAGTCCACCAGCCACTACAAACTCAGTCACAGGAACACCGGAGTTGTTGAAGGTCTCGATGATCTTGCGAGTTCCAAAAGCTGTGGATTCCAATAGTGCGAGGTAGCCATCTTCTGGCTTGGTGGTCAGAGTAGCCCCAAGCATTAGGCCGGAGAGCTCGTGATCGACCAGCACTGAGCGGTTACCGCTGTGCCAGTCGAGCGCGATGAGTCCGTGCTCTCCGACCTTTTGCGTTGCTGCCAACTCGGTTAGGTATTCGTGAATCGAAACACCCTTTGCTTTTGCCTTGTCGTAGTACTCGCCTGGAACCTGGTTCTTTACATACCAGGCAAAGATGTCTCCCACACCAGACTGTCCGGCCTCGTAGCCATAAAGACCTGAAACGATTCCACCATCAACCACACCGCACATGCCCGGCACTTCAGTCAAAACATCAGAGTTCATCACGTGACAGGTTGAGGTGCCCATGATTGCAACCATTTGACCCGGCAGAGTCGCCTTGGCAGCCGGTGCGGTGACGTGGGCATCAACGTTGCCAACGGCAACCGCAAGACCAGCAGGCAAGCCGGTCCAAGAGGCAGCTTCCTCGCTCAGGTAACCGGCAGCAGCACCGAGTTGACCAATTGGGTGCTCGAGCTTGTCCTTAGCAAAACGAGCAAAGTCAGGGTTTAGGGCAGCGAAGTACTCCTCGGATGGGTAGACACCATCCTGCAGATTGCCCTTGTATCCGGCGGTGCACGCATTGCGGACATACTCACCGGTTAGCTGCCAAACGATCCAGTCGGCCGCCTCAACAAACTTGTCCATCGCCGCATAAATCTCTGGGTCTTCTTCAAGAATCTGAAGTCCCTTGGCCAGCTCCCACTCGGAGGAGATCTGACCGCCGTAGCGGTTTAGCCAGGCCTGCTCTAGCTCTCGTGCTTTTTCGTTAATGCGATCGGCATGTGGCTGAGCGGCGTGGTGCTTCCAAAGCTTCACGTAGGCATGTGGTCGATCACGGTAAGCATCGAGGTTTGAAAGTGGGGTGCCATCAAGCTTGACCGGCACCATGGTGCAGGCGGTGAAGTCGGTAGCGACTCCGATCACGTCTGCAGGGTTTACACCGGAGAGCTTTATTGCTTCTGGCACTGCGGTCTTTAGAACCTGGACGTAGTCATTTGGGTCTTGCAGGGCCCAGTCTGGCGGCAGCTTCTTGCCGGTGGCTGCGAGAGTTTGATCCATAACAGCATGTGGGTATTCACAAACTGCACTGGCTAGCTCACGACCATCTGCAACTGACACCACAACGGCTCGACCGGAAAGGGTTCCGTAGTCGATACCGACCACATACTTCTCTGCCATGACTTCCTCGTCTCTCCGGCACTTATGTTAGCGATAACATTAGCGTCACACCTAGGGTTCGGCGCAACAGTTTTATAACGCTGTCAACCTCGCGGTGGAGCTTCTAACCACAAGCTCTGGCACCAGTCGGTCAAGCTTTTTATAGGCCGTTCCCTTTATCTCCAACAACAAAAGCTGCATAGCTCTTTCCCCCAAGGCCCTGAAGTCTTGGCGAACTGTTGTGAGTGGCGGGTAGGCATACTGCGACTCTTCTAGATCATCAAAGCCAATGACACTCAGCTGCCTGGGCACCTCCACCCCGCGCTGACGCATAGCATGCAAAAAGCCCAGTGCCATGCGGTCATTGGCTATGAATACCGCCGTGATGCCCTTTTCCACAAAGTCGACCTCACTACCGATTCGATAGCCGGTGGATATCTCCCAGTCACCATCAATCACCCTGGGAACCAGGTTGGCATTCAACATGGTTGAGGTGTAGCCAGCTGCGCGGGTGGTGGATTCAAACCAGTCTTTGGGTCCTGAAATGTGAACGATTTCTTTGTGACCAAGATCCAGTAGGTGCTGGGTGGCGGTGACGCCACCAGCAAAGTTATCGACTGAGACCGCAAGCTCGTCCATGCGATACATGCTGTCGAGGGTCACTACCGGAATCCCCGAAACAGTCGCCCTTACGTACTCAACCGCATTGGCATGTGGGGTGACAATCGCCAACCCCTCGATTCCCAGGCGCTGCAGGTGGTCAATGCCCTCGCGAACCGATTGGTTATCGGTTGGGTCGATGCCGCAGCTGACTACGAAGTAGCCCTGCTCTCTGGCAGCCCGCTCCATCTCGTGAACCATTGATGCTGGTCCAGTGAAATCGGTGTCGGATGCCAAGATGCCAATCATCTTGGTCTTTGAAGAGGCGAGAGCTCTAGCAGCCTGGTTTGGACGATAGTCCAAGGCCTCCATGGCTTTCAAAACCCTGGTCTTGGTTTCTGGGCGAATTGAAGAGTTGTTGTTGATAACGCGAGAAACTGTTTGGTGCGAAACCTTTGCCAGGCGCGCAACATCGTAGATGTTGGCCTGTCTTGGGTTAGTGGCTACCAAAGCGAACTCCTAAGGTCGCAACAATCTTCTCGCAGGCAGCGCCCCAGGTCGAGACCTCTTCTTCAAGCAACGCCTTTTTTAGCTTGAGCTTGATAACGCTGCCCTTGCGTTCTTTGAATCTAAAGGCCACTTCGCCGTGCAGCTCGGTGAGCAAAATAATCTCTCGCGGAATATCAATTCTCGAAAAGGTGCCTCGATACTCCGCTTCAGCAACAAAGGTGAGCTTGGCACCCTGCCGGAAATCCAGCTTGGCCAGCTTGTCAAAAACACTCTCGTAAAAGCCTGGGTCGTTGAATGCGGCAAAGACGGTCTTTAGGTCAGCGCTCAGAGTCAGCTCAGTCTCATAGGTTTTGACCTTGCGGTTTGGATCTGCCTTTGGTGACTGGGCAAAGCCGACAAAGTTGTCGCTCATTTTGGTTTACGCTCACGAGCCAGGTAGGTGTAGGCAACCAGTGCGAAGAGCAGTGCCATCACTGAGTGCGACAGAAACATGATGGGATTTATCGAGAGAAACCAGTCCCCGCCAAGTATTGGGTTTAGCCAAATCAAAGAAACTGGAAACACGGTCAGCCCAAAGATGGCCTTGTGCTTTACGGCTGAATAGCTAGCAAAGGCTCCGCCCGCTAACACCGCTACTGACATGTAGAGCGGGTACTGAGCCTCAAGCTCCAAGAAGGTCTCTGCCGCCAATAAAAACGCCAAAACCACGTAGGTCCAACTCGGTGCCGGAGGCACCGGTCTTTGACCCAAAATGGTCCAGCTCTTATTCACGATTAGTAACCCTAGGGTCTTAGAGCCTTGCTGCCAAACGGTGGTAAGCGCTTGACCAAGCAAGCTCCTGACGGATCGACTTTGAAGTCGTGCTCTGGTCAATTGCTACGTGCTCAACACCGAGCATGCGGGCAAAGTCGTCAATGGTTTCACTTGAGACCGTGGTGGTCAGTGCGGTGTGGTGGCTACCACCCGCGAGCATCCAAGCTTCGGCCGAAACGGCCAAGCTAGGAGCGGGCTCCCATACCGCTCTGGCAACTGGCAACTTCGGTAGGTCCTCGGTTGGCTCGACAACCTCTACCTCGTTGCTGATGATGCGGAAGCGCTCACCGAGGTCAACCCAGCACAGCACTCGACCCTTTGCTGGAGTTGCGGTGAAGACCATGCGCACTGGGTCCTCTTTGCCGCCAATACCAAGTGGGTGGATCTCGATTTTTGGCTTGGCGGTTGTGATGGTTGGGCAAACCTCGAGCATGTGTGCACCCAAGACCTTTGGGGTTCCGGGTCCAAAGTGGTAGGTGTAGTCCTCCATGAAGCTAACGCCCTGACCCTTTGGAGCCATGGACTTCAAGATTGCGACCAATGCCGAGGTCTTCCAGTCACCCTCACCGGCAAAACCGTAACCGTCAGCCATCAAGCGCTGCACGGCAAGACCGGGCAGCTGCTTTAGGGTTCCAAGGTCTTCAAAGTTGGAGGTGAAGGCCTTGTAACCGCCCTGCTCCAGGATTGCGCGCAGCGCAATCTCCTGCTTTGCGGCGTATACAAGTGAGTCGTGACGAGCACCGCCAGCTCGTAGCTCTGGCTGAACGTCGTAGAGCGTTTCGTATTCGGCGGCGAGTGCCTCGGCGGCTGAATCTGAGACCTTGTCAACTGCCTCAACCAAGGTGTTGACACCTAGGTTTTCAACTGAGATTCCGAGATCGATCTGGGCTGAAACCTTGTCGCCGTCGGTAACTGCGACGTAGCGCATGTTGTCACCAAAACGAGCGAGCTTGAGGTGCTGTGAGGTGTGCAGACCGATGGCCGCATAGCTCCAAGCATCAACCGCGCTCTTTACGTCTGCCTGAGTTGGGTGGCCAACCACAATCTTTCTCGCGATCGACATGCGGGTGAGGATGTGGGCATACTCACGGTCTCCGTGAGCAGCCTGGTTGAGGTTCATGAAGTCCATATCAATGGTGGACCATGGCAGTGACTGTCCGGCCTGGGTGTGCAGGTGAAGCAGTGGCTTGCGCAGTAGATCTAGACCGTTGATCCACATCTTGGCTGGGGAGAGGGTGTGCATCCAGGTGATCACACCGATGCAGTTCTTGTCAGCCGAGGCATCAGAGAGTGCCTGGCGAATCTCTTCGTTGGATTTCAGGGTCGGCTTCCAAACCAACTTCACCGGAGCAGTGATTCCGGCTGCCAGCTGATCGACGACCACCTGTGACTGCTGAGCTACCTGCTGCAAAGTTTCAGGACCGTAGAGGTTCTGAGAGCCGGTTAGAAACCAAATTTCCTGCTGAGACATTGACACTCCTCTGTGCGTATTGAAATGTTAGCGGTCACACCAGCGGCCAAAAAAGGGTCAGTCACCAACTGATTCCGAATTGTTGCAATCGCTAGCCGCGGTGTGGGGGCTTTGGTAACAGCTCCTGCGAATACTCGGCCTGTGGTAGCAGGTTTTCGCTCAGGTAGGCGAAGTCCTCATCGCTGAGGTCGATCTCCAGCGCTGAAACACAGTCCTTGATGGTCTCTGGCCTAGTTGGACCAGGGATCGGCAAAATCGTCTCCGAGTGCTTCATCAACCAGGCCAGGGTGAGGGCAAACGGTGAAGCTCCATACTTCTCACCGATCTCCTCAAACGCAGAGGAACCAGATATAACGCTCTTCTCGCGAGCGCCGCCAAGTGGTGACCAAGGCAGGAAGGTGATGTTGTTTTTCTCACATACCTCTAGGACGTCGAGGTCGTAGCGATACTTTGGGCTGAACTCGTTCTGCACCGAGACAATCACGCCCGGTCCGGCCATCTCAACTGCCTGCTGCAGCTGCTTGGCGTCATAGTTTGAAACGCCAAGCTGATCGATGATGCCGCGCTCTTTAAGAACCAGCAGGTTCTCGACCTGGGTCTCAAAGTGCAGGCTCGGGTCTTGGCGGTGGTGCTGCCAGAGCGCAATCTTGTCTACTCCCAGGCGACCGGCAGATGCCTCGGCGGCTCTGAGGAGGTAGTCGAGGTTTGCACTTCTACCCCAGACCTCACCGGGTCTTCTGGTTATACCTGCCTTGGTTGCAATAACGACCTTGTCTTTTTGCTCCTTGGTGGCCGACCAGGTTCGCAGTGCCTCGGCAACAAAGATCTCGTTGTGGCCAAAAGCATCCCAGGTCGGGGCATAGATGTCTGCGGTATCTAAGAAAGTGATGCCGGCATCCAAGGCAGAGTGAAAAGCGGGGAGAGCTTCTTCAACTCTTCTCACTGGGTCTAGGGCTGAACCATTTGTGAATATCCAGGAGACATTCATGCAGCCGAGGCCGATCTTTGAAACCTGAGTGTGTCCGAGTTTGTGCTGCTTCATTGCGTGCTCCTGAATCTCTAATTCTGTGAGTCTCTCACCCAATTCAAACCCATGGAGAGAAGTTTTCTATCCGATGTGTAGAAAGTGGCATTGTGCCAACTGGCCTGACACATCAGCGCTCGATCCAAAGGATCGTGCTTCACAAGCTGCGGAAAGTCCCCCAACCTCTCTAACTCTGCGCCGGTTGGAGCAAGTTCCCGCAATCCAGCATCCAATGCTGCGCTCCTGAGTACCCTTTGACGCGGCACCCCCTGATCAAAGAACTTGGCCTCAAGCTCGAGAATGCTAAGGCTCGAGAAATATAGGGTCTGGCTCGCTTTAAGCTTTTGTTTGGCTTGTGGTCCGAGCTTTGCATCACCGGTCAGATACCAAAACAGAGTCTGGGTGTCGAGCAAGATCATGTGAGTTTGTCTTGGTTGTAGCTGGATGCAAACTCAGAATCAGCTTTATCCCAGTCGAAACCCTCGAACACTCCAGAGAGAACGCCAAATCCGGTTTGAAGCTTCGCACCAAGCGGGGTCAGCTCAACCACGTCAATTCCGCGATTGGTCACAATCACCTCGTCGCCCTGCAGGGCCAGTTCGACGTATTTTGAGAAATTAGTCTTTGCTTCGTAAATACTCACTCTGTGCCTCATAGCTAAATGCTAAGGAACTTGACCAACTTGACCAAGTTAATTTTTATACACTCAGAGGCTATTCAAGTTGGCAGAAGCTCGCTGCCAACTATCCACAGCTAGATGGTGCTGGCGTCAATCACGAAGCGGTAGCGCACATCCGATGCCACCACACGCTGGTAGGCAGCGTCTACTGCCTCAGCGTTGCTGGCATCAACCACCTCAACGTCCGAGACGATGTTGTGCTCACCACAGAAATCCAGCATTTCTTGAGTGCCAGAGATGCTGCCGGTGTTAGCACCGGCAATGCTCTTCAGGCCACCAATGATCGAGAACGGGTCATAGCTTTGCTTGTTGCCTGGCAGGCCAACGTTTACCAAAGCACCGCCAACCTTGAGCATGCCAAGCAGTGCATCGACATCTAGATCTGCGGAGGTGGTGTTTACGATCACATCAAAGAAGTTCTTGTGGCTCTCGAATGAGTCGGTGGTGATCAGGTAGTCCTTGGCACCGAACTTGAGTGCGTCAGCCTTCTTCGAAGCTGAGTGACCCAGTACATAAACCTCGGCACCCATCGCAACAGCAAACTTCACGCCCATGTGGCCAAGGCCGCCAAGACCCAGGATGGCCACTCGCTTGCCAGGGCCAACCTGCCAGTGCTTCAGCGGTGAGTAGAGAGTGACTCCGGCGCAAAGCAGCGGAGCTGCGGCCGCCGGGTCCAGCGAAGCTGGAACCGAAAGAACGTAGTTCTGGTCAACCACGATGTCCTGGGCGTAGCCGCCGTAGGTTGGGGATTCGTCATAGTGGCGACCGTTATAGGTCTGGACGTTGCCCTTTAGGCAGTAGTTCTCCATGCCCTTTAGGCAGTATTCACACTCGCGGCAGGAGTCGACGTAGGTACCAACACCCACTCGGTCACCGACCTTGAACTTGGTTACTGAGTCACCAACTGCGGTCACCTCACCAACAATTTCGTGACCTGGCACCATTGGGAAGATGCCCTCGAACCACTCGTCTCTTGCCTGGTGGATATCGGAGTGGCAAATGCCTGAGAAAAGAATCTTGATTGCGACTGCGTCATTGTGCAGTTCGCGAAGTGGCATCTCTGCCTTTTCAAAGTTTGCGCCAGGTGCCTTTGTTACCAGTGAACGAGTGGTTTGCAATTGAACTCCTTTGTATGTCTCAATCCAACCAGATAACTACGGGCTGATTTCCCGCTTGCGGAACTGAAACCTACCCGGGTGTGGTTTGGTTGTGACATGAAGCTAAGAACAAAGCTGATCTTGGGCACCTTGGCCACAGCACTGCTGCTCGGCCCATTTTTGGTGCCAGTTCAAAGCTCAGGGACCCTGACAAACAAAGAGGCTGCAGCCGAGCTGTGGCAGGGAAGGTCTAAGTTCGTAGAGATTTTGGATCACGAGGTTCACTACGTTGAGGCCGGAGATCCAAACTCAGACCACCTGATTCTCTTGGCCCACGGCTTTGGTGCCAGCGCATTTTCATACAAAGAGGTGCTGGCACCGCTGGCAGCACACGGGCATGTGATTGCCTATGACCGTGCGGCGTTTGGCTTTACTGAACGCCCCACCGAATGGTCTGGCGTGAACCCCTACTCGGCTGAAGCACAGCTCGAGTTAATCGACGAGCTGGTAGACAGATTCGGTGCTGGCAAAGAGGTATTCCTTGTTGGGCACTCGGCCGGTGGTGCTTTAGCTGCCGGCTACGCACTTGAGCATCAGGAAAAGCTCAAGGGCTTGGTGCTTTTTGCACCTGCGGTCTACGGCTCTGGCGGAGCACCACAGTGGCTGAACTGGGTTTTCGACATCCCGCAGCTTGATCACCTTGGTCCGCTGGCGGTCGCGTCAATCGCAACCTCAGGTCTTGAGATTTTGGATCGTAGCTACAACGACCCAAGTCAAATCACTCCTGAAACCCTCGCCGGCTACACAGCACCGCTGCAAGTAATCGGCTGGGAGCGCGCGTTCTGGGAGTTCAACAAAGCACCTCGTTCGCTCGATATCGCAGAGCGACTTGGTGAGATAACCATTAAGACCCTGGTAATCAGCGGAGACAACGATCTTGTGGTGCCGACCGATAACTCAATTCGACTCTCAGGTGAATTGCCAAACGCTGAGCTTGTGATTATCGAAACAACCGGGCACCTGCCAAATGAGGAGAAACCGCAAGAATTTGCCACCGCAATCATTCGCTACCTGGAGACCCAGGAGTAGGTTTTAGAACATGTATAAAGCGGTAATTGGTTCCCTTCGACTTGCCCTGGGGCTTGGGCTTTTGGGCAGCGTGGTCTGGCAGGTTACTGACCGCTTAGCAAACAACGTTTTTAGACCTGGCGAATACTTCGCCTACTTCTCTATCGTCAGTGCCATCGTGGCGGGTGCACTCTCGCTCTACTCGGCCTACATCCTCTTCTCGAGTAAAGAGGAAACCAAGTTTCACAACATCGCGAGATTGAGCTTGGCCGCAGCCATGGTCATCGTTGGAGTGGTTTACCACGCGCTCCTAGCGGATGCCGCAGGGGATGTTCGCGATGCGGGTTATGTCTGGCCGATATTGCCAAACCAAATCATTCACACCTATGCACCGATTTTGATCGTCGTCGATTACCTGATCTCGCTTCGCTCCCCAAAGCTCAGACTTAGGGCAAGTTTGTGGGTTGCCATCTTCCCCCTTGCCTGGCTTGGTTTCTCAGTTGTCCGGGGGCTCATCACCAACTGGTGGCCCTACTGGTTTATTAACCCGAATGAAGAGGGTGGCGTGCCAAGCATGCTGATGTATGTGGCGGCCATCACCGTGTTCTTCTTCATCGTTGGCTACCTACTCCAAAGCATCAGGCTGACCCTTAGTAAAACCATCGCAAGCTAGCGAACGGTGGTTCCCACCAAAAAGTGCCAACCCAGCCACCACCACACCATAAACAGGGCAATGCGGGTGATGCGATGACGCATCACGTATTTCAATAGCTCTCCCAATGGGGCTAGTTTCTCGGGTCGCAATCTCCCGATTGCAGCCATTGCGATCCCTAGGACCACGAACCCTAAATACCCGCTCACGATCAAAAAATTGCTCATCGGCTGCGCCTAACGCCAAATAGGTAGACCCCGGCGGCAAGCCAAAAAGCGACAAAGACTGCCCGGCCCAGCGGAGTCTCTAAAACCGGGTCCAACAGCACCGAAATGGTTGGAAACTGAACTAAGTCCTGGGTGAGCTTTGACCCAACATAGGCAATGAGTTCTATCAACGCAAAGACCACCGCCCAGCTGCCCCAGAGCCAACGGGCTCTGACAACCTGCTCACTTGGCCCAGGTTGGTTCTCCTCATCAACATACAAAAGCAGCACTGCACCAATTGGAATGATGGCCAACAGCAGAACCAGGTTGGGGATTGAGTGCCTAGGTGCCAAATACAAGACTGCGGCAGCCAGGACAACAAATCCAGCAATCGCTGGAATGCCCAGCTTGGGCTGAGATTTGAAGCCGAACTTAGTGAAGCCGAAGACCTGGCTGAGAATAAAGAGTGAGGCTCCACCAAAGATCAAAATGTCCTCCCAGGAGCCTCTGAGAGTGTGAAAGATTGCGGTGCCCAAAAAGACCACGACCCAGGGGTTAAAGCTCAAACGCTGCTTGATGGTCTTCCCCCGATTTAGTGTTCGCCCAAGGTTAGTGAAATTAGTTTTGCATTGCACTGGTTATTAGCCACATGGTTTCTTTCTCGCACGAACTAACAATGCTCAATGGGTCAAAGCGCAGCCTCGCTGATTTTCAGGGCAATGTGATCCTCGTGGTCAACGTTGCATCTCGCTGCGGTCTTTCTCCGCAGTATGCCCAGCTCGAGGAGCTGCAGCGCAAGTATGCAGATCGTGGCTTCACGGTTTTGGGTGTGCCATCAGGTTCTTTCAAGCAGGAACTAAAAGACGATGAGTCAATTGGTGAGTACTGCTCCACCACCTGGGGAGTTAGTTTCCCTATGACCACCAAGAGTGATGTCAACGGTCGCAACCGTCACCCGCTCTACAAAGAACTTGTAAAGACCAAGGATGCGATGGGTCTTGCAGGTCCAGTGATGTGGAACTTCGAGAAGTTTTTGATCTTGCCATCGGGTGAAGTTAAGCGCTTCCGCCCGCAGGTAAAGCCAGACGATGAGTCAATCGTTTCTGTCATCGAGGCTAACCTCCCGAAGTAAGAAAACCCGGCGAGACCACCGTCCGGAGGTCTGCCGGGATTTCCTCGGGCCACCTGGGCCCACTCTAAAACTCTAAGTCCAACTCACGACTTGTTGCTAGCCTTTTCCACCATGACACTGGTCGTGGCGGCAATCATTCAAAACTCCCACGGGGAGTATTTGTGTTGCAAGCGCGGGGACTGGAAATCCTCTCCAAACAAGTGGGAGTTTCCAGGCGGTAAGCCGGAGCTGGGCGAAAGTCTTGAAGCTGCTCTAATTCGCGAAATCCAAGAAGAGCTTGGGGTTCAGATCAGTGTGGTTCGGCAGTTCGATCGCTCAACCACGGGGGAGATCGAACTAGTTTGCTTTGTCTGCGATCTCGCAGACCAAGAACCAGCCACCTCTACCGACCACTCTGAACTTCGTTGGGTGAAAGAGCAGGATCTCTCCAAGTTAGATTGGGCTGAGCCTGACCTGCCAGCTTTGAAGCGGATCTTGATCCCTTTTTGCTAGAGCCCTAGCGAGCGGATTGGGAACCTTAGGTATTCCGCTTTCCAACTAAGGCTTGGGTTTCTCCATGCCAGATCATCCGCCAGCTCGGCCATTGCTCCCCAGAAAAAGACGTTGATTAGATCGACGCTCAGATAGCTAATGGTGTCACCCGGAAAAGCCTTACCTAGAAACCTGCGCATCAGCGATGGGACATCGCCAACGCCGTGTTCATGCAACTGGCTTCTCACTTCAAGCTCGATTTCTCTGGCTCGTCTTGGGTTCCAAGGAATCGCTGGGTTTGGGAAGTGGAGCATTTCACTGAGAGTCAAAGCTTCGCGATAGCGGACGTTCTCGAGGGCATCAAAAAGCGGGATAAATCTGTCGACCTCATAGCCCGCTCTGCGAAGATCAAGAATGTCTGGGTAGGCAAAGAATCTGTAGAAAGGAACGTGTGGTCTTACGGGTTGATACGGAGCAGAAGTGAAGCTTGCGAGTAGCGGATCGACACCAACCGCCGATGCACCCCAGGTGTTGAATGCCTCGTCCGGATAAGGGATTGAATCCAGATCCTCATTCTTTTTGCTCACCTAGTAATTCTCTCTGAGCAAGCTCGATTTAGGAATCAGATTGTCCTGCAAGATGCTAGCCACAGGCTGTCGAATTTATCGATATTTGCGATTTTTACGCTTAGGATTTCTCTATGCATGCAGTAGCGGTGCTCTCAGGCACGGAAAAAGGTCGTATCGCCCACCCGGAGGTCAGCTTAGATAGCAAGGTTGAGCTTCGGGTCGATGGTGCATTGATTGATATGCCGGACCAACTAAAGGACTTGCTAGTTATGACTCTGTCTGAGTTTTTTTCAGGCAAGGAGGTTTCGGTCAGATCGGAAGTTACCTTTCTGACGACTCAAGAGGCAGCCAAGATGCTTGGTGTCTCGAGGCCGACTCTGATCAAGCTGCTAGAAAAATACCGAACACCAATCTCGACATCTGGATCTCACCGTCGAATCAGGCTGTCGGATTTGTTTGTTTTAGAGGATCAACTCCGAAGCGAACAAAGCAAAAACCTAGATGAACTAATCCACCTGAGCGAAGAGTTGGGGCTCTACGACCTTACCGACAAAGGTTATAACCCCATTGCGAAGAGATAGCCCGCGGATTTTAGCTGACACCAACGTCCTTTTCTCAACGCGACTGCGGGACATCCTTGTGCAGCTGGCAATCAATTCAACGATTGAGTTGCTGATTCCAGCCGGTGCATTGCGAGAGCTTGAAGTCGTTCTTATTCGAGAAGGCGTCCTTGGGAATGTCGCACCGAAGGTAATTGCAGAGAAGCTATCTATGTTTGAAGTCGCAGATGGCGATGAAGAGATTGCGATCAGACTTACAACTGACCCAAGAGATCGATTCATAGCCGCGACAACCATTGAGCGCGGCGCTACCCATCTCTTGACTTACAACACCAAAGACTTTGATCTAAGTCAAAGTTCAGCCCACTGTGTGACACCCGATTTCTTGTTAGCTCAATTACTCGACGAGCAGCCCATTGGGGTTGTCAGAGCCGGTCGGCAAGTACAGGAGCGGTATAGAAATCCCGCTATCGAAACTCATCAGTTTCTGAAGGTGTTAGAGAACCTGAGGCTCACACGATTTACCAGGGACTTGCGCAAGTTGCTCTAGACAGCTAGCCACAACCTCAGCCTCGCTGGGACCAACGTCCACGCTGAAGCCAACTTCGTCAGCCTGCAACTCTTCAAGAGTATTTAGCTGAGACTCAAGAAGACTCGGCGGCATGAAGTGGTTTTTGCGATTCTGCAGTCGCTCCATCAACAACTCCCGCGAACCAACCAGGTGAACAAATACTGCGTCAGGGGCAACCGATCGGATGCGATCACGGTAAGACTTCTTCAATGCGCTGCAGGCAACGATCGCACCCTCCGGCATCGACAGTGTTAGACCGACTAGATCAAGCCAAGGCCAACGATCGTCATCGTTTAGTGGAATCCCGGCAGCCATCTTTTCTTTGTTGGCGGTTGGGTGCAGATCATCGCCATCGGTGAAGCGAATGCCAAGAGCCTTGGAGAGCAGGACTCCGATAGATGTCTTGCCGCAGCCAGACACCCCCATCACAACAATTTGACAGGGGGTCTTGGCTGAGGCATTGGTCATCGATTTACCAGTCATGCATGGTGCCATCAATCTTTAGGCGATTGACTGGCAGGTAGGCGGCTTCGTATTCAAACTGGGAGGCTAGCTTGTCATCGTAGGTAACACCCAAACCTGGGCTGGTACCTGGGCGAATCAAACCATCGGTGAAGGTGTACTCAGGCTGGAACACATCGTTGGTGTCTGGCGAGTGCTGCATGTACTCGGATATGCCGTAGTTGTGAATTGCCATGCCTAGGTGCAGCGAAGCTGCGTGACCAATTGGCGATACATCGGTTGGACCGTGAACACCTGACTTAATCTGGTAGACAGCTGCGTAGTCGAAGATCTTCTTCAGTGGGGTAATACCGCCACCGTGGCTGACCGGGCTGCGCACGTAGTCAATCAGCTGCTCTTCAAACAGATCCTTGTAATCAAAGATGGTGTTGAAGATCTCGCCGACAGCCAGTGGGGTTGTGGTGTGCTGACGGATTAGTCGGAAGGCGTCGGTGTTCTCCGCAGGAGTGACATCCTCAATCCAGAACAGGTCATATGGCTCTAATGACTTACCAAGTCTGGCTGCCTGAATCGGAGTTAGACGGTGGTGAGCATCGTGCAATAGCGGTAGCTCTGGACCAAACTCATTACGAACCGCCTCGAATACCTTTGGAATGTAGTTGAGGTAGGCGCGGGTATCCCACTCTTCCTCTACTGGCACTGCGGAGCGTCTTGCCGGCTCGTAGTCGTAGCGAGCAGAGGATGCCCCCTTACCGCTTCCGGCACCAGCTGCTGCGTTGGCCGAAGCAGCAACTCCGTAGACGGAGTTGAGGCCCGGAATTGCCGACTGCACGCGAATTGCACGGTAGCCCTTCTCCATGTGCTCACGCACGGAGTCGAGGATCTCCGAGATCTCGCGACCTGAGGCGTGGCCGTAAGCGAGGCAACCCTCGCGGCTCTTGCCGCCGAGCAACTGGTAAAGCGGCATGTTTGCAGCCTTGGCCTTAATGTCCCAGAGCGCCATGTCGATAGCTGCAATCGCAGTCATGGTGATGGGACCACGACGCCAGTAGGAACCGCGGTAGAAGTACTGCCAGGTGTCTTCAATGTTGTGCGCATCGCGACCGATCAACATCGGAGCCAGGTGATCGCGCAGGTATGAGGCGACCGATAGCTCGCGACCGTTTACGGTTGCGTCACCGTAACCAACTAGACCACCTTCGGTGGTGATTCTCAGGGTCACAAAGTTGCGACCGGGGGAGTGTACGAAGACCTCGGCCTTCGCAATTCTCATGTCCTTATCCATTTGTTTCTCTCTATCGCTTTGGCTTTTGGTTTCCGAGCTTGTTCCAACGGTCTTTCAATTCGTAAGCGGCAGCCTTGGGCTGACGATCACGAGTGAAAACACCCTTCTTGTTACCGAGCACGCGGAAGATTCCGGGCTTGGTTTGGAAGTCTGCAAAGTTCCACACCTGCTCACCAACGACCGCATCAAACTCGTCGTGAACAAGGTGGCTGGCGCGGAGGAAGTTGACCTGATACTCCTCGCTCCAAGGAAGACCGTGGATCGAGTGTGCTCCCGGCAAGGTGTCGGCACCGTATTCGGTGATGACCAGTGGCTTTTGGAACTTCTCCACCCAGCCGGCCATCTCCTCGCGGTAGTTCAAGATTGCGCTGTCCAGATCGTTGTGGTTTAGGTACCAGCCGTAGTAGCGGTTTAGGCAGATAAAGTCTGCGAACTGACCCAGCTTGCACTTGTCAAAGGGAGCAAGCATCACGTTTACATAGGTCACCGGACGAGTTGGATCCAGCTCCTTAGCCAACTTGAATAGCGGTTCGAAGTAGGTGTCAGCACCGTCTTCCTCGCTAGCTGGCTCATTGGTAATCGACCAAGCAATCACAGAGGGGTGGTTCTTATCGCGAGCGATTAGCTCGCGAATCTGTGATGCCAAGGCGGCCTGCGAGGCACTGTTGATGTTTTCCTCGGTGAAGGTCTTCTTGGGCTGAGTGCCAAAGACTCCGGAGGACAGGCCCATGTTCATGCCCACAGCAGCGGTCTCATCGATGACCAAGATGCCGTGCTTATCGGCATAGTCGATAACCTCTTCGGCATATGGGTAGTGAGAGGTTCGGAAGGAGTTCGCACCCACCCACTTCAAAAGTTCAAAGTCGTTCACCAAGAAGGCGTTGTCATGACCCTTGCCCTTGACCAGGTGGTCCTCATGCATACCAAATCCGGTTAGGTAGATCGGCTTGCCATTGAGAAGCAGCTGGGTCCCGGACACCTCAATGGTTCTGATGCCGACGTTGAGGTTGTACTGGTCCTCACCAGCGGTGGCCACAAGCTGGTAGAGGTAGGGGTGACCTGGGCCCCATAGCTGTGCATCTGACACCTCAAGGTTGCCCCTGGCTCCCTGAGCCGCTGCAACCTCGTTGCCCTTGGCATCGAGGAGTCGAACCGATACCGCTTCATCGCTGACCACTTCGTAGGAGACAACACCCTTGGAACCAGAAACCGAGGTAACCACGGTGATGTCTTGGATAGCCGAGCGAGGAGTCGAGTAGAGCGATACCGAACGAGCGAGACCTGCGTAGTTGAAGAAGTCGTGGTAGTAGTACTGCTCCTTGCGACCGGTCTTTAGAACCTGCACCTCTCCCGGTGGGATGGTCTCGTTGGTCAAGATGTTAGAAACAGCAATGGTTAGCAGTGCGGTTTCACCGGGTGCTACCAAGTCGGTGATCTCCGCTTCGAATGGCATGTAGCCACCAACGTGACGAACCAGTTCTTTGCCGTTTAGGTAAAGCACACCCTCGTGAGTGGCAGCACCAACTCTGACGAAGTAGCGCTGGCCTGAAAAGCCCTTTGGCACGACTAATTCACGCTGGTACCAAACCCAACCCACGTGCTCACGAATCTCACGCTGTGGGAAAAGCTCGTTGTAGCTGGCTGGAACAGCGATATCCAAATCGGTGTCTAGCTTGGAAGCGGCCCAGTTTTGGTTGAAGCCCTCGTCTTTGAAATCAACCTTGAACTCCCAAATGCCGTCGAGAGAAACCAGCTGACGGGCTGGGTTTAGTTGTGGCTTGAGCATTTTGTCTCCTACCTTGCGGATCCAACGGACTGGGTTTGAAGTGACTTGAACTGGTTAGCGGTGTTGATTACTCCCGCTACAAAATCTTGGTTTTCCGCAAGCTCCCCAGAGACCAGTGCGATTAGTTCGAGATCGCCATTTGCCGAGCGAATCTCTTGAGCGCGAGAGTCTTTGAGCTCAGAAGTGTTAGCGACAAACCAAATCCAACTTGCGATAGCTGTCACCGCACCCTGCGGGATGCGCCCTGCCTTGAGCTCCAAAAGAGCAACGGGAGCAATGCGAACCGAGAGCTTGTTTAGTGACTCCTGGGCTATTTGAGAGAGCTGATAGCCGATTCGTGGGTTCGAGAATCTCTCAAGCAGCGCCTTGCGATAGGCAACAACCTCAAGCAGTTGCTCATCGAGGTGAGAGGCGGCCTCATCCCAAAAACGATTAACCTCTTCTAAAACCTCTGGATCTTCGATTGCCTGATCAACACTTTGGTGCCCGCGCAGGGTTCCGAACAGCGCCATCAGGGTATGGGCACCGTTTAGTAGCCAGAGCTTGCGATTCTCAAACGGTTCAATTTCTGAGACAAACCTTGCTCCAGCGCTCTCCCACTTTGGTCTTCCGAGTGGAAACTCGCCCTCTAGCACCCAGTCTCTGAATGGTTCGGTGACCACCGGTGAGCGGTCGCGGAAACCGGTCTTCTCAAAGACCAAGTCGATATCCGCCTGAGTGGTCTTTGGGGTGATGCGGTCGATCGAGGTGGTCACGTAGCTGAGGGAATCGAGGTATTCGATGAAACCCTGATCCTCGCTTTGGGCCAACCTCTTGAGCGCGCTTTTCAACACCAGGCCATTTGAAGGCAGGTTGTCACATGGCACCAAGGCGATCTTGGCTCCCGTTGCAAACCTAGCCTTGAGACCAAGTAACAGTCGACCAAGGGCGCTCTCACTCAGTTCAGAACCGCTCGGCTGGTAGCCGGCCTCGGTGATGGTGAGGGTGACAAGCGCGATGTTTGGGTTGGCCAGCGTCTTGACTAGATCGTCTAGATCAGAGGCCGGGACTGCGCGAACCACCGAGTCGATGGTCTCGAAGCTGTCGCCAGAAACATCTCTTGTGATCAGGGTGTACTTGCAGTCTTGGCTATTTAGAAGATCAGCCTGCTCGCTTGACCTTCCGGTGTAGGCAACAATCCCCCACTGCTCAGCATCGCTTGCACGCTGAGTGTAAAAAGCCTGGTGGGCTCTAAAGAAAGCTCCTAGGCCTAGGTGGACGATTCGCTCTGGTTTCATAGCTTGAAGGCCTGCTTTGGAACTGTGGTAACCAGGTCAACCGCAACCTTCTCGGCGGTTGCCAAACTGATGCGACCCTGGTTCACAAGGTTTGAAAGGAAAGTGCTGTCGACTCTTCGAGCCATGTCGTGGCGGGCAGGGATCGATAAAAACGCTCTGGTGTCATCGATAAAACCTGAACCGCGGTAGAAGCCAGCGGTTTCGGTGATTGCCTCGCGATAGCGGGCTGCTGAATCTGGGGCATCCAAGAACCACCATGGTGCTCCGATAAAGACCGATGGGTAGAAGCCGGCCAGTGGTGCAACCTCTCTACCCCAGGTGGTCTCATCCAGGCTAAACAGAATGATGTGGAGGTTTGGGTTTAGACCGTATGCGTCTAGAAGTGGCTTCAGGTTGTAGGTGAACTCGGCTCGCACCGGGATGTCGTGACCGGTGTCCCGACCAAAGTTAGCGAGCGTGTGTGGGGAGTGATTGCGGAAGACACCAACGTGCAGGGTGATAACCAGCCCGTCCTCGCAGGACATTCTTGCCATCTCGCAAATCATGTTGCCGCGATACTCTTCGGCCTCTGCCTTGGAGATCGTTCCCGCCACGGCCTTCTCAAAAAGTAGCTGGGCGCGAGAGTCGGAGAGCACCGTGGTGAAGGCGGTCTCAGCTCCGATATCAACGCTCACGCAACCGTTTTGCTTAAAGAAAACTCTTCTTAGCCAAAGTGCCTGAACCAGCCCATTGTGGGTGACAGGTTGAGAGGTCATTGAGCACAGCGCGTCGACTCGCTGCAACCAGTTTTCGGCATCTGGCGAAATGTAGAAATCAGGCCTAAAGGTTGGTGCAACGCGACCGGAGAAGCTCGCATCGTTGTTTAGGGCAATGTGGTGCTCCAAGCTGTCTGCTGGGTCATCGGTGGTTGCCAAAAACTCAATGCCGAAGCGCTCAAAGAGCTCCCTAGGCCTAAAGGATGGATCAAGTAGCACAGCCTGAATCTGGTCATAGAGATCATCGGCGCCCTCGGCCGATGGCTCGGTGTCAATACCAAAGATGGTCTCAAGCGAGTGGGTTAGCCAGTAACCGGAAGCAGTGCCGGCAAAAAGGTGCCAACGTGAGCAGAACAGGCGCCAAGCATTTCTTGCATGTGCCTCATCTGACGGATCCTTTGGTTCACGCAGTAGTGCTAGGTCAATGCCATCGGCGTGTAGCAGACGAGTGATGTAGTGGTCGAAGTACAAAAACAGTGCCGCTGGGTTTGAGAAAGGTAGGTTCTCGCGCAGGATCTTTGGGTCAACGTGACCGTGTGGAGAGATGATGGGTAGATCGCGAACCAAGCTGTAGAGGTGCTCGGCAACTGCGCGCTCACCGTTGGATGTGGGAAGCAATCGGTTGCTATCTGAAAAAACCTTGATATTCATGGGCTTTTCCACCTTTCTAAACTAATTTTGTCAACCGATTGCCAAAAGGTCAAACCAGTTTGGTAACAATTTGGGTTCGTTTACTTTCGGGCTGCGGTTGAGGCGCGCATCACCAGGTGACCGGCCAGTCTCTTAGCGGTTTCGAGCGCTTGCTCGGCATCGTGATCTTCGATGTCGGCAAGCAGAGCTTGGACCGCAAGTTTCCCGGCGCTCTCAAGCGGAGACTTGATAGTGGTGAGTGCTGGGGTGGTTAGGTCTGATCCAAAAATGTCGTCGAAGCCGATAACGCTGACCTGACTTGGGACACTTACCCCGCGCTCGGTGAGGCCGCTCATTAGACCGATAGCGATTAGGTCGTTGTAGGCAATGACTGCGCTAACGCCGGATGCCAACACCAGGTCAACCGAGGCCTTGCCGCCGTCAACAACTGGTTCGTTTGGACCAATCTCGACAACTTTGAGCCCCTGCTTCACAGCGGCATCAAAGATCAACTGCCAACGGTGCTTGGACATCCAAGACGTGCTTGGGCCGGAGAGGTAGGCCACGGACTCGTGACCAAGTTCCTTGAGGTGACGCACCGCCTGCTCGATGCCGCCCGAGATGTCAGCGACGACATCGGCAAGCCCATCAATTCTGCGGTTCATCAAGACAACTGGTTTGCGGCCAGCAATCTCTTTCACCTCGGCATCCTCAAGACGTGAGGTGACTAGTACCACACCATCAACCGAAGGCATGATGCGCTCTACGGTTGCGGCCTCAAGGCTGCTCGACTCCTGCGATTCTGCAATCACCAGGGTGTAGCCGAGATCCGAAGCCTGAGCTTCAGCGCCTCGAACGGCATCAAAGAACATTGGGTTCGTGATGTCGGCAACGATGCAGGCAATCATCTTGGTCTTGCCGGTTGGCAGCGCCCTGGCAAAAGGATTTACGTGGTAGTTGAGTTTCTTGGCAGCGTCTTTGATCTTTGCCTCGGTCACGGCATTGATGCGACCGGGGTTATTCAGAGCACGCGAAACTGTCGATGGATTGACCCCCGCCAATTCGGCAATGTCGTAAATGGTTGGAAGCGAGTTTTTCCGCTTCTTGCCACCGGTCTCAGCCACTTAGTTTCCTATCCCCACTTAGTTTGTTTCCAAAATCTGGAAACTTGTTGCCAAGCTTAGCTTGCTGCCTGAGCCTGCAGTGCGAGTAGCGCCTTGCGCTCCTCGCGACGCTTTGCCTGGCGGTCTGGGTCTGGAACCGGAGATGCCATCAGAAGTCTCTGGGTGTATGGGTGATCCGGGTTCTTGGAAACCTTCATCGCCTCGCCCTGCTCGACAATCTCACCCTTGTACATAACTGCAATGCGGTGCGAGATGTGACGAACTACATCTAGGTCGTGCGAGACAAACAGGTAGCTCACTCCGGTGTCCTGTTGAATCTGCAGGAACAAATCCAGGATTCTTGCCTGAGTGGTGAGGTCGAGTGCCGATACCGGCTCATCACAAACGATGAGCTTTGGCGACAGGGCAAGTGCGCGAGCGATGGCAACGCGCTGGCGCTGTCCACCCGAGAACTCACGTGGCAGACGGTGGATGGCATCCTTTGGCAGGTTTACCTGGTCCAACAACTCCTTGATGCGCTTTTTGGCCTCTTCACCCTTCATGCCCTGAATCTCCAGCGGCTCGGCCAAGATCTGACCGATCTCCATGGATGGGTTAAGCGAGGTGTAAGGGTCCTGGAAAACAACCTGGATATCGCGGCTCAGACGCTGACGCTCTTTGCGCGAGGCCTTGGAAATCTCCTCGCCCTCGAAGCGGATCGAACCTGCGGTTACTGGAGCAAGACCCAGGATTGCTCGACCCAATGTGGTCTTACCGGATCCTGATTCGCCAACAAGACCTAGGGTTTCGCCTTTACCCAGCTCGATAGAGACTGAGTGCAGTGCCTTGAATGGCTTAGCTAGGAAGCCCTTGCCTGGGTATTCGACGTCTACGTTTTCTACCTTTAGAAACTCAGACATTTAGCTCTCCTTGGTCTCGGAGGTTAGGAAGGTCATTGGGGTCTTGTCCTCAAGCATGGAACTCAGTAGGACCTGGGTGTATGGGTGCTGTGGTGAGCGAAGGATGGTTCTCACGTCACCGGATTCCACGATCTTGCCGTACTGCATGACAACGATCTTGTCGGCAAGGTCAGCCACCACACCAAAGTTGTGGGTAACCAAGACCATGCCCATGCCGAGGCGCTTTTGCAGATCGCGAAGTAGGTCCAAAACCTCGGCCTGGACTGTTACATCCAAAGCGGTGGTCGGCTCATCAGCGATCAGTAGGTCTGGCTCGCAGCTGATCGCACCGGCGATCAGAATGCGCTGCGCCATACCACCGGAAACCTCGTGCGGGTAGGCCTTGAAAACGCGCTCTGGGTTGACGATGCCAACCATGTCCAGAAGCTTGAGAACTCGCTCCTTGGCCTCCTTCTTGGAGATGCCCAGGATCTTGACCATTGGACGAACCAGCTGGTAACCAACCCGGAAGTTAGGGTCAAGGTTGCTCATCGGCTCCTGAGGGATGTAGGCGATGCGCTTTCCACGAAGCTCGGTCATGCGCTTTTGGCTGATCTTGCCGCCAGATGCAGAAACCAGTTCAACGCCGTCGAAGACGATGTGGCCAGATGGAATCTGGGCGTTCTCAGGCAATAGACCCAGGATCGAGAAAGCGGTCTGAGTCTTACCAGAACCCGACTCTCCAACGATGCCCAGGACTTCACCCTTTGAAACCGATAGCGAAACTCCTTCAACAACACGGTTTACTGAGCCATCACCCTGTGGGTAGCCAACTGAAAGACCAGTGACCGAAAGCAGTTTGCCCTCGGATTCGATGATCTTTGGGTTCACAACGGTCTCGGTGCCATTGACCGGCTTGAACTTGGTCTTCTTTGCAGTGACCTTCTGGGTGTCCTCAAGGGCATCGCGGAGCGAGTTACCCAACAGTGCGAAGGAACCGATGGTTAGCGAGATAACCAGCGATGGCCAGAGCACCAAGTTTGGAGCCATCCAGATGTTGAGGAAGCCCTCGTTCAGCATCACACCCCAGCTGATCATCGAGGCATCGCCAAGTCCCAGGAACTCAAGACCGGACTGAATCGAGATTGCGATACCGGAGATGATCGCTGACTGAATGATGATTGGAGCGCGAACCACTGTCAGGATGTGGCGGACCATGATTCGGAAGTCACTCAAACCCGATACGCGAGCGGCATCAACATAGAGCTCATTGCGAACACCCATAACTGCAGTACGGGTGAGTCGGAAGAAGCCCGGTGCAATCAAGACACCGAAGACCGCCATCGCAATGAAGATCGAAGTTCCAAATGCGGAGGCAACCGCCAGCAGGATGATGATGGCTGGAAGAGACTGCAGCATGTTTGAGATCCAGCTGGAAATGCCATCGAACTTGCCACCGTAGTAACCGGCCAAAAGACCAGAGGGGACACCGACCAGGATCGATGTCACAACGACGATTACAGCCGAAAGCAACGTGGTCTGTGAACCCCAGAGGATTCTCGTAAAGATGTCGCGACCGGCAGAGTCGGTGCCTAGTAGGTAGGTCGAGTCTGGTGGAAGCAGCGTGACCGCCAGGTCAGTTGAGTTTGGATCAAACTGAGAGATGAACGGGGCTGCAATTGCGGCAACCAATACCAAGAGCAGGTAGAGGCTGGAGATAACCGCAAGCGGGTTTCTGACCAGACGGCCAGCGAGACTGCGGCGAACGATTGGCCTTGCGTGGCCGGATGGAATTTGAGTCTCGTTGCTCACTTGACACGCACCTTCGGGTTGAGCCAGCCGTTAGCTAGGTCAACGATGAGATTTACCAAAATGACGATGATTACCGTTACGACGACCACGCCCATAACCACTGGGGTGTCACCGACACCGGTTGACTGCAGGGCAAGGAAGCCCATGCCTGGCAGTGCGAAGATCTGCTCGATGATTACCGCTCCACCGAGCATGCCCACAAACTGCAGGCTCAGGATGGTGAGTCCGGCTGGCGCCGCAGCGCGCAGCACGTGCTTGGTGAGGATCTCACGCTCAGAGATACCGCGGGAGCGAAGAGTGCGAACCCAGTCCTTTTCCAAGACTGCCTTGACCGCAGAGCGGATCTGGGCGGCGGAGGATGCCACTGCACCAATCAAGATGGCACTAACTGGCAATACCAGCGATTGGAACCAGAGCACTGGATCCTCCTCAAAAGGAACCCAGCCGGTTGCTGGGAAGAGGAAAAGTTGAATTGCGAATACCGTGACCAAGAAGATCGCGATTACGAAGTTTGGAACCGCAAAGCCTGCGATTCCCAAAACCTGAACGGTGCGGTCGATGATGCCGCCCTTGACCGCTGCGGCCATACCCAAGATGGTTGCCACGATCGCGGTCAAAATGATGGTTGCGATGACCAGGGTCAAGGTAACCGGAAGTCTGTTTAGCAGAGCCGAAACAATTGGCTCTTGTGAGAACCAAGAGACACCGAGGTCTCCCTGGACTGCTGCTGTGAGCCACTCGAGGTAGCGGTCAAGGATTGGTCTGTCGAGACCAAGCTCAATCTCTTTTGCCTGAAGCTGCTCGATGGTGGCTGAGTCACCAAGGATGTTGATGGCGATGTTCGATGAGGAAAAGAACATCAAGAAGTAAGCCAGGGACGAGATCACCAGAAGGAGCAGCGCTCCTGAGATGAGTCGTCTCGCGATGAAAGCCAGCATCTTGAATCTCCGGTTTTGGGGTTTGGGGTTTGGTGCCCTGGGGTCCCTTGCGGGACCCCAGGGGGTTAACTACTTGCCGCTAGGTGCGTAGTTGTAGAGGTATGGAACTGCGTTCTGTGCCTGAGGAGTTACCTTCACACCCTTGGAGCTGAATAGCAACTGAGGTAGGCGGTAGAACGGTACGAACCAAGCTTGCTTCACGATCTCGCGGTTTACGGCAGTCATCTGAGTGCTGACGTTCTTAGGAGATGGGTCTGCAAGAACGTTCTTGAGAGCGTTGTTGATTAGACCGTTGGTGCTCTTGAACACGTTACGTGGTCCGTTAGGGGCAACCGCAAGGTTGAAGTTCACCCATGCGGTTCCCTGGAACAGCTGGAATACCGATGCCTCGTACTTACCGCTAAGCATTGCGTTGCGGAACTCGATGGCAGGAACGTTGTCCCAGTTGACCTTGATACCAACAGCACCCAGGTAATCAGACAAAGCTGCACGCATGGTTGCGTCTATCCAAGCTGGCATGTTCAGAGTGAAGCCGTTTGCGTAGCCAGCGGATGCAAGCAGAGCCTTTGCCTTCGCAGGGTCGTACTTATACATGCTGTCTAGCGAAGGGACATATGCACCGGATGCCTTGGAGAAGATCTGGTTGGTGAGCTCACCATAGCCACCCTGAACAGTCTTCAAAAGCGCGGCACGATCGATAGCGTGGGCGATGGCCTGGCGAACGCGAGCGTCACCTAGGGCCTTGTTGATCTTTCCATTGCGGTCGAATAGCAGTAGACCCTGCCAGTCAACGTTGTACTGAGTAAGAGTTAGGCCGCGCTTCTTGGCTGTGTCGGCGGTGCGAACATCGAGAAGTGCGACGTCAACCTGACCTGACATAACCGCGTTTAGACGCGCTGTGACATCGGTCATGATCTTTAGGGTGATCTTGTCGAACTTGATCTTGGACTTGTCCCAGTACTTAGGGTTCTTGACGAACACAACCTGAGAGCCAGGAACTGTTGAGCGGTCCAGCAGGTATGGGCCGGATCCAACCGGAGTTGTCTTGACGCCCGCGGTGCCAACAGCGTTCCCGGAAGCCATGAATGAGTTTGTGGTTGCCAGGTAGTAGATGATGTCTGGGTTAGGGGTTGCCAAAGTGATCTTTAGCTTGGTTGGGCTAACCACATCAATCTTTGCGCCTGCCATGTTTGCAGACTGCGGGCCATTGGCTGAAACGAAGTGGTCGAGGTTCTTCTTGGCCACAGTTGCGTCGAACTTGCTGCCGTCTGAGAAGGTAACTCCGGTGCGTAGGTCAAGTAGCACCTCGGTAGCGGACTTATTTACGGTCCACTTGGTCGCGAGGTTTGGCTTGTAGCTGCCATCTGGTGCACGCAGAATCAGGTTGTCATAGACACCCTGGTAGTAAACGATTCCGTGACCAATGTCTGCAGACGCTGGGTCCCATGAGGTGACGTTGATCACGGAGCTGAGAGTGAGGGTCTTTTGGTTGGCAGCCTGGGCTGGAGCAACTGACCCGGAGGCAATGAGGGCAAATGAAGCAACAGCCGTTACAGCTGCCCTCAGAGTCTTCTTGAGGTTCATTACAACTCCTTATGTAGTGGCTTGAAACTTCATTTGTTTCAATGTTCCACATTCAAGCTAGATTGTCCAAACTATTTTGGCAACCGATTGACAACATTTTCCGATAACAAAAGTGTAACGCTTTGTTTTCCTAATGTTTATGGGGATGTTGCCCTTTGGCAATTGGTTGGCAAAGACTCAGATTTGACGCGGATTTTGGACGCGTTTTGGCAAGTTAGTGCAACCGATTGTCAAAAACTAGCCAAGCATGTCGTGTCGAACGATGGTCGCGTTGCGATCAGGTCCAACACCAATTGCCGAGATTCTCGTGCCGCTTAGCTTCTCAAGAGCGAGCACGTAGTCCTGGGCATTCTTAGGTAGGTCATCAAAAGTCTTGGCGGTAGAAATGTCTTCCTCCCAGCCCGGGAACATCTCATAAATCGGCTTCGCGTGGTGGAAGTCGGTCTGCGACACCGGCACCTCTTCTACGCGCTGGCCATCAACCTCGTATGCCACGCAAACTGGAATCTCTTTGATGCCGGTAAGAACGTCCAACTTGGTTAGGAAGATGTCAGTTAGACCGTTAACGCGAGTTGCATACCGGGCAATAGGAGCATCAAACCAACCGCAGCGGCGGTTACGGCCGGTGGTAACACCAACCTCACCACCGGTCTTGCGCAGGTACTCGCCCCACTCGTCAAACAATTCGGTAGGGAAAGGTCCAGAGCCAACACGAGTGGTGTACGCCTTGAGAATTCCGATCACTCCGGTGATCTTGGTCGGTCCAATACCGCTACCGGTGGTTGCACCACCTGCGGTTGGGTTCGAGGAGGTCACGAACGGATAGGTTCCGTGGTCAACGTCCAAAAGGGTTCCCTGACCACCCTCGAGCAAAACCGTCTTGCCCTCGGCCAGTGCGTTGTTCAGAACCAGCGCGGTGTCGGCAACCATTGGCTTTAGTCGCTCCGCGAAGGAGAGAAGGTGGTCAACGACCTCCTGAGGTCTAACCGCTGCGCGGTTGTAGACCTTTACTAATAGCTCGTTCTTCTGGGTTAGTGCGCTTTCGACCTTCTGACGCAGGATGCTCGGGTCAAACAGATCCTGAATACGAATGCCTAGACGTCCCATCTTGTCGCCATAGGTTGGGCCGATGCCGCGACCAGTGGTGCCGATGGCACGCTTACCCAAAAAGCGCTCCGAAACCTTGTCCACGGTGACGTGGTAGGGGGTGATGACGTGAGCGTTAGCCGAAATCAGTAGCTTTGAGGTGTCAACGCCCTTGTCGTTCAGACCATCAATCTCACGGAATAGGACCTCTAGGTCAACTACAACTCCGTTACCGATAACTGGTACACAGCCCGGGGTCAAAATGCCTGATGGCAGTAGGTGCAGGGCAAACTTCTTGTCACCGATAACCACGGTGTGACCGGCGTTGTTACCACCCTGGTAACGGACTACATAATCGACGCGATCTCCAAGTAGGTCGGTTGCTTTGCCTTTACCTTCGTCGCCCCACTGGGCGCCAACGAGGACTACTGCGGGCATGACTGCACCCCTTTCAGTTATGGGGGTTCTCGGGCGATTCGCCCTTAGGAGAGTCTAACTAAAAACATGCTGCATAACCCAAGTGTGCATGGTTATTGCAGCGGCCGCGGAGGCATTGATTGACCTGGTGGATCCAAACTGCGTGATCTCCAAAACCACATCGGCGGCATCAAGTGCAGCCTGAGATAGACCAGGCCCTTCCTGACCAAACAAAAAGACGCAGTGCTTGGGTAGTTCGAAGTTTTCCAACTGCTTGCAGCCCGGGACATTGTCAATTGCAATGATTGGCAGCTTGCTACCGCCAGGGCCTGCAGTTTTTGCCCACTCGATTAGATCTTCAATTTGCGGCAGGTGGGTGACGTGCTGATATCGGTCCGTCACCATCGCCCCGCGACGATTCCAACGCTTATTGCCAACGATTTGAACACCCTGAGCTAAGAAGGCGTTTGCAGTTCTAACGATTGAGCCGATGTTTAGGTCATGCTGCCAGTTCTCGATAGCAACAAAGTAAGGGTGTCGTTTGGAATCTAGGTCGGCGACGATTGCCTCCATGGACCAGTAGCGATACTGATCAACCACGTTTCTGGTATCACCCTCGGCCAATAACTCAGGGTCAAACTTTGAAAAGTTTGGGTCTTTGCTGGCATCACCCTGATATGGGCCAACCCCCCAGGTTGATTGCTCGGTTGGGCGTTCTGTGTCTTCACTCACGCGCTACAGCCTAAAGCTAGGCTAGGCAACATGGTCGATCGCTCACACATCAATAACTGGCTCACCGACATGGATGGCGTGCTGTGGCACGAGGGTAAGCCCATCGCTGGAGCCCCAGAGCTAATCAAAAAGTGGACCGAGCAGGGCACCAAGTACCTGGTGCTGACCAACAATTCGATTTACACACCACGTGATCTTGCCGCCAGGTTGCAGGCCGGTGGGCTGGACATCCCAGAAGAACGCATCTACACCTCAGCTTTGGCAACCGCTGACTTTATAAAGTCTCAGCTGCCAGGGGGCAAAGCTTTTGTGATTGGTGAGGCTGGACTCACCACCGCGATGCACGAAATCGGTTATGTCCAGACCGAGGTCAACCCTGACTACGTGGTTCTGGGTGAAACTAGAAACCTGAGCTTTGACGCTCTCACCAAGGCGGTGCGACTGATCAACAAGGGTGCAAGGTTTATCGCGACCAACCCGGATGTAACCGGCCCATCGAATGAGGGTCCGATCCCAGCGACCGGTTCGGTCGCAGCACTCATTACTGCAGCCACCGGCAAGAGTCCATATATCGTGGGTAAGCCAAACCCGATGATGTTTAGAAGCGCGATGCGCAAGATTGATGTCCACTCCAAGGACACCGCGATGATTGGGGATCGCATGGACACCGACGTGGTGGCGGGCATTGAAGCTGGACTTCACACCATCTTGGTGAGAACCGGTATTTCGGATGATGCCGAGATCGCAAAGTATCCATTTAGACCGACCGAGATTCTCGGCTCGGTGGCTGATCTGGTTTAGCGACGAACCCTAAGGCCCGGTAGGTCTTGAAACATGGCGGCGCTGTCTGAAGACACCAGCTCTGCCTGGTATTGAATAGCGGAGGCGGCTATCCAAAGGTCGTTGATACCCCTTGGTCTTCCTGAAACCTTGGTGAACTCCTTCAAAACAGCATAAATATCAGCTGTCTTCTCATCGATGGGTAGAAATGTCGAGGCTCGCAAAAAGGCTTCAACCACATCCTCTGACCAGCGTCTAGCTTCGACAGTTCTATTTGAGTACTTGGCCGCCAGTTTCAACTCTGCCAGTGCTGGGGCCGTCATGAACAGCTCGTCATCTGGGGACAGGAGGGGGTGCAGGCTCTCCGTTCTCTCCATCTGAATCCAGACGGAGGTGTCTAGGACTACTCCCGCCATGGTTCTCTGTCTAACTCCCCACCAACAAGGTTGTATGGAGCGTGACGTTCGGCGAGTATCTCTTGATAAACCCCATAGGCTTCATCGTCCATCGGACCATGTTTCTCGTGGCGTTCTTTGATCAGTTGCAACAGAGCCCCAGCGGTCTTTTTGTGCTCAACATGGCGGATTGTGGCAATCACTTTCTTACCTCGCGTGATCTCAATCTCTTCGCCGTTCTCAACCTCGTCCAGCACGGCGCTGAAATTTCGCGCCACCTCCGTTGCTGACATTCTCTTCACAGAAATCAGATTATCTGATTCCCATTTGTCCAGCAATAGCATGCTTGCATGGTGGCAGAAAAGGAGTCACTGGATGTTGGAAAGCCGTCGAGCTGTGGATAACTAGACGTTTAGCTCTTTAAGGTGCTTGCTGGTTGAAACAAAAACCGCAGCAATGCAGACACCCACGGCCAAGACGGTGTAGACGCCCTTCACGCCGAAGGCGTCCACCGCGTTACCAACTGCAACCATCGAGATCAAAGGTCCCGCGTTCCAAATCGTCATCTCGAGCGCAAACACTCGACCGCGCTTATTTGCCGGGATTCGGGTTTGGATGACGGTGTTCAGAAGCGGTAGTAGCGGACCCCAGGCAAGACCCAGCAAGAAGAAGAAGGTGACCAGCACCCACTGCTCTGGCAGTTGGCTCATCGGCAGCATTGAAAGCCCAATACCGATAATCGCGATCCTCAAGATGTTGGCATAGCTCAGGCGCTTGTGGATCTGCTCAAACCCTAAGGAACCCACCACCGATGCAGCGGCGGCGGCAGAAACCGCAATGCCCAAACCCTCGGGGTCGTTCAGGGCGTTGTAGTAGGCGGGGAGAATCACCATCTCGGTTGGCAGGTAGATCACGGCCAGGGTCATGATGGTGACCATCATCATCAAGACCGGCTTGTTTGAAAACAGAATCACAAAGCCCTGAATAGCGAATTTGAAGAAGCTGCCAGAGTCGCTCTCGTCTTTCTCTTCGTGCTGCTCGGTGACCTTGATCATCGCCGCCGAGATAGCGGAGATCAAACCAAAGCTCGCCACCACCAAGAAGGTGTTTGAGATTCCGATCCAGGCAATGCAAAAGGTTGAAAGCGCTGGGCCAACTGCAAACCCTGCAGCAAAAAGACCCTCGTGGATTGAGTTGGCGCGATCGAGAGTCATGTTTGCAGGTCCCGCGACATCTGGAACCAAAGACTTTCTAGCCGTACCTCCACCTGGAGCAGTAAGTGCGCGCAGCACTCCGATTGCAATAAGCGCAGGCAGCGTGAGCTGCCACAGCCAATCGACCAGTGGAATCAGAAGAGATACGAATACGGTGAGTAGCTCAGCAAGAACAGCAATGTTCTTGCGACCAAAACGATCGATGATTGACCCGATAACCGGAGCCATTAGAAGACCTGGGATTGCGGTTGCGGCAATCACCAAACCGGCACTGGCTGCATTACCCGTGATCTCAAGTGCAATCCAAGGGATTGCAATAAACACCATGGAGCCAGAAATTACGCTCGAGACATTGGCGAACTGGCTGAAAACAAAAGGCGCTAACCTGCGCTTCACGAAAACCTCTTTAGCTAAGGCCAAGATCCTCAAGGGTGATGGCCGTCAGATAAGGATAACCCGCAGCCTCGATAGCCTCTTTAGCACCAGTGTTTCTGTCCACAACCGTTGCCACTGCAACCACGATTGCCCCTGCTGCCTTCAAAGCCTCAGCTGCGGTTAGTGGTGAGCCACCGGTGGTTGAGGTGTCCTCGAGAACAACTACTCGCTTGCCCTCAACCGATGGGCCCTCAACCTGACGTCCCATGCCGTGAGCTTTGGCTTGCTTGCGAACCACGAATGCATCCAGCGCAATGCCCTGGCCTGCAGCCTGATGCATCAGTGCCGTGGCAACCGGATCTGCACCCATGGTCAAACCACCAACTGCATCGATGTCATTGATGCCGTTATCGGCCAGCAGCCTAAGCATGACCTTGCCAATCAGCGGTGCTGCTTCGTGGTGCAAAGTGGCTCTGCGCAGATCCACGTAGTAGTCGGCCTCCAGGCCAGATGAGAGTGTGACTCTGCCGTGCACCACAGCCAGCTCTTTGATTAGTTCAACAAGACGTGGTTTTTCTGGTGCGGTGAAAGTCATGGTTAGAGTTTAGGGATGAAACTTGCCACCTGGAATGTGAACTCAATCAGAGCCAGATCCCCCAGGGTCATCGACTTTCTAAACCGCACCCAGGTCGATGTTTTGGGGATGCAGGAGATTAAGTGCAAGCCGGAACAGTTTCCGGTGGCCGACTTTGAAGCCATTGGGTACAAAGTCGTGGCACATGGTTTGAACCAGTGGAACGGTGTTGCCTTTGCCTACAAGGCCGAGCTTGAGCCCGAGGACATCGAATTTGAATTCTCGGCGCAGCCGAGTTTCAAAGATGTGGTCGAGGCAAGGGCGATCGGTGCAACCTTTGCAGGAGTTCGAGTTTGGTCACTCTATGTGCCGCACGGACGCGGGCTTGAAGACCCACACATGGAATACAAGCTGGAGTTCTTGGATCGCCTGGCTTCTTTATCGGCCGAACAACTTGATATGAACCCAGATATGGAGATGTGCCTGATGGGTGATTTCAACATCGCACCACTGGACTCAGATGTTTATGACATCCACATGTTTGAGACCCATGTCTCAGAACCAGAGCGCCAAGCCTTTGAAGCTTTCGAGCAGATTGGTTTTAGTGACAGGGTTCGTGAGCTAGTTCCAAACCAATACACCTACTGGGACTACAAAGACCTGTGCTTCCCAAAGAACAACGGCATGCGAATCGACTTCGCGCTAACCTCACCGGCACTCACCGAGCGGGTCACGGGAGCGAGTATTGAGCGCGATGAGCGAAAGGGCGAAGGTCCAAGCGATCACGTTCCAGTGATTATCGAACTTTCTGAATAGCCAGGCACTTAGCCAAGCACCACAACCAAACCATCTCCAGGTCTTGGGGTGAACATCGAGTTCTTCGCTGGGTTCAACCTCGCACCATTTGCCGAGTCACCTGCAGTCAGGTTGGCGTGACGGTAACCAATTGCAGACTCACCCATTGCTGAGGCGTTGGCCACCAACTGGGCATAACTGATTTCCTTGCCAACTGTGGCATAGAGCTCGATAGGTGCAACGTTGATTGATGCGCCTTCGGCATCAAAGAGGTCGTCCAGAACAACACCAAGGCTTGGGTTCTCGGAAAGCTGGGCAATGGCGAGCGCCGCAAGGTTGTCGCTGACCACTAGGTCATCAACCGCAGCAACTCTGGCAATTTCTGCCTTACGACCATCAAGAATCTCAGCAACCAAGCGAGTTGGCTCAACTCCATTGCCATCAGCCTCGAATAGCTGGTTCAGCTGAAGCATGGTGAGCATGGTTTGTGCATCTGCTTCTGCTTCGCTGATTGCGTTGCGGTAGCCGAGGACGATGATCTCGTTGAAATACTTAGCCGAAGCGGCTGCGGTTAGATCTGCAATGTCTCCGGAGACCGAAGCAGCGGTGACCTTCACATTTGGACCAAAGTCAAGGTCTTTCAGCTGCTCAGGATCAACCAACTTCTTCTGGGCAACAATGTGAACGGTTGAACCCTTTGGTAGGAATGCAGATAGCTCCCCAATAACCGAGCGTCCCATTTCAGACCAGCCAATAACCAAAAGGTGCTCAGGCTTCGCTGCAGGCTTTGCGGTCTTCTTGGCCTTGCCAACCAGCTCGGACTGGACACCGGTGTAGACGACTTTGTCATCATCCTGCGCAATGGCAATCAGCTGGGTGCCCTTGGCTAGCTGGGTCTTGGCTGGTGGGTTGAGATCCACCTCACCATCGGCCTTGCGAATACCAATAATCGAGGCCGAGTTGAACGAAAGCAGTGCATCACCGTAGCTCTTGCCCTCTAGGGCTGGGACGTCGGTGAAGTAGATCTCGTCGCCCTCAAAATCAAGTAGGTCAAGCATTACAGCGGCAAGACCTGGCTGACGCGAGGCCTGAGCGGTAACCCTTGCAATTACCTCATGTGAGCGAACCGGGATTACCTGACCCTTGGTCGAGGTGATCAAAGCCTTCGCGGTGTCCCTGTCATCCAACTCGGCGATGATCTTCAAACCTGGGTTGGTGTTGATGGACTTGATGGCCAAAACGGTAGAAACAACAGTGGCATCGCCAGTTGAGTCGGCATCCAAAACAATCACTGACTTAGCAGCACCTAGGTTGGTGCGCTTTAGATCAGTTGGGTTGGTTGGATCACCGGTTCTGGTTACGACTCTTAGCTTGCCAAGGTCCTCGACTCTTGACTCAATCTCGTCTTCCATAAAGTCACGCTCGTGAGAGGAGAAAATCACGACCAGTGGCTTGCGAACGTTCTGGTTTGCAATTGCTAATTCCTCAAGAATTGGGAAGATGCGGTTTGACCAGCCAAGAATCAGGGTGTGGCCAGAGTCAATCACTGGGCTGCGACCCTTGCGCAATCTTACGAAGGTGCGCTGAATGGCACCAACGACATAACCAATTACGCTCGCGGTTAGTGCTGTGGTGGTAGCCCAGTAGAGGACTGCGATGATGCGATCGCCCCAGGTTGGCTCACCACCCAAAGACAAGATCTTGGTGAACGATGCCCAGAACAGATCGAACAGACTGAGGTTTTCTGGGTCTGCCGCCTGAGTGAGCAGCGGAACGCTGGTCACAAACGCCCTCACCCCGACCATAATCAGGGCAATGATCATCATCAAGATCAGGACGTAGAAAACGAACATCCCGCCCTGGGCAATTGAGTTGTCAAAGTTGTAACGAAGCTTGGCCCAAATCCCAACCTTCTGAACCTTTGGAGCCTCTGGTTCCCCCTGAGCTCCCTGACCGAACGACCGCGTTGTCTTATTCACTGGCATGTCCGGGAGTTTAGTGATTGGGGGGCGCTCGTAGTCACGACGCCCCAGAAAGATTCTCTTTTGACTACCTAGATATCTATTTGGTGTTCGGCTATCCGAATTGGAAGTCGAGCTCGCAATACGGTACTTCCAGATTCTCTTGTGAGTGAGTACTCCGAAGTCACTTCATTGAACATGCTCGAACCCAACCCTTGCTTCGCTTCGAGCTCAGTATTTCCGTCGTCAGAAATCACCAAAACTAGCCCGGCCCCGGCATCAGATTCCGACTCCAGCTTGCAACTAATCTCAACCTTGCTGGCACGACCATGCTTGACTGAGTTTGACAGCGCCTCGCGAATCAGCTCGGCTAGCGCTGAAGATGCGTATGGATCACGCTCTATCAAATCCAAAAGTTCGAATGGAATCTCAACGTGGCAATCGACCACTCCACGCCAAAGCTCAACTGTCTGCCGAAGCTGATCAGATAACGGCTTCTGTTCATCATCGAATACAAGAGCGGCCTCACACTCATTCCGCAGCCTGATCAGGTCAGACTCGTTGGGCTCCGCACCTTGAAACTCAAACCGTAGAGCAAACGACCTGAGCCGCGACTGCAGCTCAGAATGGACAAAGCGGCTCAATCGCTTTCGCTCCAACCAGAGCCTCTGTCTCAGGGCCTGAGTTTCCCACTCAAGCCGCCTCAGGCTTACCTGCAGAAGCCCAAGATTCTTGTTTGCCTCTTCGTCGTAGGCAGCCAACAGAGCAAAAAGCAGTGCCGGGCCCACAACATTGACTGAGAAGTAGATCAATGAAATCGGATCAGAAAATGGCTGCGGATTGACCAGTAGATCAGCGACCGCGGCCGAGGCAAAACCGACTGAAAACCACGCAACTATCGCGCCAAAGCCCTTGATGCCTATGCGATGCGCCAGCCACAGACCAAGCCAAATCACAATCAGATCGCTAATCGAAACCAGAAACGCTTGTGGTCCCAAGCTCCAGATTCTTGAGGCCAATGTGCCAAGCACTGCCATTAACGCAACTGCGAGGGGATGATAGGCCGTTTTTGAAAATGCGGTTTGCAGCACCGGGTAAAGCTTGACCGTTCGTTTTGGGCCAACTGGGACTCGCCTTAGATCACTTAGATCTGAGGCGAGCCTATGACTTAGGGGGCGGACCAGATCATCTACTGCTAAATGAATGTCTCCGGCCTTCGCCCCCAGTCTTAGAGCCTGGGCGAGTGTTGCCTTAATCTGATCGAGGATTTCATCCCGAGACTGCTGGATAAGAAGCTCCCCGGATGTACGAATCTGAAGCTGCTCAGAGATCGAATTCACAAGGGATGCGTAGCTCCTGCGATAACTTGCGCGCGCATCGGAAACTAGGCCAGCCACACCAAACCAGACCACTATCAAAACCACACCCGAGCGAATTCGCTCTGCATAGTCGGCTGAAGAAACCACGCCAAGTGCCTCCATCAGAAAGGAAACACTGACACCTCTTGCGCCACCCGCAAGGGCAAGAATGAACAAAAACACAAGGGGTTTCGGTTTTTGAGAGCGGCTGAGGACCAGTGCCCAGCCGAGAAAAAGAACAGCACCCGTTACCGCATGACCGAGAAATCCAACAGCAAGCCCATTCAGATATGAGTAGTCGGGAGAGTAGCCCTCTGGGGCAACCTCTTGAGTGAAAAAGATGCTGATGGGAGCAAGTATCAGCCAGGCGTTGAAGCTGATGCTGTCTGGACCGCCAAGGCGGCGCAGAATATCTCGCATCTAACTAACTCCCCTCCTAAGTCCCATCTCGGAACTATAGATTCTGGCGGCTGTGACGCGGGTTGAAGTCTCACCCCTTTTACCCAAATTTAGTGTCGAGTAAATCCGATGAATAGTTTGTTCAACAGCTCTGAGACCAACGCCCCGCTGAGCAGCAATCTCGGCATTAGAGAGTCCTCTGGCCAACATGCCCAGCACCTCTAATTGACCTTTGGTTAGCTGAGCCAGTTTTGATTCTCCAGGTTGCGGCATGCTGGCTCCGCCCTGATCTTGGAGGACTCGATCCAGAGCAGAGACAATTGCGGCAACATCAGAGACCTCACGCTTGTTCAGGTATTCGATATTTTTCGCGCTACGAAGCTCAGATGCGGTTGGTGTGTAGTTTGTGAGCAGCACGAATCCAAGGGCAGGATTCATCGCGCTCAGGGCCGAGATTAACTCGGTCCCGGAGGGACCATCTCCCAAATCTAGATCAACCACTAGTGCGTCTGGGTCCTCTTTCAGCACGACTTTCTTGGCAGCCAAGGCATCTGGGGCAGTGAAAGTCTCGAAGCCAAACTCCGTCAGTCGCTCGGCAACCAGGGTCCTGATAATCGGCTCGTCGTCGACCACGACAATCCTCCGAGCAAATTCCATATCCCTATTTTCTACTTCCAGAACTGAATGGCCGCACGCATGGCATGTGACTTTTCCGACCCATAGCGAATTCGGACGACTGTCTTGACTCCATATTTTTCAGAGAGGTAGTCGCAAACTGCCTGAGCTCTAGATGTTGCGTGATTCAGGGCCCACGAATTTGGGGTTTTTGAAGTGGTGTAGCCCCAGCAAACGATTGTGGTCGGAGACTCCATAATCTGCGCGAGTTGATCCAATGCAAGCTTCTGGCCAGCATTCAGCGTTCTAGAGTTGCCCTCGAATTTCGGAGTCCACCTCCAACTCAGTAGCTCGCCAATTGAGGTTTCAATTACCACGGGTGGGGCAATGACAGTAATGGCCTGCAGGAAAGTGAGCTTGCCATAGCCATTTATCAACACCAGATCCCACATTCCAGTTGGCAAATTCGAGGTGGCAAAAGTCACCTCAGTGTCACTATTGGCGGTGACCGAAACGGCCACGCCTCCGATCGATAGCAAGGAGATGCCGCTCAATCGCCGGCCCGAGATCGTCACTGTGCCGCCTTGGGTCCCCAATATGCGAACTGAGAAGGAGCTGATCTCAGGCGAGGTAGCAGGAGAGCTAGCTCCGACTGAACTACCGCCGCCACCGCTTGACTGCGGAGGAGCTGTATAACTAAATGCCCCCACCAAGGTTCCAAGCCCACCGCCCGTAAATACGGTCACGTCAAGGCCAGCAGCTGCGGCCCCCGCGGGTGATACGAAGGTCAGTGTGCTGTCGTTTAGGACAAGGACCGCGCTCCCGGAAACACCGTTGATAGCAACTGAGATTGCATCCGAATAACTGCCAGAAAAATACTGACCCATGACCGTGATCGTTGTACCGCCCGAAATAGGACCTGTGGACGGAGTTATCGAGGTGACAATTGGGACCAACGCGCTTGTAGTGAACTCAAGCGCCTGAGAGAGAGTTGCGACGCCTCCGGGGGTCACCACCCCAACATCGACTATTCCCGCAGAAGTAGCAGGGGTCACAAAGCGAAGCTCTGCTGATGAAACCACTGTCACAGACAGAGTTGCCGAACCTAGGTTTATCTCAGTGGCCCTTGAGAGGTTAGTACCACGCAAAGTCACTACTGTGCCGCCGTTGATCGTTGCCAACGAAGGGGAAATTGATGTGAGGCTTGGCGCAGGAACGTAAGTGAATGCGTTCGAAAAACTTCCGGTTCCAGCCGGGTTTCGAATTGCCAGGTCAACGGCTCCAGCCGTCCCTGCTGGCGCAGTAAATGTGATTGTCGTTCCACTTACCACCGAGAAAGAGACCGTTACTCCCGCAAAAGTCAACTGATCGGAAGTGGAGAAGTTTGATCCCGTAACGGTAAGCAAGCCGCCAGACAGTGGGCCGGAAGACGGAGACACGTTTGTAATTACTGGCGAATAGGGATTGGTTCTGACCGGGTTGCCTTGCCAGTTCACAACGGCAGATGTGGTGCCCGCATACGCAATTACAACGGCAAAGCTGTAGGTGGTTTCAGATGAGAGCCCCGCGATAACAGAGGTATTGGAGGTAATAGCTGCACCGCCCGCCTGAGGGGTGGCTGAGATCGTGAAACTGTCTGGCGATGCTCCGCAATTTATGCAGCCCACGCCCAAAGTCGCGGTGGTCTCGGTGACAACCACGGAAGATATTGTCGCGAGCGGTCTCGCTGTCGTTACCGTGGTCGACACCGTTGCACTCGTTTGACCGTTATAGCTGACCGAAGCCCGAATGGTATGAGCGACATTTGCTGATAAAGCCGTGAAGCTCAAAGTTGCAGTCGTAGTTGAAGCCGTTCCAGAAATAGTGGATGGCTGACCGCCTGACGGAGTAATCGTTGCCGTGTAACTGAAGGCGTTTGCGGATCCACACGTCCCGCCGCATGAAAGTCCTACATCAATCGTTGAAGGCTTAGTGAGCGCAGTTCCTAAAAGAGCGACTGGTCCAGTCAGTGTCGACCTATTAGAAATTGGCATGTCGGTGATCGAGGAAAAGGGCGTTGTGCCGTCAGAAGCCAAAACTTGACCCGCGCCGGAATCGTTCTCAAGAGTCAAAAAGAGCTTTGCCGATGAAGCCTGCTGGGTTGCCAATGAAAACGATGCGACGCTACCAGCACCGGAAAAATTGCCGGTCAGCCCAAGAACGGTGCTTTCCGCTTTGACTGAGACGCGCGAAGGTTCATAGCTTGCACTTTGAAGTGCAGTAAATGACTCCAAAGTCACAGTCCTGCCATCGGTTCCGAGCGAGGCACTCAGAAACTCAGGGCCACAGTCATCCGAACCCTGCCAGGTTAGGTACGGATGGTTGCAAATACTCCAGGTCTTTGAGGCGTCAAATCCAGCCGAAGAAATGTCTAAACCTGAAAAACTACCTGCAGTCCCGAAGGCACTCTCTTGGATACCCAAGCTCGACGATCCAGGAATTTCAGCAGAGCCACCTGAAAGAGTGTCCGTGATACCAATGGCTTTGGTTGCCATGTTTGTGCCTTTGGACCAGTACTGGTTGGAGACAAATGACGACCCAAGTGTCGTGCCGGCGTCATAGCCGACAACCCCGCCTATTCGAGTAGCAGATCCCTCTTTATAAAAGCGCATGAGAGAGACATTGTTTCGATACTGTGTGGAGCCGGCATTGGCCGCATCCGTGCCAACAAGCCCTCCGGCGGCAAATTGCGAGGTTCCTTTCTCTCTAAAAATTGAAACTGCGTAACTGCCCGAAATACCGGTGTCGCCAATACTGGTTCCAGTTGGCCAGCCAACTGTCCCGTAATCGACCTCACCAATCAGACCTCCAATTCCGGACCGACCTCCAGCAGTAATAGAACTTTTTGCGAAAGATTCAAGAATTTGAACGTGCGACGCGTCACCAATTAATCCACCTAATCGATGCAAAGGGGAGGCTCCTGTGGATGTATTGCCAAAGTCAGAAGTAACGACCGATACTTTGGCTGAGCTCCGATAAATCCTCGTCGACTCCGCCTTGCCAATCAGGCCACCTGTTGACACTGCATCACCGGTCGAAGCTTGAGTGTTTCTGATAAACAGGGTCGCCTTGGAAGACTCAATTCTTAGAGTGCCAGAGTAATAATCGTGTGCCCCTAAGAGTCCGCCTATTTGCATGTGGTTTGCAGATCCAGAAACTTCAGCTCGGACATCGCTAATTAGAGAAAGCCTTCGATCGGCAGTTGGGGCCCCGTTGCCATCGTAAACACCGAGAATGCCTCCAATTGCAGAGTCGGTCAAAGTCAGCTGGGTTGAAGTTATTTCTACATCCGCGCTGATGCTCACGAACTCGGCTCCAGACTTTGCAGAGCCGGCCACGAGACCAGCAAACTTCCCCGAAACGGTTCCCTGAATCGATAAATTTTGAATGACAGCATCTGGGCCAACCGCGCCGAATAGGCCTGAATACTCGAGGTCCCCGACCCTAATGCCCGATATAGAGTGGCCGCCACCTGAAAACGTACCTAGGAACCTATTTGTGTTGCTTTGGCCGATTGGAGTCCAATTCGATTGACCGGCATCTTGCAGGGGAATATCTGAAACAAGAGAGTACGAAACACCTTGCGTTGCGCTTGAATCCAACTGGGTACACTCGGCCAACTCACGGAGCTGCGTTTCGTTTGCGATCGCTACAGGGTTCGAAGATGAGCCAGATTGCACGCTGGATCCATCTACGCCAGACGCGATACCCGGCATCAGGGAGCAAACGCCGTCCTGATAACTATTCGCCGAAGAATTCAGCCCGATGAAGTTGATTGATAGCAACGCAATTAGGACTGAAGAGGCCATCCTCGCACGATTGCCGTGTTTTACATTTGCGGACTTGGATAGAGGAAACGACATGCAAGGAAAATAGCCGCTTAGAGAGCGCGTTCAGCCCTTGATGTCGTATCTACCGAATGTCTACTCAGCGCTCACAGACAGCGTCTCCGCACTTGTCGCAACATCAACCTTCACGAACGCTCCATCAGCAACTTGACCCGCCAAAAGCAAGTTAGCCAAACGATCTTCAACCTCACGCTGAATCAACCTGCGCAGCGGCCTCGCCCCATAAACCGGGTCATAGCCGTGCTCAGCCAACCAGAGCCTTGCCGCTGGCGTGACACCCAAAGTGATGCGCTTCTGCTCCAGCCTTGAGGTGAGGCGATCGATATTGAGATCAACAATCGAACCAAGCTCCTCTTTGCTCAAAGCATCAAAGATCACGACATCATCGAGTCGGTTTAGAAACTCTGGTTTGAAGCTGGCTCTGACGGTGTCCATCACGAGTTGACGCTTCTCTTGCTCAGAAAGTTCTTGATCAATCAAGAACTGAGAGCCGAGGTTCGAGGTCAAGATCATGATTACGTTCTTGAAATCAACAGTTCTGCCCTGGCCATCGGTCAGTCGGCCATCGTCCAAAACCTGCAGCAGAATGTCGAAGACCTCTGGGTGAGCTTTTTCGATCTCATCGAGTAGCACGATCGAGTAAGGCCTGCGCCTAACGGCCTCGGTTAGCTGACCACCCTCTTCGTAGCCGACGTATCCCGGGGGAGCACCAACCAGTCTTGAGACGCTGTGCTTCTCTGAATACTCGGACATATCGATTCGGACGATTGACTTCTCGTCATCAAACAGGAATGCGGCAAGGCTCTTCGCAAGCTCAGTCTTACCAACACCGGTTGGACCCAAGAACATAAATGAACCTGTGGGTCGATCTGGGTCTGAGATTCCAGCCTTGGTTCTGCGAACCGCATCGCTTACTGCCTTGACGGCAGCCTTTTGCCCGATCAGCCGCTTACCAAGCTCAAGCTCTAGGTGAAGTAGCTTCTCGCTTTCACCCGCGAGCAACCTTCCAGTTGGAACTCCGGTCCATGCCGAGACCACGGCAGCAATCTCATCCTCGGTGACCTGCTCACCGACCATGCGCTCCTTGGTCTCTGTGTTTTGGTTCTCGGCAGCCTTTAGTTCTTTTTCAAGCTGCGGGATCTCGCCATACAGGAGCTTTGAAGCGAGCTCAAGGTTGGCTTCGCGCTGAGCCTTCTCGGCTTGAATCCTCAGCGAATCAAGTTTGGTTTTGATTTCACCAATCTTGTTTAGCTCCGCACGCTCTTTTTCCCAGCGCTGGTTCAACTCGTTCAAACGCTCTTGCTTGAGGGAGAGATCTTCCTGCAACTTCTCAAGACGCTGCTTAGATGCATCATCCTTTTCCTTCTTGAGAGCAAGCTCTTCGAGCTTGAGCCTGTCGACCTGACGACGAAGTTCATCGATCTCAACCGGAGCGGAGTCAATCTCCATGCGCAGTCTTGAAGCGGCCTCATCAACTAGGTCAATTGCCTTATCGGGGAGCTGTCGACCAGAGATATATCTCGAGGAGAGCTGGGCTGCTGCTACCAAGGCGGAGTCGGCAATGGTTACCTTGTGGTGAGCTTCGTAGCGCTCCTTCAAACCGCGCAGGATTGCGACAGTGTCCTCAACACTTGGTTCTCCAACATAAACCTGCTGGAACCTGCGCTCCAGAGCAGAGTCCTTCTCGATACGCTCGCGATACTCATCCAAAGTGGTGGCACCGATAAGCCTTAGCTCACCCCTAGCAAGCATCGGCTTGAGCATGTTGGAGGCATCCATAGATCCATCGGCAGCTCCGGCACCAACCAGAGTGTGGAGCTCATCTATGAATGTGATTACCTGGCCTTGGGCATCCTGAATCTCTTTTAGAACTGCCTTTAGGCGCTCCTCGAATTCGCCTCGGAACTTGGATCCGGCAACCATCGCACCCAAGTCCAGACTGATTAGAGTCTTGCCCTTGAGGCTCTCCGGGACATCGCCGGCAACAATGCGCTGGGCGAGACCTTCAACCACCGCCGTCTTGCCGACACCGGGTTCACCAATCAGTACCGGGTTGTTCTTGGTTCGACGTGATAGGACCTGGCTCACTCGTCGAATCTCGGCATCGCGACCGATAACTGGGTCTAGCTTTCCCGCTCTTGCGACCGCGGTTAGGTCAATACCAAACTGCTCGAGAGCAGACTTTTGCTCTTGGTTTTCTGGCTGCATTTAGCGCCTCCTCCATAACACCACCGAACCACTTCGCTCTGGTCGTTGTCCGGGGTTGAGTCTGATGACTCCTTGTTCTCCAGCGGCAAACACTCGGTTTCCTGGCTGGTTCAAAACTTGGTTTGCGAGCTCGCGCTCAAGGTCCCTCACTCGAGATCTGAGCTCAAGGTTTTCATCTACCAGCGAGAGCACGCGCTTGATGCCCTCTAAAGAAACGCCCTCCTGGCTCAAGCGAGCAATCTCGCGAAGCTTGGCAACATCCTGCATGGTGTAGCGACGGGATTTACCCATGGTTCTAGTTGGGCATACCAAGCCAAGTCGGTCATACTGCCGCAGGGTCTGCGGGTGCATACCGGCTAGCTCGGCCGCGACCGAGATCACAAACAGCGGTGTGGTCTCGTTCAGCTCCATGGCTACTCCTAGAGAAGTCCAGCCCTGAGCAATAGGTCTGCTCTTGGGTCTTCATCGGGCAACTCGGCCTCGAACTGCTCCAGCAGCTTTCTGGCCTTGTCGCTCACATGGGCGGGAACCGCAATTTCCACGGTTGCCAAGAGGTCACCCTGCTTGGAAGGTAGTTGCACGCCGCGACCCTTGACTCGCAGGGTTCTGCCATTTGGCGTTCCCGGTGCAACCTTTAGCTTCACCGGCTCGGCACCCAGGGTTGGAACCGAAATGGTCGCCCCCAAGATGGCTTCGGTAATGGTGATCGGGACTGTGACCCTTAGGTTTTCACCATCGCGAGTGAAGACCGGGTGTGGCTTGACCTTGATGGTCACAACCAGATCACCTGCGGGACCACCATTTGGCGATGGCTGGCCTTTGCCTTTGACCTTTAGCTTCTGGCCGTCTTGAATGCCGGCTGGAACCTTGACGTTCACACTGTCTCCGTGAACGGAGAGCTTTAGCTGAGTGCCGTTGATTGAGTCGATGAAGTTGATGGTCGATGTCGCGGTTAGGTCAGATCCGCGCTGCGGACCAAAACCACCAAAGCCGCCAAAGCCCGGGAAACCCTGATTTTGGAAGCCGCCACCAAACAGGTTGGAGAAGACGTCCTCAAACCCAGCACCCTGACCACCGGAGGTGAAGCGAGCTCCACCACCCATGGCTCGGATCGCGTCATACTCCTTGCGCTGATTGGCATCGGAGAGCACGTCATAGGCCTCGGAAATGTCCTTGAACCTAGCTTCTGCCTTGGCATCACCGGGATTTCTATCCGGGTGAAACTCCTTGGCTAGCTTGCGATAAGCCTTCTTGAGATCGGCATCAGAAACGTCCTTGGAAACGCCAAGGATCTTGTAAAAGTCCTTCTCAATCCAGTCTTGTGACGCCATCTACCTCACCCCTTTCGAACTATTCGCTTGGAACAAATACCGCTACCTTGGCTGGGCGCAGCATGCGCTCACCAATTCGGTAGCCCTTTTCAACCACATCAGCAACTACAGGTTCACTGACCTCAGGGTTAGGGGTCTGGACCAGAGCATCGTGATGCTCTGGGTCAAATTTTTCACCCTTTTCGCCAAAGGCCACAAGCCCTAGCTTCTCGCCCGCAGTTCTAAGCTTCTGAGCGATAGCAGCCATCGGAGTTCCCTCCTGGAGATCGCCATGCTGTTCGGCTCGGGTTAGATCATCTAGCGCTGGGAGGAAAGCTCTCACGGTGTCGGCCACAGCAAGCTGTCTTTCGACTCCGCGATCGCGATCAACCCTGGCCTTGTAGTTCACAAAGTCAGCCTGGAGGCGCTGGAGATCTTGGAAGATCTCCAGCTCGCGGTCGATCGGATCGGTCGCCTCAGTCTCTTCGACTGGAGCGCCCTCCTCAACCATCTCCTCGGACTGATCCCCCTCGTGGTGCTGGGGGTCGTTGTGTGACTCGGTCATTACTTCTTGTCCTCGTTCTCGTCGTCGACAACCTCGGCGTCAACCACGTCTTCAGCATTTGCCTCAGGCTGTGCATCGCCCTCGGCAGGAGCTGCCGCATAGATGGCCTCACCGAGCTTTTGCTGAGAGGCCATGAGCTTCTCCTGCGCAGACTTGACTGCCTCAATGTCATCGCCAGCGAGCGCCGCCTTCAGAGCATCGACGTCGGCCTGGACCTCGGTCTTTACCTCTTCTGGGAGCTTGTCCTGGTTGTCCTTGATGAGCTTGTCGGTGGAGTAGGCAAGCTGCTCAGCCTGGTTGCGAAGCTCTGCCTCTTCACGACGCTTCTTGTCCTCGGCAGCGTGCTCCTCGGCATCCTTGACCATGCGAGCGATGTCATCCTCAGATAGTGAGGAGCCACCGGTGATGGTCATGGACTGCTCCTTGCCAGTGCCCTTGTCCTTTGCGGAGACGTGCACGATACCGTTGGCATCGATGTCGAAGGTGACCTCGACCTGTGGGATGCCGCGTGGGGCTGGGGCAATGCCAGTTAGCTCGAAGTTTCCGAGTGACTTGTTGTCACGAGTGAACTCGCGCTCACCCTGGAAGACCTGGATCGAAACGCTTGGCTGGTTGTCATCTGCGGTGGTGAAGATCTCGCTGCGCTTGGTTGGGATAGCGGTGTTGCGCTCGATCAGCTTGGTCATGATGCCACCCTTGGTTTCGATACCAAGCGATAGCGGGGTCACGTCGATCAGTAGCACGTCCTTGCGCTCACCCTTGATAACACCGGCCTGCAGTGCTGCACCAACCGATACCACCTCGTCAGGGTTTACACCCTTGTTTGGCTCCTTGCCGCCCAGCAGGCTCTTCACTAGCTCAGAGACTGCTGGCATACGGGTTGAACCACCCACTAGAACTACGTGAGCGATGTCGGCGACCTTTACTCCAGCCTCCTTGATGACATCCTCAAATGGCTTGCGGGTGCGCTCTAGAAGATCGCGGGTTAGGTCCTCAAACTGAGCACGGGTCACGGTCTCGTCTAGGTTTGCAGGACCGGACTCGGTCAGCGATAGGTATGGCAGCTGAACCTGGGTTGAGGTTGACTGGCTCAGTTCCTTCTTAGCCTGCTCAGCAGCCTCCTTCAGACGCTGCAGCGCAATCTTGTCGTTAGCTACATCAACACCGGTGGTCTCCTTGAACTTCTTGACCAGGTGGTCCACTAGGCGCTGGTCCCAGTCGTCACCACCCAGACGGTTGTCACCTGAGGTGGAGCGAACCTGGATGGTTGAGAAGTCATCGTCCTTGCCAACCTCGAGTAGAGAAACGTCGAAGGTTCCACCACCGAGGTCAAACACGAGAATGAGCTCGTCTTCCTTGCCCTTGTCAAGGCCGTATGCCAGTGCAGCAGCGGTTGGCTCGTTGATGATGCGGAGCACGTTTAGGCCCGCGATCTCGCCGGCCTCCTTGGTGGCCTGACGCTCAGCGTCGTTGAAGTATGCCGGGACGGTGATAACCGCGTCGGTCACACTCTCACCCAGGTAGGTCTCGGCGTCGCGCTTTAGCTTCATCAAGATTCGAGCGGAGATCTCCTGAGGGGTGTACTCCTTCTCGTCAACCTTGAACTTCCAAGTGGTACCCATGTGACGCTTCACCGAAGAGACGGTGCGATCAACGTTGGTCACGGCCTGGCGCTTTGCGGTCTCACCAACCAGGATGTTGCCATCCTTGGTGAATGCCACGACCGACGGGGTGGTACGGAATCCCTCCGCGTTTGCAATTACCTTTGGCTCTCCCGCCTCCAGCACGGTTACCGCGCTGTTGGTGGTACCAAGGTCAATACCTACTGCTCTACCCATTGTTTTCTCCTTCTTCCAAATCCTGTTTGTGTCTCAAAGTTGAGTCACCTGCGCTCAAGTTTCAAATAAGAAAACCCAGATGTCAAGAATCCATTCCTGAAAGTTGAGTGTGAATGACTCAACTTTGCAATCTCAGTAGTCTTTCTCCCATGCATGAACTCACCGCTGAGGGTCTGGCCCCACTCGCAATCATTCGACGCGATGGCCTAAACGAGTCATTTCACCTAGGCACCGCAGCCTTGGTTTCCCCAACCGGCGAGGTGCTGGAATCACATGGTGACTGTGATGCTCTGATCTATCCAAGATCCGCGCTGAAACCGATTCAGGCCATGGCCATGCGAAGGCTGGGTCTGAAGACCACCAGCCAGCAGGCAGTTATTTCGATGGCCTCGCACTATGCCACCGAAAAGCAGGTGGATTTGGTTAGGCAGCTACTGTCTGAGCACGGTAACTCCGAGCACGACCTATCCTGCCCGAGCGCCTGGCCATGGAACCCGGCCGCTAAAGCCGCGGCAACAGCGGAATCACGTATCTATATGAACTGCTCGGGTAAGCATGCTGGCTTTTTGGCAACTGCCAAACTCAATCAACTTCCAATCAACAACTACCTGGACCCAAATCACCCGGTTCAGCTAGCGGTGCGGGATTTGATAGTTGAAACAAGTGGCGAGGAGATTGGTAAGACCACGGTTGATGGCTGCGGTGCTCCGCTATTTGCGATGTCAACGACCGCCCTAGCCAACGCGCTATCGCGATTGCCAGCCCTAGACCTTGAGCTTTTCGAAGCGGGACTTGCAAATCCTCAACTGATTGGTGATGAGAGCACTCCAGATGCGCTTTTGATGAAGCACGGGATCTTCTCCAAACTTGGGGCTGAAGGGGTTTTCACATTTGTCACCCGAGAGGGTTTTGCAGGGGCGATCAAGTTCGCCGATGGTTCACTGCGAACCGCGCTGAGAGTGAGTGCGACACTACTGCACAAACACGAGCTAATCACCGATGCTCAAAAACAGGCAATCGAAGCCGAAGACACCCTGCAGGTCTTGGGCGGCGGCAAGGTTATCGGTGAGATAAACATTTGCATTTAGGTCATAAGAATTTGGTCTTTGGGGAGTAATCTCAGGCCATGACCGACAGTGCAGTTGCAGCGAAAAAGCCACGTGGAACCTTTGCCTGGGCCCTTTGGGACTGGGCAGAACAGCCGTTCCCGACCATCTTTTCGACATTCATCTTCCCTATCTACATCACTTCCTCGGCCTTTGGCCCAGAGGAGGACACCTCACGCGCCCTAGGCCTCGCGGCAACCATTGCCGGTATTGCGGTTGCCCTGGTGGCTCCGGTATTTGGTAGAAGGTCGGATGAGCAGGGTCGCAGAAAACTTTGGCTTCTAATCAACACCCTGGTGCTGTCGGGTGTGATGGCATCGCTATTTTTTATAGCTCCAACCCCGGAAATGCTCTGGCTTGGGCTGATCATCTTTAGCTTCGGTGGCTTTGTGCAAGAAATTGCCTTCATCAACTACTACGCGATGCTGAAGCAGGTTTCCACTGAAAACAACATCGGTAGGGTCTCCGGTTTTGCCTGGGGCTTGGGCTATGTCGGTGGCATCATCCTGCTGCTGATCTCTCTTGTCGGCTTTGTCCAAACCGACACCCCTTGGTTTGGTATCCCGACCGAGGATGCGCTGAACGTTCGAGCCGTCTTCCTCTTCAGTGCGGTCTGGCTTTTGGTGTTCTCGATCCCGCTGTTCCTAACTGTTCCTGAGGTAAAGGCGAAAGAGAACCTTGAAAAAGAGAACATCATCGAGAGCTATTTCAAGCTCTGGTCGCAGCTTAAGTCACTGCGTAAGCAGGCCCCGGAGACCTTCAAGTTCTTGATTTCCTCGGCCATCTACCGCGACGGCCTGTCAGGTGTCTTTGCCTTTGGTGGTGCGCTGGGTTCACTAGCTTTCGGCTTTGAACTGGCCGAGGTAATCATCTTTGGTATTGCAGCCAATCTGATGGCGGGTATCGGTGCAGCAATTGGTGGCTTCCTCGATGACAAGGTCGGCGGCAAGAAAACCATCATGGTTTCACTACTTGGCCTGACGGTTGCTGGTTTTGGAGTCTTTGCTTTCGCGAGCGCCGGACCAATCACCTACTGGATCGGTGGCTTGGCACTTACGCTGTTCGTTGGTCCAGCTCAAGCAGCATCGCGTTCGTTTGTAGCTAAGTTCACCCCTGAAGGTCGCGAGGGTGAGGTCTTCGGGCTCTATATGACAACCGGTCGAGCAGTTAGCTTCCTAAGTCCGCTACTTTGGACCACCGCTATTTCGATTGCGCTTTCGGCAGGTATTGGCAATGCCCAGGCCACCGTCTACGGCATCCTTGGTCTGATGTTGGTTTTGGTGGTTGGCATCCTGCTACTGGCTCGTGTGAACCCAACTCCGCAGGTAATCAACGACTAGGTAAATCAAAGGTAAAACTTAGGTTTACGCTTATCGGGTGTCTAAACCCAGTGCATTCCGAGCGTTTGGACATCGCAATTACCGGGTTTTGTTCCCTGCCAACGTGCTCTCAAACATCGGCACCTGGGCGCAGCGCATCGCGCAGGACTGGCTGGTCCTCGAACTAACCAACTCGGCTCAGCTTCTGGGCATCATCACGGCCCTGCAGTTCCTGCCCTCTTTGCTCTTGAGCCTCTACGGCGGGGTTTTGGCCGACCGCTTCGATAAGCGCAGCCTCTTGGTAATCACAAATGTTGGCGCTGGGCTTGGGTCTTTGACTCTGGGTCTATTGGTTCTAAGCGGCCAAGTTCAGGTTTGGCACGTGGCTTTGTTGGCCTTCACGGTTGGTGTCTTCTCGGCCTTGGATGCCCCAGTTAGAACCAGCTTCAACTCTGAGCTCGTGGGGCAGAAGGACATCCCGAGCGCCATAAGCCTCAATAGCGCTAACTTCAACGCGGGTCGATTGATTGGTCCCGCGGCCTCGGGCTTTTTGATCGTGCTATTCGGCACCGGGCTGTCCTTTGTGATCAACTCCTTCACCTACATGGCGGTAGTGATAAGTCTTTTGATGATTCGAAAGAGTGAGCTATTTATTTCGGTCAAGCCAGAGCGAGGGGCGAAGCTCAAAGAGGCCGTGAACTATGTCCTTTCCCACGCCGAGATTCGCTTGGTGATGATCGCGGTCTTCTTTGCAACAACCTTTGGTCTGAACTTCCAGATCTTCATGGCGGTTATGGCCACTCAGGAGTTTGGCAAGGGCCCGGCCGAGTTTGGCATCTTGGGCAGCATCCTTGCCATCGGCTCCTTCACCGGAGTCTTGGTCTCAGCAAAGCTTGAACACCTCAGGGTTCCAAAGTGGGTGATGCGCTTTGGCATGGCTTTTGGTTCGCTTCTGATGGTCACCGCCTGGATGCCAACCTATGGCAGCTTTGCGGCTATTTTGCCCTTGGTCGGTGGGATGGCCCTGATGATGCTGATTGGCGCAAACTCGTTTGTCCAAACCAACTGCGAGCCAACCCTTAGGGGCAGGGTCATGGGCATCTACCTACTGATCTTTATGGGTGGAACGCCGATTGGATCCCCGGCGATTGGTTGGTTTGCAGAGCACTTCGGAGTTCGCATCACGGTATTCATCTGCGGTCTGATTGTCTTGGTTGCAGCGGTTGTCATTGCAATTGTCATCAAGCGCTCCCCAGGCCCTGAGCCAAAAACCGAATCTTTACCGGTTATTACTGACCCGCAAAACTAATCTCTACACCACGTAGAATTGCGGCATGTCCAAGCGCAAACAGGGTGAGCTCGAAGCCGAGGTGCTGGGCTGTCTGTGGGATAGGCCAGATGGGCTTAGTTCTCAGCAGATTCTTGCGCTTTTGGGCGATGACTCACTGGCCATCACCACCGTGCTGACGGTGTTATCCAGACTCACGGACAAAGGTCTTGTCACTCGTGTTCCTGGCAGTGGGCGAACTTTGATCTTCAAGGCAGTGCTCTCGCGCGAAGAGCACACCGCAAAACTGCTCTTAGATGCCATGGGCCAATCAAATCCGGCCTTGGTCTTCTCTCACTTTGCTGGAGGGCTCTCAGCCAAGCAGCTGGAGCAGCTTAGAAAAGCGTTAAATCAGTAGTTTTCCAACAGCTTTTTCATAAGGTCGATCTCGGCCTGCTGGACCTCAATAATCTCTGCTCGAAGCTTCTGCGCTGCTGGGTAATTGGAGTTTGAGAGCATGTCTGCCATATCCAACGCTCCCTCGTGATGGGCAATCATGCCGGTGAGGAACAGCTTCTCAAACTCCGCTCCGGTTGACTGCTTCAATTGAAGGAGCTCATCCTCGCTGAGCATCCCGCCCATCGAGTGACCTGAGTGATCCATACCAACATCACCGAATTCATCAATCCAGCTCTGCATCAGGTCGATCTCTGGTTGTTGAGCGTTGAAGATCTCGGTTGCGAGAGCATTGATTTCTGGGTTGTCGGTGCGATCTGCGACCATGGCTGCCATCTCAAGAGCCTGTTCGTGGTGGGGAATCATCATCTGAGCAAACATCACCTCATTCGCAGTTAGCGATGTGCTCTGCGAGATGGTTGGGTTTGGGTTCAAGAGTGAGCAGGCGGTCAGCAACAGTGCCACCGGCAGCAAAATCAGAGTCTTCAAGACGCGCATGCCCGCAATTCTAAGTCATCTAAACTCAGCTCGAGAGGGGCGGTTTTGGATACTCAGCTAATTGGCATAGTGCTCTTGGTTGAGTTGGTTCTGCTCGTTTCCACCGCCGCACCACTATCCCTGAGCGGCAGGTTCAACAGGGCTCCAAGCCTCGGGATCTTGATCTGGTTTTCACTCTTTTTCATAGCCGTTGCGGCAACTGTCGTTGCAGTTGTCATCGCATTTGGCTTTATCTTTCAAAGCTACTTCGAACTACAAAGTGGTGGGGGTTTATTTGAAACCCTGGCCGTGAGCTTTGCCCCTTGGTTATTGCTTGGGTTTGGTGGTGTCCTGTTGGCAATCACCAACCTTCGCTTGGCTCCATATTTTGAAGCCAAAGATCGAGATCTAGACCTCGATCTTCTGGCAACGAAGCGCAGTGAGGAGTTTGAGGGCATTCAAGTGAGGGAGTTGGCACTGCCTGGTTACTTCGCGATAGCGCGAAAGAGTCAGATTTTCCTTTCAACCGCAGTGCTTGAGCTGCCGCACGATCAAAAACAGGCAGTGCTGTGGCACGAGATCGGGCATCTAAGACTCGGACACCCCAAACTTCGGGCGATCAGCACCTTTGCGCTGACGGTTGCTCCGTGGTTTTTAGTTTCGCGAGTCTTTGACTTTGAGTTGCAGCGGCTTTGTGAGCTGGCCGCTGACAACTTTGCCCTTAGAAAAGTAGACCCGAGCGCGCTGAAAAGCGCTCGAGGGCTATTTGTCTAGCGGTGCGTTACCCACATCGGTGATGTGGAAGTTTAGGTAGCTGCGGGATGCGGTTGGTCCGCGCTGACCCTGATACCTGGAGCCATACTTTGCAGAACCATATGGGTTCTCACTAGCCGAGGAGAGCTGGAAGAAGCAAAGCTGACCGATCTTCATGCCCGGCCAAAGCTTGATTGGCAAGGTGGCGGTGTTTGAAAGCTCTAGCGTCACGTGACCGCGGAAGCCGGGATCGACAAAACCTGCGGTGGAGTGCGTTAGAAGTCCCAGTCTTCCAAGTGACGACTTGCCCTCTAGACGAGCTGCGATATCGTCTGGCAACGAAACGAACTCGTATGTAGAACCTAGGACAAACTCGCCCGGGTGAAGGATGAATGGCTCATCAGATGCGACCTCAACGAAGCGAGTCAAGTCGTCCTGCTGCTCCCTTGGGTCGATAAACGGATACTTGTGGTTATCGAATAGGCGAAAGAATCGATCCAAACGAACATCCATGCTCGAGGGCTGGATGAGCTCGATGTTCAGCGGGTCAAGGCCAATGCGGCCGGACTCAATCTGGGAGCGGATATCGCGATCTGATAGCAACATGTCAAAAGGTTATCGGTTAGCTTTGAACACATGAGCCAATCCGTTGACGCATTCCTCAGGTTTCAAGCCAGGTTGCTATCCAAGGTCGAGAATCGCACGGATGTTTTAGGGCTGGTCTTCTTGGGTAGTTCGGCAGCAACCGACAGGGTAGATCAGCACTCAGATCACGACTTCTTCCTAATAGTTCAAAAGGGTGTCGGCGAGAGCTACCGCAAGAACCTGGACTGGCTCCCCGACCACACCGAGATCCTGCTGTCCCCACGCGAAACTGCTCACGGACTCAAGGTGATCTATAAAGATCTGCGGCTACTGGAGTTTGCAGTCTTTGAAGACGATGAGCTCGAGCTCGCTTCAGCCAACGATTATGCGGTTGCGCTTGATAGGTCCAACATCGGTGAGCGCATGGCAGCCATCGCGAAGCGATCGGTTCCAAGGGCAATCGATCCCTTGGCTGAGTTTGAGCTTTTTCTGGCGCTAATTCAGATTGGTCTTGGGCGCTATCGCAGGGGAGAGGTGATTGCCTCAGAGCAGCACCTGAAGAGCTATGCGGTGGAGAAGCTGATCAAACTAATTCGGCACTACAAACCAGCCGCTGAATCTCGCGCCGATTCACTCAATGCCTTCAGGCGATTTGAAAAGGATTACCCAAATCTGGCGAGCGATATATCCGCGCTCCAGTTACTACCCGGCGATGAGTGCGCCAGCGGGCTGCTAGGTCTTGCCGAGAGCCTGCCGATATCACCCGACGAGATAAACAAACTCAGCGCTATTAGAAAGGGACTGGGCATCTGATGCTAAAAGCTTCGATCGCCAGAGAGCGTTTTTACTTTGTATTGGCAGCCCTTGGGCTAATCACCGCCTGGTGGCTCAATGCCCTGGCGGTGTTTGAAAATGCCGACTACCTAAAGGCCTGGTTTGGTTCAACCGTTGATCTGGTTCTCTCGGTTGATCTCAGCATCGTGGCAATCACGGTTGCGGCATGGATGATCTATGAGTCCAGACGCCTGGGTATGAAGCGGGTATGGCTCTACTTCTTAATCTCCGGGATAACCGCCCTCGCCTTCACCCTGCCGCTCTTTATGGCATTTCGAGAGCGCAAGCTCCGTGATCAAAGACTCGCTGGCGGCAAACTTGAGCGTTTTGAGTTTGATGGGCACCTGGTGGACATCTGGTCTCCCAAAACCTTGAACCCAAAGACCCCTGTTTTGATGATGCACGATGGGCGAAACATCTTCGATGAGAAGGACTCTTTCACTGGCAAGACCTGGGAGGTGCTGACCGCGATTCGCGATGAGGTTCGTGGCGAGCAGCCTTTGGTGATCGCGGTCTGGGGCCTAAGTGATGAGACCAGATTGCGAGAGCTTGCACCGCAGGAAGTCTTAGATGCTCATCCAGAGTTCTGGGATGCACTGCCTGAGGACTTCAAGAAACTTCGTGGTCCGGGCTTTGCCGACTCATACGTTTCGCTCTCATCCGATGCCATCTTGCCGTTTGCATTGGAGCGCTATGGCATTGACCACAGCCCCGAACGCACGGCCGTGATGGGCGCTTCGATGGGTGGTTTGATCTCTTTCTACACCCTTGCGAAGCGACCAGGCATTTTTGGCACCGCCATTGGTTTTTCAACCCACTGGCCATTTGGTGCTGATGTCATGGTTGATGAGCTCACCGCCATGCTGCCACCGGCCGGATCGCATCGGATCTGGACCGATCGAGGGGATCTGGAGCTAGATGCGATGTATCGGCCCTATCACGAGCGGGCTATCGAGCGACTAACCGCAAAGGGCTACGCCTCGGAGAAAGAGTTTGTGGCAGCGCACTACCCATACACCGGACACCACGAGAGTTATTGGGCTAGAAGGGTGGCAGATGCTCTGAATTGGTGGCTTCAAGCTCCGGGTCGTAGCTAGCACCTGACATGAACCTGACCACATCCTTATCAACCATCACATCACGCATGGTGATGGCTCGGGTTAGGTAAAGACCATCGAGTGATCGAACCCTAGATAGCGCAACATAGGTTTGACCAGGAGAGAACGCTCCACGACCCATGTCTATCTGCACCTCGTCATAGGTTTGGCCCTGTGACTTGTGGACGGTGACGGCCCAAGCCAGTCTCAGCGGAATCTGTTTGAACTCGGCCAGAGTGATCGGAACCAGCACCTCTTTCACCTTGCCGGTTGCCTCATCAAAGTCTTCCTCAACCTCGTAGCGAACCTTTTCCCAGGTTGCAGGGCCAACTTCAAACTCTTCACCGTCAACCTCGACCACCACCAGTCCAGATTTCTTGAGATCGACAACGTGTCCGATGGTGCCGTTGACCCAGCGCTTGCCGCCGGTGCCATCGTCGTTTTTGATGAACATCACCTGAGCACCGACCTTGAGGTAGAGCTCGGTGTCGGCTGGCAACACCCTGCCGAAGGCATTTGAGGCACCTTCTGAATAGGTGGCTTTGAATAGTTTTGGTTCGGATGGGATCAGGCTCATGCGCTGAGCATTCACCGAGTTCACGGTCTCATTGATGGTGGCTAGCTTGATGACATCGGGATGCGGGGGGAATCTATTGCCCGCGCGGTTGATGTGGTCGAGCATCTCCTGGGTCACCGAACCGTCTCGAATGGCGTTCAGGATCTCTTTAAACTGCGAATCCGACTGCCTAAAGATTTCACTGAGTTCAAAGCGCTCAAGGCCAGCGTCACGGAATACGTGTGCATCGAAGAACCAACCTGAGCGGTAGTTCTCCTCCATGTAGGCACGCTCTTGAGGATCCCGCGGCGGGACTGGGGCCAACTGATACGGGTCACCGAACATGACAACCTGCGCACCACCAAAGGGCAGGTTGCGTCTGCCTCGGGCAATCCTCAAGGCTCTGTCGATTGCATCCATCAGATCGGCGGAGACCATGGAAACCTCGTCGATCACCAACATATCTAGAGCCTTGAGAACATCGCGGGTGCGGCGGGAGAGGTGCTTGGCAATGTCAACCTCACCCAAAAGACCAAGGGGGAAGGTGAAAAGTGAGTGAATGGTGACGCCGCCGACATTCAGAGCAGCCACTCCAGTTGGTGCACATACCGCAAAGGACTTTTCGGTATTGGCAACCAGGTGCGAGAGCAGAGTGGATTTGCCTGTGCCGGCCCGACCGGTCACGAAAACGTGGGCATCGGTTTGTTCGATGTAGTCAAAGAGATTGCGCTGCTCTTCACTCAGTTCAATGATCATGAGCGCTCACTCAGTTTCTTCAGCATCTCGTTGTAGTCGGTCAGGTCTTGGTTGCCGGTGCGGTCAGAAGCACGATCTAGTCGTTTACGCTCTCGGTCATCCGAACGCGACCACTGAAAGACCACATACAGCGTGATCAAGATAGTGGGGATCTCGCCAACACCCCAGGCAAACGCTCCGCCAATTGCCTGATCTGAAAGTGGATCCTCACCCCAGGTTCGACCCATAGAACCAAACCAGTCCGCTAGCAACAGGCTCTTCTCATTCATCAACCCCAGTCCAAAGAAGGCATGGAAGGCCATGGTGCCGATTAAGAGCATGAGCTTGAGCGGATAGCCGTGCTTATGCGGTTGCGGATCAACGCCGATCAGAGACTGGACAAACAGGTAACCGGTGATCAAAAAGTGCACAATCATCCACTGATGACCTAGATGCTGCTCCGTCGCCCACCTAAAGGCTGGGGTGTAGTAGAACAACACCAGCGAGATTGCGAAGTTGAATCCGGCAAACAGTGGATGTGAGAGGAACCACGCATACGGGGTGTGGACGGCCCAAAGCACCCACTCGCGCAAGCCTCTCGAGCCGTCTTTTCTTGCGGCCGCAACCCTAGACAATAAAGTGACTGGTGCACCCGGCACCAGCAGCACCGGCACAAACATCGACAGCAACATGTGCCCAACCATGTGAACCGAGAACAAATACTCCTGATATGCATTTGGAGCACCGTTGGTCACATAGAAAAGCAGCAGCATGCCGCCAAGCCAAGATGCTGTTCTACCCACTGACCACTTGTCACCCCGGGCGCGGAGCTTGTAAACGCCAATCAAGTACAGCGCGATGCCAAAGCCGACAACGGTCGCCCAAAGCGGATCAATGTCCCAAACTCGGATCCAGCTAACTGGAGTCAGTTCCTCAGGAAGCGGGTCTCCAGTTAGCAGCTGAGCCGGCGTGGGGGGCACGAACTCGGCATCAGAGACTGGGGTCGGGGTCTTAGCCAGAGCCGTTCCCAACCCAAATGCAAGACCCATCACAAATAGCTCAAAGGCAACCAGTCGCCAGAACCCACCAGATCGCTCAGCAAACCTTCCGGCCAGAGTCACTCGATGGCGAGCGCCGAAGACGCCAAGCGCGATCAGCAAAACTGCCTTACCAATCAGCATGAGCCCGTATTCACTGAGCAGATCAGCGGGCTTGTAGAGCCTGATGTATCCAGAGGTCAGACCGGAGATAGCAACCAGGATGAAGCTGATCAAAGCCAGAGTCGAGTAGCGACGAGTTAGCTCTCCCGAGCGTTCCTTATCTGAGAAGAAGACTGCATAGAGTGCAAACAGGCCGCCCAGCCAAACCGATACCCCCACCAGGTGCATAAGCATTGAGTTCACAGCAACCGCGTGACCCACATCGCTTGAAGCGTGCCCTGATTCGGCTAGCGGATATAGGCCGGCGATTGCTAAAGCCGCGTTGATTGCAACCCAGAGCGGTGAACTGAGGGCAATTGTGGTGAGGCTAAGAACCATTGCAAACACCAGGTTCCAAGCCAGCAAAACACCGAGCTCGATCTCTGTCGCGAAGAGCCAAAGCCCTTCAGAAAACTCAGGCCCGAAGGACAACTGTGTGCCCGAGGCTGATAGGTAGGTGAGCACAAAGTATGCAAAGCCCGAAAGCAACCAAAGCGATGCCCCCCAGGCGGCAACCGGCCGAATCTGGCCGCGCTCTACCTCATTGGCCGAGTATGCCGAGAACACCAGTGAGCCAACCGTCACGGCCATGCTCAGGTTCATAATCAACTTTGCAACTGGGGTTCCCCAGCGAACCACCGGTCCAGGGTCAGAAAAGGGAAGCGGGTCCACCGCTCCGCCATACAAAAGAGCAACAAAAATGCTCAGAACCGCGCCTAGGGCGACCAGGGCTACTGAAAATAAGGAGCGTCTAACTAGGTCTTTCGTCAATTACCTAAACCTCGGGAAAAACCTTGGAGTCTTGGCGGCATAGGCGGCATAGCCCGGGTACTTCTGCTTGAGCAGGTACTCCTCAAAATTGGCTTTGATGTTGAGCTGGATGTAGAGGAAGATCCAAATGATGATTTGCGGCCAGTAGCCCGCATCAAGGACCACCCCTAGACCAAGCAAAAGCAGACCGAAATAGATTGGGTGCCGAACCCTCGAATAAAGCCCGGTGACGACCAGTTCAGCATTGTCTTTGGGAACAGGGTTTGCAGTTAGTGACTTACCCAGTCGCATAAAACTGGCTAGCAATACGGCAATCCCGGCGGCCATCACTGCAAGGCCAAGGATGCCCATGAGGGAAGTCAATTCGCCGTAGGGGTTTTCCATGCGGGGGGCGGTGAACAAAAGGGCTAGCAGCAGAAACTGGCCAGCCACATAGATGTATCCGCGAGAGCGATTGTTCACGCTCTAACCCTACCTTTTGGTTAAGACAAAGGCGGTGGCCCGAGGGCCACCGCCTTGTTGTTTGGCTTTAGTTACTTAACAGATGCCTTTAGCTTGCTACCTGCAGATACCTTTACGGTTGCTGCTGCAGCGATCTGGATGGTTGCACCAGTCTGTGGGTTGCGGCCGGTGCGTGCTGCACGGTGGCCCTTCTCAACGCTTAGGTAACCAGGAATGGTGACCTTGTCACCCTTCGCGATTGATGCGCCGATGGTGTCAAACATTGCGTCGATAACACGGCCAACAGCGGCCTGTGACTCGCCGGTGTGCTTTGCGACTGCTGCTACGAGCTCGCTCTTGTTCATTTTGGTCCTCCTGGACGTCTAGGGACAGGAATGTCTCCATCAACCTATAGCGCAAGGGCACATCTCAACGTTCATAACTCGGCGTGTTGCGGGTGAGTTTTCCTTGAATTTACGCGGTTTTTGGCACTTTCTAGGGCTAACCGAATCAAATTTGCCCGAACCAGGCAATTGCCCGCTTCCCCAATAGTGACGCGGATTAGAGTTGTCGAGCACTTTCAAAGTCGAAGCCGAGGGTCAAAATGCTTGATAACCAAGCCGCAAAAGCGATTGTGCTCGGTTCCCTTGGCATCCATCGCCCAATCAATTCCATTGATCAAGCCCTCGACACCCTGCACCTTTTTCAAATCGATTCGGTCAACGTCTTTGCCAGAGCCCATCTGATGCCAGCCTTCTCAAGGGTCGGCGCCTATGACCTTGGAGAGTTTGAAGCCAAGGCATTTGGTGCGGGGCAAGCCCCGAACTACCGAGAGTATTGGGCTCACTGCGCCGCCTTGATAAAGCCGCAAGACTGGGACCTATTCGAGTTTCGAAGAAATGAATACCGAGGGCGCGAACGAGTCAAGGAAGTTCTCTCACCGAAACACAAGCTAGCCGGTTGGATCAAAGCGGAACTGAACAACAACGGGCCCATGACCATTGCCCAGTTTGAGCACGATGCCAATAAGCGAACCGGTAATTGGTGGGGTTGGTCCGAGGTAAAGACGATCTTGGAGCGACTTCACTTCGCGGGCGAGGTGGTGAGTGCTGGTAGAACCAACTTCTCGAGACTCTATGCCCTCCCTGAACAGGTTGAGCTACTTCGCCTAGGCATCTCAGAGACTGAGCAAAAGCTTGAGTTGATGCGCCGCTCAGCCAAGGCGCTCGGCATTGCAACCGAGGGCGAGCTTGCTGACTACTTCCGCTTTTACAAGACGGAGGCTCGCCCCTACATCAAACAGCTGCTTCAAAAGGGGGAGCTCGTCGAGGTCAAGGTCGAAGGCTGGTCTGAAGCGGGCTATGCACTGCCGGAAACCCTGGAGAACCCGATGGAGCTTGACTACTCGAGACCGCTTCGTTTGTTCAATCCCTTTGATCCGCTGACCTGGCACCGCGATCGAACCAGAAGAATCTTTGATTTTGACTACATGATCGAGATCTATACCCCTGAGCAAAAGCGCAAGTATGGCTACTACACGCTGCCGATTCTTTACCGGGATCAATTAGTTGGTAGGGCAGATCTAAAGCACGATCGTAAATCTGGTTCGCTACTTGTTCAGTCGCTTTGGAAAGAGCTTTGGGTTAGCAAGTCTTTGGAGAAGCAGATGGCTCCCTATTTGAAGACTGAGCTTGAGCTTGCGATGAAGTGGGTTGGCGCAAAAAAACTAATCCCGCCATCGAGAGGTAATTGGCCTCTCTAGGCGGGATCAGATTTAGAACTGATTACCAGCTGGACTTGGTCACACCTGGAAGCTCACCTGCGTGAGCCATCTTGCGGAAGCGAACACGGCTGACACCGAACTTGGACAGCACACCACGTGGGCGACCATCGATTAGGTCACGGCTGCGAACGCGAACTGGGCTTGCGTTGCGAGGAAGCTTCTGAAGACCTAGACGTGCCTCTTCGCGCTGCTCAGCGGTGGAGTTTGGGTCAACTAGCGCCTTCTTAAGGGCTAGACGCTTCTCTGCGTAGCGCTCAACAACAACCTTGCGCTGCTCGTTACGAGCAATCTTGCTCTTCTTTGCCATTCTTAGCGCTCCTCGCGGAATTCAACGTGCTTGCGCACTACTGGGTCGTACTTCTTCAAAACCATGCGGTCTGGGTCGTTGCGACGGTTCTTCTTGGTCACGTAGGTGAAGCCAGTACCGGCGGTTGACTTGAGCTTGATGATTGGACGGATGTCCTTGTCCTTGGCCATCTATAACTCCTTAGATCTTCTCGCCGCGAGCTACTAGCTC
>JACCDN011126754.1_pt1 | contig 61394 bp, 56 predicted proteins | sample 7441691 | NCBI WGS metagenome assembly JACCDN01 (sample SAMN15323439, study PRJNA562643) | freshwater metagenome | isolation source: river surface water | place: USA:Blue River Watershed | collected 2017-08-16 | reverse complement strand
GCTTCTTTATTCTGCTCATTGAGCAATCGTACATCAGTGGAGGGTACGGGTAGGCCAATGCTGCCATTGTAATGCTCAATATTATAGGGATTTGCGGTCACTAACGGCGAGCATTCTGTCAGGCCATAGCCCTCCAGTAAATGTTTACCGGTAATTTGTTCCCATTTATCCGCGACGGCTTTTTGTACTGACATACCGCCACCGACACAAAAATGCAGTGCAGAAAACTTTAGTTTATGGAACTCTCTGTTATGCAGTAATGCATTATAGAGTGTATTGACACCTGATATTGCCGTGAAGGAGTAACGACTCAGCTCTTTTACCATGCCAGGAATATCCCGGGGATTGGTTATCAGTAAATTACTGCCGCCCAGCTCGATAAAAAACAGACAGTTCATGGTTAATGCAAAAATATGATAGAGCGGTAATGCCGTCACCAGCAGTTCATGTCCCTCGTTTAAAACTGAGGCATAAGCCGCTTTTGCCTGTTCTATGTTCGCCTGCATGTTACGGTGTGTCAGTATGGCACCTTTCGCTACACCGGTTGTTCCGCCGGTATATTGTAAAAATGCCACATCAGTATTGCTAATATCGGGCTTGATAAAGGGTAATCGGCGACCGGTATGTAATGCAAAACGAAAGGAGATGGCGCCAGGTAAGGCATATTTAGGCACCATGCGTTTGATATATTTGATAATTAAATTAACCAACGTCCCTTTGATGCCAGAAAGCTGATCGCCCATGCGCGTCAGGATCACATGTTTCACTTGAGTATTGAAAACGACTTTCTCCAGAGTGTGTGCAAAATTAGAGACGATCACGATCGCAGTGGCACCACTGTCGTTGAGCTGATGCTCCAGCTCACGAGGGGTATAGAGAGGATTAATATTCACTGCAACCATGCCAGCCCGTAAAATGCCAAACAGAGCGACAGGGTACTGCAGTAAATTTGGCATCATTAACGCAACACGATCGCCCTTTTGTAAATTCAATTTATTTTGCAACCAGGCAGCAAAAGCGCGACTTTGCTCTTCCAGCGTACGGAAGCTCATACTTTGCCCCATATTAATAAACGCCGTTTTATCAGCATAACGTTCCACTGCGTTTTCAAACATATGTACCAAAGAAGCATAGCGATCAGGATTTATCTCTGTCGGGACATCGGCAGGATAATTGTTTAACCAAATTTTTCCCAAAATAGCACTCCTGAAATGAGTATTTTTATCATTGTAACCACTCATTTCACTCAATACACTAATAAATATTCAACTTTATATACTTTTTGGCTATCAATAACGCTGATATTGTGATGTAAATCACCAAATTTTGGTGATTATTTCCGTTTCGTGTAATATTTCGTTATTCATAATAATGCAGATGAATTGCCCGGCATTTTCTTGCAGGGTAGCTTTTGCCAGGCCACTGTATTACGTAAATAAACAGGCTCGGCGCTTTCTGCACTAACAGCCTCTCCACGATTCCACATCTGCAATGCCAGTGGCAGCATATCTTCAGCCTGAGGAAATGGCATGTATCCGTCATACAGTTCTATACCGTTTGCTATGAGATCCGGGTAAGCCTGCCATCCGGTACCAACGTGAGTCCAGATACCTTTCAGTGATAGTATAAGGGACAATGTCTGTACGGGCGTCAGTAACCGCTCATTTTCGCAAAGCCAGACACCTTCATGAGTACGTTCAAACTGGCCCCAGTAGATTTCTCCCATACGTGCATCAATTGCCGCTAGTATACGTTTGGCCTGAGTAAGGCGCCAGGCTCCTTGCGCCATGGTTTGTAAAGTTGAAATGCCCATTACGGGTAAATCTGCCCCTAATGCCAGCCCCTGTGTGATACCCACACCAATACGAACGCCAGTAAAACTACCAGGACCACGACCAAAAGCGATGGCATCCAGTTGATGTAATGAGATAGCTGCCTGTGCCAGCACCTGTTGTACCTGTGGTAAAATGCGTTGTGTATGCTGACGCGGACAGACTTCATACAGAGTATAAATTTCTCCGGCATCCCAAAGGGCAACGGAACAAGCTTCAGTGGAAGTATCGAGGGCTAAAATTCGCAGGGTCATAATGGCCTTACAGTAAAATACAGGTCAATTAAACAAGGTGGACATCCTGGCATAAATTGCACGAATGATCACATATCGCCATTTTTCAGGATGGCGTAAACTAAAAGCGCCGGGCAATGATATCAACAGGATAGTGCAGACGTTCGAAGGCTTTTTTGATGAACGACACGAGTGGGTAATCTCAAAAACAATACATATCTTACCTCACTCATTATTATTGCTAATTGTAGCTGCTTGATAGCACTCTGCGGCCAAATACAGCATGCAGCTTTTATTTCCCCGGGAGTGTAAAAGACATTCGTGGAATATCAAACGCCGAATCAGTTTCATGACAGGACTCACCTCTTTCAGCAATGCCAGGACCTCCATCAGGCATCGAACTGATACCGGTTACGCAAGGGATAGTCTCCGTATACTGAAAAGGACGTTCTATTTCCCATTAGGGCCATTTTGTCAACGGGCTGTCTGAAAAACAGGTGTCATTTTGCCTGACTCATCGATATTGATGCGACAGACCAGTTTTATTCTCCATTAATACGATTGGTTAGATCCTCCAAGCTTAAGATTTTTCGCTTTCGCTTTTACAGTATTGTAATGCATCTGATGGAACCGCTGAACAACTCTGCAGGGTGGTATAGTACGTTTTAGCTTGATCACTCGTCAGACCTTGGACTTGACACTTCTCTATTGCTTCCTTGCATAAGAAGGATGAAAAAGTTGTTTCAGCTGCCATTACACCGTTGGAAAGAGAAGCAAAACCAAGTGTAAGTATAATATTTGCCATTAAGAAATACCGATTATTGGCCGTCATCCACTGTCACCTTTAAATAATTAGGACTGGCTATTAGACTTTAGTACAGATGACAACGATTACAACCTGTTTTACAGGCGTTACAGCAATAATAAGGAAGGTATCTTAAACGTGATCACAATATGATGCCGTACTATTGAACCAACATGACCACATATCGTGTTGAAAATTTTGCAATTCCCTTATTGTGAACAGAACCTTGCTCTTGGGCGGCTACTCAGATTCATTCCATGAACGTCCGTCGCGGGTAATCATGGCAACAGATGTCAGTGGCCCCCACGTACCGGCTTGGTACAATTTGGGTTCTTCATGATCGGCTTCCCATGCATTCATGATCGAGTCAACCCAGCACCATGCTTCTTCTACCTCGTCTCGGCGCACAAACAATGCTTGTATACCGCGCATGGTTTCCAGTAACAAACGCTCATAAGCATCAGCCATATGCGATTCATTGAAGGTTTCTGAAAAACTCAGATCAAGCTTGGTGGTTTGTAGACGGTGCTTATGCTCCAAGCCAGGGACTTTATTCAACACTTGAATTTCAATGCCTTCATCAGGTTGCAGACGGATGGTCAGTTTATTCTGCGGTAATTGCTGATAATATCCACTAAACAGGTTTAATGCTGGATGCTTAAAATACACCACCACCTCAGAACATTTAATCGGCAGGCGTTTACCTGTTCTCAGGTAAAAAGGGACACCGGTCCAACGCCAGTCATCGATATCCACACGAATGGATACGAACGTTTCTGTGTGGCTTTTTTTATTGGCCCCTTCCTCTTCCAGATAGCCCGGAACCTGATGGCCCTGTACAAACCCTGCAGTATACTGGCCCCGTACCGTCGTCTCCCGAACATTGTTCTGATTAATGCGTCTTAAGGAACGTAGTATTTTTACTTTTTCATCACGAATGCGATCGGCGGTTAAATCAGCAGGAGGGGACATAGCAATCATGGTGAGAATCTGTAATAAATGATTTTGAATCATGTCACGCATTTGACCCATTTGATCAAAGTAGCCCCAGCGCCCTTCTATACCCACTTCCTCAGCAACGGTAATCTGTACATGATCAATGGTGCGATTATCCCAGTTGGAGATAAATAATGAGTTAGCGAAACGTAATGCCAGTAAGTTGAGTACGGTCTCTTTACCCAAATAATGGTCAATACGGTATACCTGGTTTTCATTGAAATACTCAGCCACTTGATCATTAATCCGCCGTGAAGAAGCCAGATCAGTCCCTAAGGGTTTTTCCATCACTACCCTGCTCATTGCTTTATTTAGCCCTGCTTCACCTAATCCCTTGCAAATTGCACCAAATGTACTGGGGGGCATGGCAAAGTAATTGATGGTGATATGATTGTCTTGATCGAGTTTTAATGCCAGTTTGGTGAAATTTTTGCTGTCATTCACATCCAGATTGCAGAAATCCAGTCTTGCGCCCAGTCTTTTCCAGAGTTCATCGTCCAGTTTTTCTTTCATAAAGGTATTCAATGCTTCTTTAACTACATTGGCCCAAGCATCTTTATCCCACTCAGCCCGTCCAACACCGATAATGCGGGTCTCAGGATGGAGGTGATTCGCTTTCTCCAGTTGATAAAGAGAAGGCAGCAATTTCCTGCGTGCTAAATCACCTTTTGCCCCAAAAATGATCAGATCGCATGCTGGGTTTGTCGCAGTGGCTGCCATGTTCATCTCCTTTAATTGCCGAATGTAATACCATTACATCACTAAAGTATCCCCTCCGAACACAGCCAGTAAAATCACAGAAAAAATTATCTAAATTTGTTACAACTTCCGCTGATGACAGTCAGGATAATTTTACTGTAGCATAAGTTCGCCTTACTTTTATTGCTTTCGGGTATGCGGGCATGAAAAATGCCGGGTGTATTTAAATATGGGTGATGGTGGCATTTGGTGACCATGGGTTACCCGTAAAAAAATTAACCTTTCAATAATTAGTAAATTTAGTAAAAAAATATGAATCAAAAAAGTATTCAATATCCCGGGACGGAACTACTCCGGGGGCAGCTCATTTCCCATAATGCCAGTACAGAAAACAACAGTGAGAATCTGTTGCAGGCTATTGAAATGCGCTTACGGGCGGTAGGCGATCTCGCTGTTGCCACAGTTGAACAACAACTTTGGTTGCTGGCAGAGCTGGCTTCTTTCGATCTCGGTATGTTTCTGATCAAAAACCGTGGTCTGAATGCATACTGGACACATCGAATCGTCACTTGGTGTGCGGAACAGGCAGTAGACCATCAAATTTCTGATCTTGAATACCGGATACTTGAAACTTTACCCGTAGTACTGGCAACGCGTGAACGTTTTTGGATATTTTTCAAACAATTGCAAGGACTACTTAGCACGGGATTCACACTGGCATCCGTGCCTTGCGGATTGATGAGCGAATTGCTGATGTTGAATTATAGCCAGCATCAGGACGTCACCCTGATGGGTATTGATCTGGATCCGGAAGCGTTAGAGGGTGCATGGGCAGAAGCAAAAAAACGCGGGCTTAGCGGCCGTGTGTCGCTATATTGTGAGGATGCTTGGGCATTAAGTCTGTATGAGGAAGTGGATATCTTGGTCAGTAATGGCCTCAACATTTATGAGCCCGATGATGCTCGTGTGACTCTATTATATAAGCTTTTTTTTAACGCCCTGAAGCCTGGTGGAAAGCTGATCACCAGCTTCCTGACGCCACCTCCAACACTTGGAGTACCTTCACCTTGGGATTTTTCTGCCATTGATCAGGAAGCATTGTTGCTTCAACAACGACTATTTATACATCTGCTCGAGGTAAAATGGGGGGCCTTTCGTACTCATGAACAAACCAGAGATCAGCTCCAGAGTGTGGGTTTTACCGATATTATTTTCATTGAAGATCGTGCCCGCATGTTCCCCACTGTGATGGCACAAAAACCGCGATGACGAAATACATGAGTATTGGAGCACCTTAGGCGGCGCACGGGTTCTTCGCAATAGTTTTAATAAAGCTTGACGCATTTTAACTGATGCTTTTACAAAAAGTATTATTCAGGAGAGGCTTATTAATGTTCACACGCCCCATTGCTGTCATTATCTTTTATCTCATGCCTATTATGCTGGCTGCATCTTCCCCCAGTGAATGGGATAAGCTTTTTGTTTTGGCACAACAGCACTGTATACGAGCCAGCCAGTTGGAACGGACCACTATTTTGGGTCAGCCTCTCAATTTTGAAGATAAAGTACTGGTTGTCGTGAAGGAGCAATGGCCTCAATCCCACATGAAAAACCAGCCAGGCACCTTGATATGCCTCTACGATAAACGGTCAGGTGACACTGAAATTCAAGAAGCAGTATCCGGTATGGATCAACAAACGCAGTAGATATTCATCTTTTCCTGTTAATCCATATCCAATTATTCCTGACGGTGAGTGGTGCACCACTATTTAATATCCATCTGTCATATGTAGGTGACATGAATGAAACACAGTGTGATAATTAGTGGGCCTTTTTCCAAAGGCTGTTTATCGATAAAACTTGTTAGCGCGATGCCACACTAATGTCACCATGCCTATCAAAGCCCGTTCCAGGCCTTGGGAGTTAAGGCAAAATGAGGTACAAAGTTTATAGACAGTCAAATGAGCATTTTAAGGCAGGATGGCAAACGTGCAACAGATCCTGAAACAGGCTATCACAAGTCAACGGAGTCATACATGTCCAGACGGCTAAGAAGAACCAAGATAGTAACTACACTGGGGCCAGCCACTGACCGTGATAATAATCTCGAAAAAGTGATTCTTGCAGGCGCTAATGTTGTTAGGCTAAATTTTTCCCATGGTACTGTACAGGATCACCAATTAAGAGCTGAAAAAGTACGCGAAATTGCTGTTAAATTGGGGCGTCACGTCGCCATTCTGGCTGATTTACAGGGACCCAAAATCAGAATCTCCACCTTTAAGGAAGGAAAGATATTCCTGAATATCGGCGATAAATTTTTACTTGATGCTAATCTCACGGGTGAAGGGAATAAAGATCAGGTGGGCATCGATTATAAAGGACTGCCTGCCGATGTTGTATCCGGTGATCTTTTGTTGCTTGATGATGGTCGTGTACAGCTAAAAGTACTTGAAATAAAAGAGATGAAGGTATTCACAGAAGTGACTGTCGGTGGTCCTTTATCTAACAATAAAGGCATCAACAAATTCGGAGGTGGTCTGTCTGCACAGGCACTGACAGAAAAGGATAAGGCTGATATTTTGGCTGCTGCTAAAATTGGTGTGGATTATCTTGCCGTGTCATTCCCACGTTCTGGTGAAGATTTAAACTACGCCCGTCGTCTGGCACGTGATGCAGGTTGTTATGCCAAAATAGTATCGAAAGTAGAACGGGCTGAAGCGGTATGCAGTGATGAGGCAATGGATGATATTATTCTGGCCTCAGATGTGGTAATGGTTGCCCGTGGCGATCTGGGGGTTGAAATTGGCGATCCTGCTTTGGTAGGTATACAAAAAAAGTTAATCCGCAGGGCAAGACAGCTTGACCGTGTTGTCATTACTGCCACACAGATGATGGAATCCATGATTACCAACCCCATGCCAACCAGGGCTGAAGTGATGGATGTTGCCAATGCTGTACTGGATGGTACCGATGCTGTCATGTTATCCGCGGAAACAGCTTCCGGACAGTATCCTGCGGAAACTGTCGCTGCCATGGCGCAAGTTTGTCTGGGCGCTGAAAAAATACCCAGCATGAATATTTCAAAACATCGTCTGGATATTCAATTTAATAACATTCCAGAAGCCATTGCCATGTCAACGATGTATGCAGCCAATCACCTGAAAGGGGTAACGGCGATCATCGCCCTGACAGAATCAGGACGAACCGCGTTAATGATGTCCCGAATTAGTTCTGGTTTGCCCATTTTTGCCATATCGTGTCATGAAAGTACTTTAAATATGACCGCACTCTACCGTGGTGTAACACCAATTTTATATTATGATACCAATTCAGATGGTATTTTAGCTGCTAAAAATGCTATTTCTTGTCTGCGTGATAAAGGGTACCTGATTTCAGGTGACTTGGTATTGGTAACTCAAGGAGATGTGATGGGAACCATGGGGAGTACTAATACTGTTCGCATTTTATGTGTCGAATAAATACCCAAGCCAGGGCGTCCAATATTGATTTTATCAGTAGCAGGTATTTTCCTGATAGCAGGACAATACAGTGGTCATTTCCGGGTCAAAAACCAAAATACATTTCACTGTGATATGGAACTGTTAACAAAGTAATTTAAAGATCTAAGGGTTGGCGATGGCGAAGAAAGAGGTAACATCCAGTTTATCAAAACGCAAGGCCAGCCTTTTGTTCCCTTTTATCCTGCCGAAAAAGCGTTCAATGGCAGGGCGTGTGTTGTCTTCTTTCCCCTGTCCTCTTCAGTATGCAGGCCAGTATCCTGACGGCGTGGAATAACGGGCTGTTTTCCACTGTCACGGAGTGGATCTTTTTACCTCATAAAAATCACAGCCTTTATCTGTGATAACCTATTTTATACCCTGCCAGTTCCCCGTCCTGTACAGCTTGGGAAAGACTTTCATATCCATACGTTGTGGACAAGACAGGCGCTCCTGAGATAATCCTCTGAAAGCGCTCACATAAATTTCAGTGCTCATTCCCTTGGCCCCTGCCGATTGCATCTCATTAAGCCCGGCTTAACGCGTTGAGCTTAACTCGAAAAATAATTTTGTTAACAGTGCCATATACATGTAGCGGACTATAAGGCAATGATTGTGATCGGGAAAACTCAAGATTACAGACCTTTTGATCCCGACGAAGACGAGCTATGTTCATCAGATTTTTATAAAGTTTCCATGAGCGTTTTTTTGTAGCCTGCCTGATGGCATTTAATACATTATGAGTAGCAGGCATAATATTGAGCAATTCATTAAGACATTGCTCAGTATTAATCCCGATCATAATCCATAATCAATTTTTTATTAAATTTAATGCACGACAAATTACTTTGAATATAAATCAATTTTCTGAAACCTTTTTTAGGGTGTCAGCTGGTAAAAATTATTCAAAAAAAATATTGGGTAATCACTTAAAAAATTAAAGGAGCTTGTAATTAAATGTTCTTATCGCCAATAGGTGACAAAATCCTTTCTACTCGGACAATAGAAAATTCGAAAGCAAGTTCAACAACAGAAAATTCGAATGAAATGTCAGTACGATTTCGAGAAGTTAATAATTCATGCAACAAAAGAAACGCATACAGTTTACCGGCAACCACCCTTCATGATCCGGAGTTAAGAAAAAGAAAAACGACCAGTTTACAGGAACCAGTGGTTACTAAATTTTTGAAATTATACAATAAAAATAAAGAAAATTTTTTTAAACCAGAACCAAAGGCTAGGATCCATGAATCCATTCACATCGCGCGTCTGAATTCCCCTGTTCCTGATTATTCTGGTTCATTTTTATCGAACCGTCAGAACTCCAGTTCTGCGAATGCTTCGACAAATCTGCTGGCTTATCATCGAGGAGGGGCGGATACAAATAGTTCAGGAACTCCCGAACCTGGGGATAATGATGTTAACCATAATAAGAAATGGTTCAGCAGGATGGATTCGCGTTTTTCCGATGTTTCCAATTATTCTGAGTCAAATGAACATGATTACGATCATCGCCATGGGATACAGCGTGTGGCGAAAAGAATTGAAGAAATGCACAACCTTGAAGATGCAACAACACCTGAATTTATCGCATGGCATGTTGCTGCAGATGTCATGCAAGCTCAGGCTATTTCAAACACGCGTTTTAAGCAACAGCCCCATATTACGACGAATACCGTCCTCGTTATGAGTTCCGATGATCAGACTAATTTCCTTCGGGAAATTAAATTTCGCAACCATTCTGGTTTCTATGGTGTTTTGCCAGGTACTGAGACGTTCTATACCAGTTTGCAGCAGTATCATTATATGGAAGTTGATCGCACCGGTGCCGTTGCACAAGGACAGGCATACCTTGCTTATAATGTGACCTTAAATGCCGGGTATTATCAGGTGAGTCACTTGGCCAAAATTACCACTGATTCATACTAACCTGAAGACTGGGGGCTTGCAGTGACATAGAAGGGCAGTGAATGCGCCAGAACGAAAAGTTCCAAAGATAACATCATTAATTAGAGAGAAATAATAGAACATGCCATTTATTGAAAATTCCACAAGATCCCAATCACTTGAAAATCTCACAAGATCCAAATCACTTGAAAATCTCACAAGATCCAAATCACTACCAGCACTGCCAGTGACATCAGGTACGTCGCAAACACAACAATCTCCCACGGGAGGCGCTGATTCAGACCTTGGTAAGAGTATCAGCCCCGACAGCAACAGTGTTCATAATACATCTGATAAGCCTAAAAGTGGCCAGCAGGCGACGTCGGTAACACCAAAAACATCTTTATCACTTAACAATTTCACAAGATCCAAATCACTACCAGCACTGCCAGTGACATCAGGTACGTCACAAATACAACAGTCTCCCACAGGAAGTACCGATTCAGGCCTTGGTAAGAGTATCAGCCCCAACAGCAACAATGTTAATAATACATCTGATAAGTCTAAAAGTGGCCAGCAGGCGACGTCGGTAACACCAAAAACATCCTTGGCAAAGGGCATAACCTGTGTTCAGGGGACGTCTTCTGCTCAGCAGGATAGCGTCAAAAAAAGCCCGGAAGGGCCGAAAAGTGATGGCCAGGTGTTGATATCTGACTTAAAGAGAGTGCTTCCTGGCAAGTATGTTCCCATTATTTCAGCAGCGCTTCAGATTAAAGATGAAGTCAAAAAAGCTGAGGGTTATATAAGTAAGATAGCTGAACTGGAGGAAAAAATAGGTAAAGAATACGCAGACATTGTACAGGCATTAACAGATGCAGGGTGTGACAGTCTTGCTGTTTCACAAATTATGAAAGGCGAACCATCTCATACAGTTATCAGTGTGCCGACAGAACTGCGCAAAAAATTGGCACAGTACGGCAGACATTATGGTGAATTGTGTCTTGTCAAAGATCAGTTAAAAATCAGCAGGGTACAAATTGCAGCCCAAGCGGGAAATATCACCAAGCAAACAGGGGATGTGGCAGTCAAGGTGGCAAAGAGCTCTGTAAGTTTAATGCCAGCAGGAGGAGCATCAGCAAAAGCAGCAGCAGAGGCGGCAATAGTCTTGGGCGATGTTGCGACAGGAGGAAGCATGATCATATCGCCCATCGTCTTCGTGCGTGATGTAATGCGTTTTAGTAATAATTGGGATAATGCTAATCAAATAACGGAAGCTATAGAGGCATTGCGTAAATTCGAAGCGTCTCCTCAAGAGGTGGTTGATAAAAGCGATATCGAGACGTCAATAGAGTTTTTGTCACAGAAACGTCATTTAGTAAGACATAAAATGGCGACTAATACGGTAAGTGGGGCAGGTAATGTGGTTTCATTTACGGCAGCTCTGCTGTCATTAACCGTGGTGGGTGCGCCTGTCGCCGCAGTGATGGCCCCCGCAGCGGCCGTTATGACGGCAGGGGCCGGCGCTTGGGGTAAGCTCGTTGACAGAAAGTCGCATAAAATGCTGGGAAAAGACGCCTCAACGAGTGCAAAGGCGAATACGCTTTCTGGTACTCCAGAGTATTACAGGGAGAGAGTAGCTGAAATGAAGCTGCTCTCCTATATTCAAAAAGCGGTTGATGATGCCCGAGAGGATACAATGGAGTATAACGAGCGCTTCCTCTATCGAGAGGTCTACCGCAGGGTCCAGATAGGAATAGAGAGACTGGATGAACCTTGGGAGGGCACTACGCTGCTGAGAAGTGACATGAATGTAATAATACCACAGTTTTTGGCAGACGGTGCCCCTTACGCTGATGGTACTGGGTTTTTCAAAGGAGGACCGGACGAAGTACAGAGAAAATTATATTTTGCAGTGCAGGATAACATGCAGGCACTGAATCTTGAGCAATCAGAGGCAACGACTGACCGCATACTCAAAGACACATCAAATGCACTGCGTAAGATCCGTAATAAAGAAGGCAATGCGGCTATCCGCGCTTTATTTCCCGGGCCTGAGGTTTCGCGTGATTTAGCGGAAAAAATACTCAACGGTAGGGAGTTAACGCGATTGTGTGACGAAAATCCTCAGGCAGCAGAAGTCTACTACAAAATAGCAACGCGCCATCTTATCGCTCAGGGAAAAATAGATACCAAAGCTATACGGGCCGCGGCAGTAGATAAGTTTGCGGCTACGGCTTTTGACAATATTGCAGCGGAAGCAAATCAGGCCATGTTGCAAACAGGATAGGCCTGTAATGTGATAAATTGAAAGGCGATTATTCTTTCCGGCAGGAAACCCGATGAATCTTCCTGCACGATTGTTGCAACACCGATACCACTATCAGGCAACTTCGAAATTTTGACAGACAGCCAGACGCTTGTTGATTAGGATACGGTTAACAAAATTATTCTTGCGTTAAGCTGAATGCATACCCGCTTTAAGCGCCGGAGTGAAAACGGATTATTCCGGGAACTGCTTTATCACCTGCAGCAGATCAGGAAAATCAGCAGCGGCTGCATACGGGTGGACAGTCCAACGGTTATGCAGCATCGTCACGGGTCAGGTCCTTTAAAAAAAAGGATGCCGTCGACAGGAAGGAGCGCAGGGGAGGATTTTTTGATAACCATTCATGGCCATTTTGTACTGCACTTCCTGCGTAAGCTTTGGTTCTTATGAAAACTAAAGATCATTGCGGACATAGGGTTCAATATCACCCGCTTTTCGTGTTTTCAGCAACTTAAGTATCCAGGCATATTGCTCTGGATTAGGACGCACCAGAATTTCTACTTCTTCATTCATTCTTCGGGCAATATACGTGTTATCCGCATTCGCCAAATCATCCATGGGTGGACGAATAAAAATATCCAGGCACTGCCGATGATGGTCATAAACTGGAAACATCGGTACTATGGCTGCTCGACATACTTGCATTAAACGGCCAATTACCGGCAGTGTTGCTTTATAGGTAGCAAAAAAATCTACAAATTCACTGGCTTCTTCACCGTAATCTTCATCAGGCAAATAATAACCTAAATAGCCCTGTCGAACGGAGCTAATAAAAGATCTGATACCCGATTCACGGGCATGGAGGCGCCCGCCAAAGCGTAAACGGCCGCTATTCCATAAGTAATCAATGACAGGGTTACTTTGATGGTTGAACATGCCTGCAACAGGTTTTCCTTCCTCAGCCAGTAACATGGCGGGTAAATCAATGGCCCAACCGTGGGGTACCAGCAGAATAATGGTACGCCCCTGTTGCATGATATCATCCAGTATTGACTTTCCATGCCAGTGAATACGATGCCGTATATGTTTTGGTGAACGGCAACACAATTCAATCATTAACATGACTGACTGTATGGCCGTTATAAACATGTCATCAATAATTTTTTCACGCTGTTTTTTTGATATTTCAGGCAGGCAATAAAACAGGTTAATACGGGCCCGGCGTCTGGCACCCTTGATGAATTTTCCAGCCAGCCAACCAATTCCTGTCAGGATGGGCGCACGTATGCTTGATGGAATCCAGGAAAACATAATCAGCAGGCTAATTCCAAGCCAAAGTCCCCAATAACGCGGATGAAGGAATGTTTTTTGAAAGGCAGGAATAAAACCAGAATGCTCATTTTTCGCTCTGTTCATTCTACGCATTACACAACCCAAAATATTTGTCTGGGATAAGATATTATTTTTTTAAATAAACGTGGGTAAAAAAGCAAAATATACTCATAAGCGAACATGATCAGCCAGATTGTAACAGAGTATTATCGATGTACAAGATGCCAAAAGGCCCCTGGTATAATTAGGTGTTTATCATGCCATCAGTTGAATTGTAACTGTGGAATGGTTTGTTTCATGAGATCCAGATAATCTTTACGCCCCGCTCCACTTAAACCTTCCGAACGGGGTAGTTTTGTCGTCAGTGGGTTTACTGCCTGTTGGTTGATCCAGAATTCATAATGGAGGTGAGGGCCCGTCGAATGTCCGGTATTACCTGATAAGGCAATACGATCCCCGCGTTTTATTTTTTGGCCTGGTGTTACCAGTATTTTCTTCAGGTGCATGTAACGTGTACTGTACTGACGTCCATGACGTATGGTCACATAGTAACCCGCAGCACCATCATATTTTGCCACCAGTACTTCCCCATCACCCACTGCTAATATTGGTGTACCAACAGGCATGGAGAAATCAACTCCCTTATGGGGAGCAATACGGCCTGTTATTGGATGAAAACGACGAGGATTGAAATGCGAGGAGATACGAAATTGCTTTAAAGTGGGAAATCGCATAAATCCACGTGCAAGCCCTGATCCCTGCCTGTCGTAAAAGTTGCCATCCTCAGCACGAACAGCATAAAAATCTTTTCCTCCAGAGCGTATACGCACAGCCAGTAATTCGCTTTTTTCGCTGTATCCATCAAGCTCTTCACGGGACATTAATACGGCAAATCGGTCACCATAGCGCAATTTATGAAAATCGAGCTGCCACTGCAACGCTTTAGTAACCGCACGTATTTCTGCAAGCTTTAAACCGGCCGCCTTGGCGCTACTGACAAAACTGCCATTCAGACGACCTGTAAACACGGCATTACGCCACTCACCTTTTTGTAATTTTCGGGTTTCCTTAAATTTATTAGGCTGGCGTTCATAAATTCTGCTTTCCCGGCGTGAGACTTCCCAAGTTAAACGCTGCAGATCACCCTCTTTATTAAGAGTCCAGGAAATTTGCTGGCCAATCCGCAGGTTACGTAGATCACGATTGTGTAACGCCAAAAGAGAAATATCAGACATGTCAATGCCATATTGTGTGAGAATGCTACTCAACGTATCGCCAGTGGAAACGACATACTCATACAATCCATTTTCGCCAATTTCTTTCTGATCCAGTTCGTCTTGAGGGATATCATCATGAGGGGATACCTGATCAATAGGTTCACTGGCCTCAGGTAATAATGAATCGACTTGTCCGTTATCAAGCAGGGTGTTTTGTATTCCCGGATGTGGTTCAGGATGATAAACGATCGGTCTCCACACTGCGGCAGCCATGGTAACCAGAGTCAAAATACCGACAATAATACGATGACGGCGAGGCAGATTGTTATACGCCAGAGTGACAGTTCGGACTATCTGCTGCACTTCATTCATTTCCTCATACGTCTCAATTCAAGCAATTTCTGTAATGGTTTGATAATTGTGATAAAAAATACATATAGCTATTTTTATTCAATGCAATACCGCTGCCCAATGGGTCTAACACACCTGAGCGCACGTTTGCCCCTCGGGTGACGGCATTAATAACAGCTGGCCTGAATTGTGGTTCAGCAAAGATACAGACTGCCTTTTGTGTAGCCAGTTTCGCGCGCAGCTGATACAAGCGCTGTACGCTTGGTGGTATTTCGGGGTTGACTGTAAAATATCCCAAAGGAGAGAGACCGAAATATTTCTCAAAGTAACCCCATGCGTCATGAAAAACAAAATATCCTTTACCTTGCACCGACTTTAGAATAGAAGCAACATTTTTTTCAGTTTCTACAAGATTATCATTGAACTGACGAAGATTAGCATCTAATTTATCTTTGTTTTGTGGCATAAGCTCTAAGAGTTGTTGATGAATGGCCATTGCAGCTTGTTTAGCTATCGGTATAGACAGCCAGATATGCATATCCCACTCACCATGGAAATGTTTTTCTCCATGGTTTTCTTTATGTTTTTTACTATGATAGCTTTCGTGATTTTCATTTTTTTTCCTGTCCATACCTTTAATAACATGAGAACCCGGTTTTTCATTTTTTATCAGTAAGGATTGAATTGTTGGCAATTCAGATAACAGGATTTGTTTGTGGGTTGGTACTTTGGCTAACGATTGTGTAAGAAAGCCTTCCATCTCAGGACCAACCCAAATCACTAAATCTGCGTTGTGCAGGCGTTGGATATCTGATGGCCGCAGTGCATAATTGTGTGGTGATGCGCCATCTGGTAATAGCACCTGTGTTGGTATGACCCCATCAGCGATGGCTGAGGCAATGAATCCCAGTGGTCGAATCGAAGTAATAATGGCAGCAGACACAGTGCCAAACGAGCAAACTACAAGTAAGATGCCTGTTAAAAATAGCGCTTGTAATAATGTATTTTTTCCGGGCATACAAATTATCTCCTTATTCTTACTTGATAAAAATGTGATATCATAACATTTCACTCTTTAGAAACACCACTATCATGTCTTCATTGGTCACGCTCAAAAAGATATCCCTCAGTTTTCCAAACCAGCGGGTACTTGATAATGTTTCCCTTAGATTACAGCCTGGGCAGATAGTAACAGTACTGGGTCCTAATGGGGCCGGAAAATCGACATTGGTACGGGTTATCCTTGGGCTGATTTCTCCCGACAGTGGAACGCTAACACGTAAACCGAATTTGCGTGTTGGTTATGTGCCACAGAAACTACATCTTGATACAAGATTGCCATTGACTGTTGATCGTTTTATGCGGCTTAAACCGGGTACCCGCCAATCCGATATATTACCTGCACTAAAATGGGTACAGGCAGCCCACTTATTTGAACAACCCATGCAAAAATTATCGGGTGGTGAAAATCAACGCGTACTCTTGGCGCGTGCGCTGTTGAATCAACCTGAATTACTGGTACTGGATGAGCCCACGCAAGCGGTTGATGTTAATGGGCAGTCAGATTTATATCATCTTATTGATCAACTTAGAAAAGAATTAGGCTGTGCGGTATTCATGGTTTCCCATGATTTACATCTTGTTATGGCTAAAACTGATGAGGTTATTTGCCTGAATCAACATATATGTTGTTCCGGTACACCGGATATGGTGACTGCACACCCCGCATTTACTACCATGTTCGGCAATTATACGGATCAACTGACAGTTTATCGTCATCACCATGACCATCATCATGATCCTCATGGAAAAATAGTGTTAAACCCGGGGGATATCACAAGATATGATTGAGTTACTGCTACCTGGCTGGTTAGTTGGTGTATTGCTGGCTATTGCCTCAGGGCCCTTAGGTTCTTTTGTCATCTGGCGTAGAATGGCTTACTTTGGTGATACTCTGGCTCATTCATCACTGCTGGGCGTAGCCTTTGGACTATTATTGGATATCAGTCCCTTTTATGCCATGACGGGTATTACACTGATCATGGCATTAATATTGCTAATATTGGAGCGTCGTCCGCAACTCCCCATGGATACACTGTTGAGTATTATGGCTCAAAGTGCATTATCTTTAAGTCTGGTGGTGGTGAGCCTGATGGCGGTGAGAGCTGATATGATGGCTTATTTGTTTGGCGATCTCCTTGGCGTGACTTTGGCAGATGTCTGGCCGATTACCGGGGCTGTACTGGTGATATTAGCTATTCTGTGGTGGCAATGGCAACCCTTAGTCTCTGTGGCGGTCAGCCCTGAATTGGCATACGTGGATGGTGTGAACGTGCAGAGAGCCAGAATCCTGTTAATGCTGATTACGGCTTTAGCGATTGGGTTATCAATGAAATTTGTGGGAGCCCTGATCGTCACTTCATTATTGGTTATCCCTGCCGCAACAGCCCGTCGCTTTGCCCGTACACCGGAACAAATGGCCGGATTTGCTGTGATTATTGGCATCATGGCTGTGAGTGGTGGGTTGGTTTTCTGTGCATTTTATGATACGCCCGCAGGTCCTTCCATTGTGCTCTGTGCTGCCCTGATGTTTGTACTCAGTCTCCCCAAAAAACGACAGGAAATATAATATTACCGGTTTTCCCGGACCAAACCAAAGTGTCGATAAGCATGCGCAGTGGCAATACGGCCCCGTGGGGTGCGTTGAATAAACCCCTGCTGAATAAGATAAGGTTCCAGTACGTCTTCAATAGTTTCACGTTCTTCGCCAATAGCGGCTGCCAGATTATCCAGCCCTACGGGTCCGCCCATAAATTTTTCAATGACTGCCAGTAACAGTTTACGATCCATATAATCAAAGCCCTCTCCATCAACATTGAGCATATCAAGTGCCTGCATAGCCACTTCACCGTTAATGGCGGCATTTTGAGCCTTGATTTGCGCAAAATCCCGCACGCGCCGTAGCAAGCGATTAATGATTCTGGGTGTACCGCGTGAACGGCAGGCGAGCTGGTGGGCACCACAGGCAGTAAGGTTAAGGCCCAGACAACGTGCGCTACGCGTAACAATATATTCAAGATCAGTAACAGAATAAAATTCAAGCCGCTGAACGATGCCGAAACGATCGCGCAGGGGTGAAGTCAGGGAGCCTGCGCGGGTTGTCGCGCCAATTAACGTAAAAGGCGGTAAATCCAGTTTAATGGAACGGGCTGCGGGTCCTTCACCAATCATGATATCCAACTGGTAATCTTCCATGGCAGGGTACAGTATTTCTTCAACGGGAGGTGACAGACGATGAATTTCATCAATAAACAGCACGTCCTGTGGCTCCAGGTTGGTGAGTATGGCAGCAAGATCGCCGGCTTTTTCCAGCACGGGTCCTGATGTCGTACGTAAGTTAACACCCATTTCACTGGCAACAATATTAGCCAGCGTTGTTTTACCTAAACCGGGTGGGCCAAAAATCAGTAAATGATCCAGTGCCTCACCACGCTGTCTGGCGGCCTGAATGAAGATCTCCATCTGTTCACGAACATGCGGCTGGCCGATGTATTCTGCAAGTGATTTAGGACGGATTGCGCGGTCCATGATGGCTTCTTCATGGATTGCCTGTGTCGAAATCAGGCGATCGACTTCTATCATTTCTTACCTCTGTTATCTTCAAGACGCCACACGTAATGCCTCGCGGATCAGTGTTTCACAATCTGCGCCTTTCCTGGCAATTTTACTGATTAATCTGCTGGCTTCATGGGGTTTATAACCTAATGATATTAAGGCAGATGCTGCCTGTGCTTCGATATGGGTATCTGACAGATCGGGTATTAAGGTAGCAGAATACTGACTCTGCGTATGGGCATCCGTGTTATTATGATTGAGTAGGCTTAAGCGATCTTTCATTTCAACAATCAGGCGTTCTGCCGTTTTCTTTCCTACCCCTGGTAACTTAATCAGGGTAAGTAGTTCACCGCATTCTACGGCCCTGATAAATTGCTGTGCAGACATGCCTGATAAAATTGTCAACGCCAGCCTTGGTCCAATGCCATTAACTTTGATCAGTTCACGGAATAATGCCCGTTCCTGTTTATCATTAAAACCATACAGCAAGCGCACATCTTCACGTATCACAAGGTGAGTAAAAATAACCGCTTCTTCTCCTGATGCGGGTAACTGATAAAAACAGGTCATTGGCATGTGGACTTCGTAACCAACGCCACCTGCTTCCAGCAATACCAAGGGAGGCTGTTTTTCCAGAATAACACCACGCAGACGCCCGATCATAGTGAAAATCCTCTTGCTGACCGTTGAAATGGGAGTTATAACATAAAAAATACTGGATTAATATCCAGTTATTATGTCCGGCTTACTGTCGTGAGCGTAACCGCCCGCGCAGTACATTGGGTTGATGATCCCCTAATTTCAGGGCATTCTGGCTGAGATGGCAATGGGTAATGGCGACGGCCAGAGCATCAGCGGCATCAGACTGTGGGTTGGCAGATAATTTTAACAGGGAACGTACCATATGCTGTACCTGACATTTTTCAGCGGCTCCTGTGCCAACAACCGTTTGTTTTACTTGACGGCTGGCATATTCAAATACAGGTAAATCCAGATTGACCGCGGCAACAATTGCTGCCCCGCGTGCCTGGCCGAGTTTCAGTGCAGAATCAGGATTTTTAGCCATAAACACCTGTTCAACAGAAAAATAATCTGGCTGAAATTGAGTGATAACTTCAGTCACTCCCGCATAAATTAATTTCAGCCTTGCTGACAAATCCGTGACCCCGGTTCGAATGCAACCGCTGCCCAGATAAATAAGCTGGCGCCCCTGCTGACGAATAACACCATAACCGGTGACACGGGAACCGGGATCAATACCTAATATAATGGCCATAAAATCAGCATATAGACCTTTTAAGGTGAGCATTTAGCCACAGGCAAGGAGGTATTAGAGCATTGCAGCAACTTCAGCAGAAATTTCCCCATTGTGCCAGACTTCCTGTACGTCATCTGAATCTTCAAGAAGATCAAGTAACTGCAGTAGTTTCGGCGCAGTTTCTGCATCGAGGTCTGCCTTGACCGAAGGTACCATGGCAACGGCAGCTCCCTGTGCCTGCAGCCCGCTACCCTCCAGGGTGGCTTTAACAGCCTGAAATGACTCTGGCGTGGTATACACGTCCATCGCACCGTCATCATAGACGACTACATCATCAGCTCCTGCGATCAGTGCGGCATCCATGAGTCTGGCTTCGTCCATACCTGACGCATAAGAAATAACGCCTTTTCGGGCAAAAAGCCAGGAAACAGAGCCGTCAGTGCCCAGATTCCCCCCTGTTTTGGTAAAGGCGTGCCTGACTTCGGAGACGGTGCGGTTGCGGTTATCACTCAGGCATTCCACCATGACGGCAGTACCACCAGGACCATAACCTTCATATGTGATGCTTTCCATCGCATTATCTTCATCACCACCTACCCCCCGGGTAATAGCCCGATTCAGGGTATCACGCGTCATATTATTCAACAGTGCTTTATCAATGGCTGTTCTCAAGCGTGGATTGGCTGATGGATCAGCTCCCCCTAATTTCGCTGCAGTGACCAGTTCACGAATAATTTTGGTAAAAATTTTGCCACGCCTGGCATCTTGTGCAGCCTTACGATGTTTGGTATTTGCCCATTTACTGTGACCTGCCATAAAATTCTCCACAAATGATCCGGTCCGACTGAACAGATTTCTTGCAAAACTCCATTGCGAGAGAACCCGTTTATTGCCTTAGCTAATTGAATTATCCTGTGATTTTTTGCATACCCCGGTTCTGAATACCGTGAAATCGTGCTCGCGTTTCTCTGCAGCAAGTTTTGTCAGAGTGCTAATGAACAACGAGCTCTTTAATCGCTTGTCGGTTATTCCATGATTTAGTCAACCTGGCGGCTTTTACTGCGTCAAGCCACCGCCAGGCATGATGCTCAGTGATAACGAGATCACGTTCTTGCGGTAATACCAGAGAGAACCAGTGTTCTTTGTTGTGTGTTGTTCCTGGTGCATAACGGGAACGGAATTGCTCAAAGAGTTCAAATTCAATGTAACGCTGGCAGTCATGCAGGTTAAGGTTTTCTCCGCAAATATCAATGCCGGTTTCTTCTTTGACTTCACGCAAGGTGGCATGTAACGGCGACTCGCCCCCTTCCAGGCTCCCGGTTACTGACTGCCAGAAATCGGGATCATCACGGCGCTGCAACATCAATACCTTGCCACTGGAACGGGCATAAATCACCACCAGAACAGATTCAGGTTGTTTATAATTCACGTCTTGTTTTCATTAGTCAGGATGGCGGCAGATTGCGCTGAATCTTTTTTATCCAGCACACGAATGGACAACTCCTGTAGCGATGCCGGGCTTGCAGTGCTGGGTGCATCCGTTACCAGGCAGGCCGCGGTGGTGGTTTTTGGAAAGGCGATAACATCACGGATATTATCAGTCCCTGTCAGTAACATAACTAATCGATCCAGACCGAAAGCCATACCAGCATGAGGTGGAGTACCAAATCGTAACGCATCCAACAAAAAGCCAAATTTCTCTTGTTGTTCCTGTTGGCTGATGCCAATAATATCAAACATCTGTTGTTGCATTTGCGCATGATGAATACGCACTGATCCTCCCCCCACCTCATAACCATTAATCACCATATCGAACGCATTGGCAATGGCAGAGAGAGGATTTGTTACCAGTTCAGTGCTGTTTATCTCCCGTGGAGCGGTGAATGGATGATGCATTGCCGTCAGCCCGCCCTGACCGTCTTCTTCAAACAGGGGAAAATCCACTACCCATAATGGTTTCCAGCTATTCAGCTGGGTTAAGCCCAGATCATAGCCTAATTTCAGGCGCAGTGCGCCCATAGCATGGGTAGCGACTTTAAACGTATCTGCACTGAAGAACAGGATGTCACCACTGTATGCCTGTGTACGTAGTAAAATAGCGTCCAGTACTGACGCGGGTAAAAAACGGGCAATGGGGCCCTGAGTTGCCTCCGGGCCTGCAGTAACATGATGTACCTTGAGCCAGGCTAACCCTTTTACACCATGGGTAGTGGCGAATTGACTATATTCGTCTATTTGTTTGCGACTCATTTGTGCTCCTCCAGGTATCCGGATGGCGACGACGCGGCCATTAACATCACGGGCAGGATCGGCAAACAATCGAAAATCTATCTCGTTGACTAAATCAGCAATATCCACTAATTCCAGTGGGTTACGTAGATCAGGTTTGTCAGAGCCATAGCAACGCATGGCCTGTGCAAACGTCATGACAGGAAAGCAGCCCGGATCCATACCGGTTATTTCCAGCCACAGCGCTCGTACCAATTTTTCCATCAGTTCACGCACCTGTTCGGCACTCATAAAGGAAGTCTCGATATCGATCTGTGTGAACTCTGGCTGACGATCGGCGCGCAGATCCTCATCACGAAAGCACTTGACTATCTGATAATAACGATCGAATCCGGATATCATTAACAGTTGTTTGAACAGTTGGGGTGACTGTGGTAATGCGTAGAATTTACCTTTATTGACCCTGCTTGGTATCAGATAATCACGAGCACCTTCCGGAGTGGCTTTCGTCAGCATCGGAGTTTCTATGTCGAGAAAACCATGGTTATCCATGAAACGGCGCACGAAACCGGTAATTTTGGCCCGGGTTTTAAGGCGCCCGGCCATGTCCGGACGGCGCAGGTCAAGATAACGGTATTTTAGCCGCTGCTCTTCGCTGTTGGTTTGATTTGAATCCAGTGGCAGGGGGTCAGAACGGTTAATGATATGTAAGTTGCTGGCAAAAATTTCTATTTCGCCGGTGGGCATCTCTTGATTAATTTGGTTATCCGGTCTGGCGTGTACCTTGCCTGTTATCTGAAGACAAAATTCGTTACGTAACTGTGATGCCTGCTCAAAGGCTTCCTTGTTTTCTGGGGCGAAAAATACCTGAACGATGCCCTCACGATCACGCATATCAATAAAAATAAGCCCTCCCAAATCCCGGCGACGGTTTACCCAGCCACAAAGCCTGACTTCCTGACCCACATGGGACAGCGTCAATTGCCCGCAATACTCAGTACGCATACTCATTTTTTACCCCATCGAAACCCGATAATAGCGGGCCCATCACTTTGTGCTGTTAGTTTATCGCGCTAAAATTTAACACATAAAACAGAGAAAAAGGACAGCCTTATACAGGAATTCCTTAATACCGATAAGCAGAAAAAACCGATCACACCGGCAACGCTACTGTACTGGCATTTTTCCTGTTGCGTAAACGATTCGGTATCCACAGTCTCTGCGCCCGATCAGGTGCTCTGATTACACGGTGCGGATTTACACAGCAACGTGGCAAAAAAATAGTATACTTAGTTTATTATTTAATTGATTTTTAATAGGTGTGTTTGTGCTATCCAGCTGAATATTTATATCCTGAACATAGACCTGTTAATTTAACCAATAACCTCCTGAAGGGAGATCGATGAACACTGCCTATCATCAGTTATTAAGTGATTGTGCCCGATATTTTGGTTTAGCCGATGTTATCTTAAAACGTTCACAAAAGGCCACACTCAAGGTGCAGATTGGATTGCCCGTAGGAAAAATTGATGAAGATGAAATCAAAACTACGGTCTGGAGCCCTTTTAAGACGCTGGTCAAGGCCCATTTGAACAATTCATGATTTGAGATACCGATCGATATTAATGGACTCTCACAGAAACGGGTGGCATAAACAGTGGCCTCAATTGGGTTAATAGTAAGCAATATGTCGCACAAACGATCGGGTCAGATTATCCAGACGGTTATGCATGCCAGGGGTAGGAATGGTTAGCTCACTTTATGTTATTTTAGGCGCATTACTACTCCTTAAATTATCCTTTAATGTCGCCAGACTCAGGAATCTGTACCGTATCTCTTTTGGGGATGGTGGTTTTTATGAACTACAAGTTGCCATGCAACTATACGGTAATGCGATTGAATCTATTCCAGTTGCCGTTATTTTGCTCATTATGATGGAAATGAACGGTGCTGAAATCTGGATGATTCATATTGATGGCATTATGCTCATTATTGGCCATTTGCTACATATTTATGGGTTGTATCACCGCGAAATGACCTGGCGCCGTTCCGGTGTCAGCGCTACGTTTGTCTCTCTGTTTTTAATGATCATCGCTAATATTTATTATTTTCCCTGGAGCCAGTTCTTTTAATTAATCTCCTCTGATACTTTAATTATCTGTTAGAATTTATCCTTTTAATGTTTTCTTACTTGCAATTATTACCATGCCAGAGCTCGATATTAACTCCCGCTACGATAACCTGCTGTGCACACCCGTGGCCAAACTGGGTGACTGGACCTTCAATGAGCAGGTTGCGCAAGTCTTTGCCGACATGATTCAACGCTCAGTACCCGGTTACTCCACTGTCATTACCATGACAGGTATGCTGGCCCGGCGTTTAGTGCAACCTTACAGCCACATTTATGATTTGGGCTGTTCCCTTGGTGCCAGCACACTGGCCATACTGAATAATATTCAGGTGTCGGGCTGTAAAATCATTGCTGTCGATAATTCACCGGCTATGATTAAGCGCTGCCGTCAACACTTTGATACTTTGCACACGAAAACCCCCATCGAGTTGATCGAAGCCAGTATTCAGAATATTAGGCCAGAAAACGCTTCACTGATTGTGTTGAATTTCACGCTGCAATTTCTTGAACCCGCCTACCGGCAGCATCTGATAGACCAGATATATCAAGGCCTGCTTCCCGGGGGGGTGTTAGTCTTATCCGAAAAATTCAGTTTTGAGGATAGCGATATCAGTGAGCTGCTGTGCGCCATGCATGATGATTTTAAGCGTGCTAACGGTTACAGTGAATTGGAAATCAGCCAAAAGCGCCGCATGCTGGCTAATGTTATGCTGACCGATTCAGTGAATACGCACCGATCACGTTTGCATCAGGCCGGGTTTGACCGTGTGGATGTCGGGTTTCAGTGCCTTAATTTTGGTTCCCTGATCGCCATAAAATCAGGAAAACCGGCATGACTGAATTTGGCCATTTTTATCAACGTATCGCCAAAGGTCCATTAAGTTCCTGGTTGAATACGTTGCCCGCTCAACTCACTCAGTGGCGACGTTCATCATTACACGCCGGGTTTAAAACCTGGTACCGGGCCATGGAGCAACTCCCGGAATTAACACCGACCCACCTGGATTTATTGCATGGCGTACAGGCTTGCATGTCAGAACCCCTGCCTGCAGGCCAGTTGGCGTTGCTCGAAAGCAGGTTACGGGCGTTAATGCCCTGGCGTAAGGGCCCCTTTTCCCTTTACGGTATTAACATTGATACGGAATGGCGTTCCGACTGGAAATGGCAACGTCTGTTACCACATATTCGCCCCCTGTCGGGCCGTACCATTCTTGACGTTGGTTGTGGTAATGGTTATTACCTGTGGCGCATGATTGGCCGGGATGCACAGTTAGCCGTGGGTATCGATCCCCTGCCACTGTTATACTGTCAGTTTGAAGCCATCCGTAAACTGCTGGGTGGCTCTCGGCAGGTTCAGTTGCTACCGCTGGGTCTTGAAAAATTACCCCCCCTTGAGGCATTTGATACGGTCTTTTCCATGGGGGTACTTTATCATGTGCGTTCACCATTAGAGCATCTTTACCAGCTAAAAAACCAGTTAGTTGCAGGAGGAGAACTGGTTCTGGAGACGTTAGTGATCGAAGGAGATAGACAGCAGGCTCTGCTTCCTCATGATCGTTACGCGCAAATGCGTAATATTTATTTTATCCCGTCTACCGCGGCACTGACATGTTGGCTGGAGAAATGTGGCTTCATTGATATCAGGACAGTGGATGTCTCCATCACCAGCCCACAAGAGCAACGGCGCACCGACTGGATGCGTACGGCATCGCTGGCTGAATTTCTGGATCGTAATGACAACACAAAAACAGTGGAAGGTTATCCTGCGCCACGACGCGCAGTCCTGCTTGCGCATAAGCCCTGATGGCAGCGGGTTTTTCTGTTTAATAAACGCGCATAATGTAAGGTAAGGTAATGAATATTCAGGTTGTTATTTCGGAAAAAATCAAAAAGGCCCTGATGGCAGCAGGAGCCCCCGCCAGTAGCGAGGCATTGGTTCGGCCGACCACAAAAGCACACTGTGCCGATTATCAGGCCAATGGCATTATGGCAATAGCCAAAAAGCTCGCTATACCTGCGCTGCAACTGGCAGAACGTGTCGTCGGGCTGGTGGAACTGGAAGGCATTGCCAGTAAAATTGACGTTTCAGGCCCGGGTTTTATTAATATTTTCCTGGATAACCGCTGGCTTGCTGCGCAAATTGATGACGTCCTGCATGCCCCCATGTTGGGTGTCACGCCCGTGACACCACAAACTATTGTCGTTGATTATTCCAGCCCCAACGTGGCCAAAGAAATGCATGTCGGTCACCTTCGTTCCACGATTATTGGTGATGCCTGCGTACGGACGCTGGAATTTATGGGCCATCGGGTTATCCGTGCCAACCATCTGGGGGACTGGGGAACACAATTTGGCATGCTGATTGCCTGGCTGGAAAAAATACAGAACGATCATGTCAGTGATGTTGCTTTGTCAGATTTAGTGGTTTTTTATCGTGCCGCAAAACAACACTATGATGAAGATCCTGAATTTGCAGAGCGGGCGCGATCTTATGTGGTCAAATTGCAGGGGGGCGATGAATATTGCCTCAGCATGTGGCGCAAATTGGTCAGCATCACCCTGGATCAAAATCAGGCCTCTTATGACCGCCTGAACGTCACGTTGACGCGCGACGATATCATGGGTGAAAGTCTTTATAACCCCATGTTACCCGGTATTGTTGCTGATCTAAAAGCAAAAGGACTGGCCATTGAACAGGAAGGCACTACGTTAGTTTTGCTCAAGGGTTATAAAAATAAGCAGGGTGAACCCATGGGGATCATCATTCAGAAAAGGGATGGGGGTTACCTTTACACCACCACCGACATTGCCTGTGTTAAATATCGTTATGAGACACTGGGCGCAGATCGTGTGCTCTATTACACGGATGCGCGTCAACACCAACATTTCACGCAGGTTTGGGCCATTGCCCGTCAGGCAGGCTATGTACCGGAATCTGTTGCGCTTGAACATCATCTGTTTGGCATGATATTGGGGAAGGATGGCAAGCCATTCAAAACACGTTCTGGTGATACCGTAAAATTGACGGATCTGCTGGATGAAGCCATCGAACGTGCCCGTAACGTGATCGCTGAAAAAAATCCCCACATGCCCGCCGATGAACTGCAAAAGGTGGCCGCAGTAGTAGGAATAGGTGCACTCAAGTATGCGGATTTATCAAAAAACCGCACCACGGATTATGTCTTCGATTGGGATCACATGCTGGCACTGGACGGTAATACGGCACCCTATATTCAGTATGCCTGGACGCGGGTGATGTCTATTTTTAGACGCGCCGGTCTTGATGAAACTGACCTGACCCAGCCACTGTTCATCACTCAGGCACATGAGACGGCACTGGCAATACGGTTATTACAGTTTGAAGAAACCATTACCGCCGTGGCACAGGAAGGGATGCCGCATCTTATGTGTCAGTATCTGTACGATCTGGCGGGCCTGTTTTCCAGCTTTTATGAGCATTGCCCGATACTGAATGCTGAAAATGAACAGGTGCGTCACAGCCGTCTTAAACTTGCACTACTGACTGCGAAAACCTTACAACAGGGCCTTGAGACGTTAGGTATTCAGACGGTTGAACGGATGTAATCTGTAGGGGGATCGCGCTGACTGGGCTTGGATCTGGCAACACTTTTGAGTATAACAGCTTATCCAACCCTTCGTCAGACCGCCTGGTGGATTGTCTGACAAAAGGCTGGATAAGCTGTAATGTTATGCCCTGCGTGGGTGGTTTAGTCTACCCTGTATGGCCCTACGGCGTGCTCTATAGCTACTTTAACGTCGGTATCAGCCATAATGTGTTGAACTGTTTCTTTAGAGAATTTCTCCATACCGTCTATACTTCTCATATTAACTTTAGATTCAAATGCATTTAAGTGCTTGAAATACAATATGTTTTCTTCTGGTCCTGTAGTACAGAATGCTTCGTCCAGTATTTTGCTGAGCATGATAGAAACAGTATTTTCCCCCAATTTTTCTTTTATATTTGCTATATAACCTGAATTTGTATCATTGATCATGCCTGTTAACTGGTTGTGCAGTGTTGTTTTTTGATATTGGTAACCATAATCCGCGCTTTTTAAAAAATACTTTTCCGGCTGACTTTTTTGCAATGTTGTGAATATCGTCTTTTCGGATAAGGACATCATTTCCCTTGTAGCTAGCTTAATTTGTTTATCCAAAGTGATTCTGGCTTCATCACGAGTGGGATTACGTGGTTTTTCAATTTGCTGTGCTTCGACAGGATTCTGTGCATCAACAGGACGCTGGGACTGCAGAAATGTGTCAGTCATGGTTCTTACATCCCGCTCGGTCAGCGGCTTGGTTTGATTCCGTAATTCATTTACGACATTCTGCAGTTCTTTATTATGTGTTTCCCCTTCTTTTGCAAGGAATGACATGAGATGATTTAACATTTCACGATTATTCACGCGGGTTTTTTCTATATACTGGGTAACAACAGAGGTATCTTTCAGTAAGGGTACGTTGCTCAGGCACTGCAATACCTTCCCCTTAAAAGACATCGTGGCGGTCTGAAGGTCAGTTATCGCGCCGGTATTGCCATTTTCCCGCTCAATTTTGATTGGCGCATCTAAGTTATACTTAGCGGTCGTATTGTAAGTTGTATTTATCATGCTATTCTCCTGCCCTGTGGGCGATTATGTATCATTAAATTAACTGCAGATTTCTGCATGCTGTCTTTGTCTGCCGTGCGTTCATCCAGGCGCTGCATCAGGCTTTCCTGCCAGTCAGTAAAGCTTTCCAACAACTGATACAGTGTGGCTCTGCTGACATTTCCCAGGGAAATATGGCGCAGGTAAAGTACGGTGTTATTCTGTGGGTCAAATGTCAGTGCACCCAAACCCTGCTCTGCCAGCGATTGATTCAGTGACAGAAGATACTGAAAAAAATCACTATCAGGCTGCCAGAATTCACCCAGCATACCGTACAGCACCCAGCTGTCTTCTGACTGCCGTATGGAAATCATGAGATTTTCATCCAGTACCAGCAGACATTGATCATGCTCATCAAATGTCAGCTTCAGTCCCAGATCTTCACCCAGTTCACTGAGTAGAGAAAGGGAGAGGAAATTAGAAAAATTCTGCATAAATATTTTCTCGCTATTTTTTATATCTGTGACCAGATATGTAAATTTATTTTAATTTCATAATTTGTGCTGCTGTATAAATACTATGACACAGAAATAAAAACTGCTGTCAAATAACGACCATGGTAGTATTATAATAATTTAATTTACTGTAATAACTCACTTTTTATCACTGTATTTTTGATGGATAATATGGAAATACTCGGGTAATGGTAATATTTTTAGGATATTTAGTAAGAGGATTTTATATCTGAATTCTGGAAAAAAAGGGAACGAGGAAATATCAATGATTTGATCACTGTAATGCTTGATGGATAATATGGCAGCACACCGGGAATACTTCAGGAATATTTGATAAGATTGTTTCAGGAAATAATCCCGGGTATTTCTTCATACCGCCCGACGATAAAAATCACGTATTTTAAAACCCAGCAAAGCCAGTAGGGCAAAATAAGACCCACAGCCGGCCAGCACCAGCAACAGCAGGCGCAGCAAACGAGCACTCATACCACCCTGATCCCAAGGGGGCATTAAGCACATCATTCCTAATAACACCAGTGACATAAAGATCACGGCGCCCACTACCTTGCTTAAAAAAATAGTCCAACCGGGTTGAGGATGAAAAATGTGCTGTTTGCGTAACTGCCAGTACAACAAACTGGCGTTCAAACAAGCTGCCAGACCAATTGACAATGCCAGACCTGCGTGTTGCAGCGGCCCGATAAAAACAACATTCATTATCTGTGTCGTGATCAGCGTCATCAGCGCGATTTTGACGGGTGTTTTAATATTCTGACGGGAATAAAAGCCGGGAGCCAATACTTTAACGATAATCAGCCCCATCAGGCCAACGGAATAGGCCACCAAAGCGCGTTGTGTCATCATGGCATCAAAAGCACTAAACTGGCCATACTGAAACAGTGAAATCGTCAGCGGTTTGGCCAGCACACCCAATGCAACAGTACCGGGCAGTGCCAGTAGAAAACACAAACGTAATCCCCAATCCATGAGTCTGGAATATTCATCATGATGGCCTCGGGAAAAACTTTTAGCCAGTGAAGGTAATAAAATGGTCCCCAGGGCAGCACCCAGCACCCCGGAAGGAAATTCCATTAAACGATCCGCATAATACATCCATGACACGGATCCAGACATGAGAAAGGAAGCAAAAATACCGTTAATGATCAGAGAGATTTGGCTAACAGAGACCCCAAATATTGCCGGTACCATCATTTTGGTCACCCGCCATACTCCCTCATCCAGTGGACGTAACTTCGGCCAGACCAACATGCCTATTTTTTTCAGATGGGGTAACTGATAACTCAATTGTAACAGTCCACCGACCAGTACGGCAAAGGCCAGTGCCAGAATGGGGGGATTACAGTAAGGCGCCATAAACAAGGCGAAACCAACCATACTGATATTCAGTAATACCGGAGTAAATGCAGGTACAGCGAAACGATTCCAGGTATTGAGAATGGCGCCGGCCAGTGATGACAGCGAGATAAACAGAATATAGGGAAAGGTAATGCGTAACAGGGATGAGGTAAGCAGAAATTTATCGGGAATATCAGTAAAGCCGGGAGCCGTAGCATAAATAACCCAGGGTGCCACCAGCATACCCAGCAGGGTAATTACCGCCAGTATCAGAGTCAATACGCCAGCAATGCTGGCAATAAACTGGCGTGTATCATCTGCACTATACTGGCTTTTATATTCCGCTAATATTGGCACAAAAGCCTGAGAAAATGCCCCTTCGGCAAAAATACGTCTCAGGAGATTGGGGAGTTTAAAGGCCACAAAAAAGGCATCAGTGGCCATACCGGCACCAAAGGTGCGTGCAATAATAGCATCCCGTACAAAGCCTAACAGGCGTGAGAGCAGGGTCATGGCACTGACAGTACCCAAGGATTTAAACAGATTCATCCTGTTTTTTTCATCATGTTATGAGATCTCTTGTAAAACTGCGGGTCATTAACGGATCAATAAATGCCTTATTTGAGATCGTGTGTGTGCAGGTCAGATTGATTGATCAGGGGCTACCCAGTTTTTATCTGTCAAAGCCGTCAGGATGTGGTCGCACCATCGACCATTAATTTGCAGATAATCCCGGGCATAACCTTCACGCTCGAAGCCGAGGCGCGTCAGCAAATTACCACTGCGATAATTATGTGGCATATAGTTAGCCATAATACGATGCAGTAGCACATTGCATTGAATATAATCTATTGTTGACTGTAAAGCTTCATACATTAAACCCTGTCCCTGCCATTTCTTACCCAAAGAATACCCCAGATAACAGGCAGAAAATGCGCCATGCACGATATGGCTAAAACTCACTCTGCCATAGATCTCGGTTTCATCAGGAGGCAGTAATACAAAGTAGTATGCTGTTCTCGATTTTTGTAATTTAGCCATGCCGGCCATTTTTTTCTTCCAGCCCGCCGGAGAATAATCATCCGGATCCCTTGTGGGTTCCCAAGGTTTAAGAAATTCACGATTACTTCGGTAATACTCAGCTAAACGATAAACATCCTGATTATTGATCGAACGCACTACCATTCGGCGCGTAGTCAAGTGTATCGGAGACGGACTATGATACCCAAACATCTTGCCCCCTGTGCAAAAAAATTAAACAATCACCTTCATGACATCAATGCAATATTAGCGCTGTGATAAATTTGTAAGGCGCTGGTCTGTATCCGGCGTGAAATGAGAAATGATGATAAAGTTTTATAGAACAAATAATGCATAAAAGAGATTTGCATAAGATTTTTTTAGAAACGAGCTAACTAAAACCTGAAAAATTTCTGAACAGTCAGAGGCCTAATGCAAGAATGTTATAAAAGACGGTTGACGCTGTCATTTCTTTTGCTCACAATGGCGCCGTTAAGTATGATGCTGTTTGTTAATAACAGGGTGAGATGTCCGAGTGGCTGAAGGAGCACGCCTGGAAAGTGTGTATATGTGAAAACGTATCGAGGGTTCGAATCCCTCTCTCACCGCCACCTGAATTGTACTGTTTATCATAACGTCCACACTCCTGCCGATATTAATGACGGAAGCTTGAGAAGCCGGCATGCAGAGATCATTAACCGGTTTCAGGCACCGTGTTCTGGCGTAGCAGGTTAGTCTGGCATATCGTAGTGCGGGAGTTTTCCGGTGCATAACCTTCTGGATAATATACCCCATCAGGCAGATGAAGAGCTGTTCACCCTGCTGTTGACACGGCCAGGTCTGCGGTTGGAGCGCATTGTTTCAACTGGGCAGTCCACACCCGAGGATAGCCCTTTTGATCAGGATAGCGATGAATGGGTGTTACTGATAGCAGGGGCTGCGGGTTTGTGGATGGAAGGCATAGGTGAACGGGATCTTAAGCCGGGTGACTGGCTTTTGATTCCTGCTCATTGCGCCCATCGCGTCACCTGGACGTCGAAAAATGAACCCACTGTCTGGCTTGCCTTACATTGTGAGCACCCGCGGCTGATGTGACTTAAGCTGCCAGTCAGCGTTGGTGCTCAAGCCAGGCTTTTGCCCGTTCACCCACAAAGCGACGGCCGGGATTATAACCTGCTATCCATTCGTCTACGGGGAACAACTCGAACAGGCCAATTCTGATGAGAGTAGGTACGGACAGTTCGAGTTCACGTTCTATGGCACCACGCTCCCCCTGATTATAGAGCATGATGTTATACAGCATGGTGGCTACTGTTCCGGTTTGTACCCTGCTTCCATCCTTGAGCTTAACGGCAGGAAGACTTTCACCCGGCGCCAGGATCTTTTGATTAATCGTATTTAATTGTTCAGTGTGTGCAGGTATTTTGTCTGACATGGCGGGATCTTCCATTGTAGTAAGATTGTGGATATCTGGTGCGTTGGTATTGAGTTTAACGGCCTTTAAGGTGTTAAAGAGTTGCTCACGGTCCTCATCACTCAAGTGATGCTGATTGACGATGCGGATAAATTGGCGATGCCGCCTGTCATCCATAACGGTGCCGTCAGTCAGTACTGCGTGTAATGTCACCAGGAGTTTATCACCCAGTGTGGCTATTTTTGAACGCAGATCATCAAGATGATGGGGTTGCTGGTGCAGCTGAGGCTTGATAAGCCAGTCAGCCCGATAACGGTACTGAATAGCTTTGGCCGCATTCATCTGAGCGGTAATAAAAGGCTTGACTGATGCGGCATCCAGCCCAAGAGCCTTTGCTCTGCTGACCGACCTTGCCAGTACCCGGTTTTCCTGGGCGATATCCTCAATGACCAGGTGGTTGACAGCCTTAAATCTGGCCACCGCCTGCATACAGGAAAGACGTTGATTAATGAGTAATGACAGGCTTTCGAAGTTGTCAGTATCTGTAGCCGACGTTGTCATTTCGGATTGATGAGTGCCGGTACAGGCGCTGAGAGCGGAAATCATAATAGTGACAGTCAAAAAAGCAGCAAAATATTTGCGCATTCTTCCAGGATATCCTGTTTTTTTAAGGGCTATGCTAACATGCATGATCTTTGTCAGGCAAAGGTCTACCTGAAGTTTGTCAAAGCGTCTGTAAAGGAGAAAGCTTCCGAACCGACCAAACCAGGCAAGCACTGAAGACTGCGTGGGAATGGGTCGGTGTCTGCGTGTTGACAAAAAATTTAGCTATGCTGTGGCTCTTCCCCTGATACATGATCCGACGCCAGGAATACATACATGGCGGGCACAACAAACAGGGTAAACAAAGTTCCGATGGACAGCCCGGTGAAGATCACCAACCCCATAGCATAACGTCCGGCGGCACCGGCTCCGGATGCCAGCACCAGCGGTATAACACCCAGTACCATGGCAGCAGTTGTCATCAGTATGGGTCTTAAACGTACCACCGCGGCATTTTTAATCGCTTCCCGTTTGCTCTGACCGGTTTTGCGTAATTCGTTAGCGACTTCCACGATAAGAATACCGTGCTTACTGATTAATCCCATCAGGGTGACCAGCCCCACTTCGGTATAGATATTCAGCGAAGAAAATCCCAAGAAAATAAATATCATGGCACCAAATAATGCCAGCGGTACCGATACCAGAATCACAACAGGATCGCGAAAACTTTCAAATAAGGCAGACAGTGTCAGGAAGACAATAATGACAGCAAACAACATGGTGACCAGAAAACCACCGGATTCCTGCATGTATTGACGCGACTGCCCGGAATAATCGGCGTTATAACCCATAGGAGCTATTTGCCTGACGGTATCACGTAAAAAGCCGAGTGCCTCATCTTGAGATACACTTGATACACCGGAAAGCGTGGCAGAGTTCATCTGCTGAAAACGGGTAATGGATTGCGGTACCACATCGTATTGGAGCTGGGCGATGGTACTGACGGGCAGCAGGTTGTTATTGGGTGTTTTGATATAATAGTCCAGAATTTGTTCAGGATTCAGACGGTCTGTTTGCTGGACCTGAGGAATGACCTTGTAGGAACGTCCGTCAATGGAAAAGTAATTGACGTAACCGCCACCAAGAGCAGCACTGAGTGCCGTGCCGACATCCTGTTGAGTCATACCCAGGGTGGTTATCCTGTCGCGGTTCAGTACCAGGGTGGCCTGTGGTTGGTCGATCTTAAGATCTGTATCGATGAAAAAAAATTTACCGGACGTTTCCGCTTTTTTTAACACCTCTTCTACAATGTGATTGAGATTTTCGAACGGCTCAGTCGTGGTAATGACAAACTGGATCGGAAGACCGGACGTACCGGGTAAGGGGGGGAATTGAAATGCCGCGACACGGGCACCGGCGATTTTGTTCCATTGTGCCTGCAGATCCTGCTGAATCTCGTGTGCGCTGCGGCTACGCTGATCCCATGGCTTGAGCAATATGCCGCCTATACCGGTGTTAATGGTGGGTACACCGGTGATTTGAAACATTTGTTCATATTCCGGCATGCGTTTCCCTGCCTGAAATATCTGATCAGCATAGGCTTGCATTTGGTCTGCAGTGGCTGTTGTCGCACCGACCACATGCGCTAATACGATACCTTCATCCTCTTCTGGCGCCAGTTCAGATTGCGCCATTTTAAACATCACTATCAACAGTGTAATCAGTATGGCACCCATGACGATGAGGACGGGCCACGTCTGTAACAGGTTGTGCAGTATACGCTGATATCCGTCATGAACTTTGGCAAAGGTGGCATCAATAGCACGTACCAGAGGGCTACTTTCCTGATTGTGATTAAAAAAACGTGAACACATCATGGGCGATAACGTCAGTGCCACGACGCCTGATACTGTCACCGCGGCCGCCAGCGTGAAGGCAAATTCCGTAAAGAGTGCGCCCGTTAGCCCTCCCTGAAAGCCAATAGGCACGTACACGGCAACCAGCACCACTGTCATGGCCAGAATGGGGCTGCCAAGTTCACGGGCAGCAGTCAGTGCCGCATCGAAGGGAGACATGCCTGCTTTCATGTGCCGGTCGACATTTTCGACGACGATAATAGCATCATCCACCACAAGGCCAATGGCCAGTACTAACGCCAGCAGAGTCAGTAGATTGATGGAATAGCCCAGCATCAGCATGATAAAAAAGGTGCCCACCAGGGATAACGGCATGGCAATAACGGGTACCAGCACAGCTCGCAGGCTGCCGAGGAAAAGGAAAATAACCAGTGTGACTATCAGCAGTGCTTCCACGAGCGTTTTAACGACCTCGGAAATGGAGGTATTAATGAAGTCGGTGGAATCGTAGACTATCTGACCGGTCAGACCACTGGGTAGTTGTGCTTGAAGGTCCGGGAAGATAGCACGTACCCGGCTGGCAACATCAAGAATATTGGCATCTGGCGCGACCTTAATGCCGATGAAGATAGAGCGTACACCGCTGAAGGCCACATTGAAATCATAATTTTCTGACCCCAAAGTGACTGTTGCCACGTCCTCCAGCCGCACAATGGCATCTCCCTGTTGCTTGACGGCTAGCCGTTTGAATTCCTCAACGTTATGCAGATCGGTCCCTGCGGTTAGGGGGATCGTTACCATCTGACCTTTACTGTTGCCCAAGGCTGTCAGGAAATTATTATTGGTAAGGGCAGCTCTGACATCGGCAGCGGTAATACCTTGTGCCGCCATTTTGTTTGAATCCAGCCAGGCTCTCAGGGCAAAGTTACGTGCACCCAGTAACTCAGCGGTCTGGACACCATCGATGGAATCCAGTTTGGGTTTGATCACCCGTATCAAATAATCGGTAATATTATTGCCTGCCAGTGTGTCACTGTAAAAACCCAGATACATGGCGTCTGTGGTCTGACCGGTTTCTACTGTCAGTACCGGCTCTTGAGCTTGAGCTGGTAACTGGTTCTTGACAGAATTGACTTGTGTACTGATTTCTGTCAGCGCACGGTTAGAATCATAATTCAGCCGCAGTGTTGCGGTAATGGTTGAAACCCCACTGCTACTGGATGAGGATAAATAATCGATACCCTCTGCTTGGGCAATGGCTGATTCCAACGGTTGCGTAATGAAACCTGCCACTGTTTTGGCATCAGCCCCATAGTAAGTGGTTGATACCGTCACCACCGCATTCTGCATCTTTGGATACTGGTTGACAGGCAGGCCAAAGAGCGAACGCAGACCAAGTACCACAATGAGCAAACTGACCGTTGTGGCCAGAACCGGTCGACGAATGAAAATATCAGTGAAGTTCATGGGAGTACCTTAGTGTTCCTGAGGGGCAGGATTGGGGCTATCAGCCGGGACAACGGAATTATCCACTACGATAGCAGTCCCGTTCTTGAGCTTCATTTGCCCACTGGTCACCACTTCCTGGCCTTCCTGCAAACCACTGGTAATGGCAACCTGATCACCCCGTGTTTCACCCGTTACGACAAAGGTTTGCTGTACCTCGAGGTCTGGTGTAACGGGTGATCCCTGGATGTCTTTTTTATTTTCTTTATGTTCCTGCGCTGCCTTGTTGACGATAAACACGATTGAACCATAGGGGTTATAAGTAATGGCGGTCTGGGGCAGTGTCAGCCGGGACTGTTTTTGACCCACCTGTACAAAGGCAACAACAGACATACCGGGTAACAGTTTATGCTGCGGATTGTCAACGGTGGCCTGAACCTGGATATTACGTGTGGTCATATCGATTTTGGGACTGATCGCTGTAATCTTGCCGTGGAATGTTTCATTTGCGTAAGCATCGTTCTGAATGTTAACCGTCTGTCCTACCATGACACTCCCTGCGTCACGCTGGGGTAAATAAAAATTAACATAAAGCGAATTAATGGCCTGTAAAGTAACAATTTTATCACCCGGGTTTAAGTACTGACCGGGATTGATAGTGGTAATGCCCAAACGGCCACTAAAAGGTGCCCTTATGGTTTTTTTGGCAAGCAATGCAGCTTGCTCGGATACCAGTGCGGTTTTTTCCTTCAGGTCGGCAGCAGCACTGTCAACTTGAGCCTGACTGACACTCTTTCCGTTCAGCAGCGCTTGATCGCGTTTGAAGGTGACGGTGGCAAGCTCTGCACCGGCCTGCAGTGAATGCAACTGTGCACTATCCGCCTCAGCATTAAGTTGTATCAGGATGTCACCCTGGCGGACATCTTGCCCCGACTGAAAATTAATATGTCGTACCTGCCCCACCACTTCACTGCTGATATCCACACCCTGAACAGCGGTGAGTGTGCCGGGTGCCGTTAACTGGGGTTGCCATTCCTGCGCACGCACCACTGCAGTGGTCACGGTTTGTGGTGTGGGCTTAGGAGCACTGGCCACCAGTTTTCTGATATGCAGAAAAAACCCCAATGCCAGTACTAAAACCAGTACCAGTACAGCGCCCAACATGATCAACATTCGTTTAGTGAGCATTTTTCTTCCCGTAATACATTCAATAGGGGATGATGGCTTCATGAGACCTCTGGCTAAATTTTACTGATCTTGTTGGTTTATAATTTTATTTTAGACTCACCTTCTCACGTATGTTTTAAGTACGCAGTTGCCACGACGGTAATGATGTACCCGTACATACCTGAGATAAAATTGCTGTGATTATAATGAAATCATTTAGAAAATATAGCGAATTAACCGTATTTAATCTCGAGTCTGAAAAATAAAATCATAGGGACGATGGTTTAAAGTATAACAGTGCAAAATGAATTCTGGCCTGAAGTTTTTGGTGTTAATGCAAATTTTTTCTTTGAAAAAGCTGAGTGAGGGATAAGGAATGACAGTGAATTTTGGTAACCTGTTGACGCAGAATGGATAAGCGCCCCGCATTCCAGGATAAAAATTCGAACCGAAACGCAATGGCCGATCGCTGAGTGCAGGTACCAGACAACGCTTGCATCCTGGTTGCCTGTCTCTGGCAGAGCTGATGACTGTGCGTACTTTTTCATCAGCTCCATTTACCGGCAGTTTAAATCATTCTGGCTGAACCACGTGTGTTTAACGTAATTTTATCGTCAAGTTACTCGCGGGAATCGTTTTACGTCAGCTCAATACATTGATATTGACAGTGACGATCTGCTCTTCATCCAACGGTTGTTCCGTGTCTTTGCATTGCAAAAGCTCAACATAATAACGTTCTGAAGCATCAAGGGTATCCTTTATAGGATTTAAGTTATACTGCACAGAATGTAATTTATCCCATAACGTTTTAACTGACGGTTTCTGTGATGGGGCAACAGTGTTATACAGTTTTTCCACATCAACATAGTCTATCGGGTTGTTGTCACTCTGATATTGTGCTGAATATTGAACGGTATCAGCGTGTTGCTGGGGTGTGGCAACAGGTTCAACAACCTCACCTGGCTTCCCTTGCGCACCGCCATACTGTTGGTATTCCGTACCCTGATGCGTATGCTGCGTTGCTGTATCAGAATCAATTTGCACTTTATTTTTCTGATTCTCGGTCATTTTTTTATTAAACCAAAGGATGTCACGTAAGGGTTTATCTTCCTGTTGTTGAAACAAGTTATCCATCATTTCCTGCAGGTTAATCTGCCGGTCACTTTGTCTGGCTTCCCTGGCGGCATACAATAAGTTATCGATAAAATGTGGCTGAGTGTCTTCCAGGAAAGCGACGATGGCTGCACCGGTTGTATAGTGATCGTTTTCATTTAATGCATTTTGTATGATATCCCTGATACTGCGGTTGAAATTTTCCGCGGGTATCATGTTTACCAGGGCATCATGATTATTCCCTTGTATGTTATGCAGAATATATTCTGCCATGCCTTCCATGAAAGCCGGGGCCAGGGGAAGTTTGGAAGTTGCCTGAAAGGTCAGTGCATGCACAAATTCATGACGTAATAAATCAGCAGGATCCTGGTAGTTGTTTTGTCCCCAGAACAGATAAATACTGGAAACATTGCCATTATCAGAAGGTGCTGCATGGCCACGTGGTTGTGGGTAATATTGTAAATAATCCTGTGCACTGTCAAAGATAAACACCCGGAAATCAGTGGCATCATCCAGTTTTCTGATGCCAAACGCGGCATTAAATGCCTCTGCTGTTTTAAGCAGAATGTCGGGTATGTCATTAACATTAAAGCCTGCAGGCACAGCAGACCGACCATGGGTGGTGGGATCGTTGTGGTACAGATCGATGTTGAGTTTATAATTTTCCCCGGTATCAATACGTATTGTACCCCGGAAGGCCAAGTTAGCGCTTTTTTCAGCGATATGATCTGTTTCCCTTCGGGTTTCCTGGCGTGTCATCAAGGTATCCCATTCTCTTTCCGTTAGAGGTGTAATACCTTGAGCGACATAGAATTCATTAATTTCATTTTTGGTTAACGTGGAATGCACTAACTTTTCAGATATATTGGCATACAATTGGTAGTACTGCTGTTGCGTATATTCATGCAATGCCGCTTTATTGCTGATTAATTTATAGAAACTATCCGCATCCGTCACCACGGACAGGCTGTTGCCATCATTAATAACCTTGTTCTTGTCCACTTTTTCATAACTGACCGTCATGGTACCTTTGATATACTGATTATCCGAAGTATCTCTGACGGATTGTTGCGTATTCTTGTAATCCCTGTCCTCGCTTTTAATTAAGGCACGAAAGTCGTTATCTGTTGGAAGAGTAATACCGTTATCCTGATAAAATATGATTATATCAGTCACCTTCACGGGTTGTTTGTTGATTTTTTCAGATAACTCAAACTCAAGTTTACTATATTGTTCATTACTGTATTCTTGTGAATAAAGTTTATTGCGTATCATTCTGTAGAATGCATGTTTATCCAGTACGATTGTATTTAATTCATTTTCATTCAAATTATGCTGATATTCAGGTACCGGGGCGACAACTTCCGGCTGAGGGATTGCATCCGGATTGATGACATTCAATAGAGAGCGTATCTGGGCATCGACATCAATAATCTGATACAGTATTTCATCAGTAGCACGGTCCTCTGCAGTTTCTTTTTTACGTTGGGCAAGAGGAATTAAATCCGCTTCTGATCGAGTATTATTGCGTTCTATTGTCAACTGCGTGTGTTGATTAATTAGATTATTTTGTTCATGAATAAGATGGCCATGAGCTTCGGTAAGAGGATTATATAAACTTATTTCAAATGATGTCTGGTGCGAGAAAATTTCTGCCAGTTCTGCTTTAAGTATCCCATATTTTTGGATAAGTGCATGATGATATTCATTGATCATACGCGGTTCTTTATTTTGCAATGCTTCTCGATATGCCTGCAAACTGTTTTTATATTCATTTAAGCTTGAAATATATTTTTGAGTATCCATGGTATTCCTCTGTTTTTATGAATGATCATATAAAATTATTGATATTTTTAGCGATCCAATAGAAATCATTAATTAATTCCCATTAATTATATTCGTCTTAATCCACTATTTTAGTTGTTATTTATAAAATTGAATAACCATTTAATTCACCACGTTTAATATGGTAATATTTTTACTGAACAAAGTAAAAACGACCATTTACATTGATATTATAAAAAACAGGCTATAACCACAAAGTTATTTATAGGAATATAATGATTCGTTTTATTTATGCTTACCCGGCTTGTACATCTCTGTTTTAAGTTGCTATCCATTATATCCTGATGGCTGAATAAAAATACCAAAAAATTTTATTTCTCTATTCCTGTATTGAGTAATCAGGGTAACAAAAATAATTTTGAATTAACGTAATTAAAATGATGAATTTTTGAAAATTATTTTTTTTGATAAATTTTTTTATTTCAATATATTTAATGAGTTAGCACGTTAATTTATCTAAAAATACAACGATGATTGCCAATGATCGTGAATATGGAATTGATAAACAAGGAAAAAATGCGGTTTATTTTGCTTATTATATGAACACTGTAAGCTGGATAAAGCGACAGTTAACCCCCCTTTCATTAATCGACTCCAGAAAAAAATGAGCATTTTATTATAGTGACATTTTTAACATTCACGATCCGCGCTGATCGAAATGATGCCATTTTTGCGATCGGATAAAGGAGCAATAAAAACCACAGGACAGATCCTCATATCGGGCTACCCGGAAAAATGGCTTAAAAAAACAAAAGTCGTCCATGAAATAATTTGAGTAGTTTGATGAGAAAACTGGCAAAATCGAAAGTCTGTGTTTGTAAAACAAAAATCAGTCGAGGTTGTGATGCATCTTTTAGCAATGGTATGTCTTTCATTAAGTCTGATGGTATCAGGATGGTTGATTGGTAACGGATTATCGCTCAGTAAACAAACGGTACGGTTAGTCACCGTGAAAGGACTGGCGGAACAGGAAGTCAAAGCCGACCTCGCATTATGGCCCGTGCGTTTTGTCAGAACTGGCGACAGTCTGGCAGCGACACAACGGGATATTGATACCGATGAAAAACAGGTGATGTCATTCCTGAATAAACATGGTTTAAATGCCGAGGCTATCTCGTTGAAAAGTACTGAAGTTACTGATCGGGCAGCGCTTATTTATCACGATGGAAAATATTCATCCCGATTTGTCATTATGCGTACCATGATGATTCGTAGCACGGAGGTCGATAAAATCGCACAGGCCTATCAAGCCAACGGCGATCTGGTTGAAGCCGGTGTGATTTTGAACAGGGAAAATCAGGGTGGAGAACCTGTCTATCTTTTTAATAATATTAATCAGTTAAAACCTGACATGATCGCACAGGCGACAAAAAATGCCAGGGCGTCGGCACAGCAATTCGCTCAAGATTCAAACAGTGCACTGGGTGATATTCAGAGTGCGGATCAGGGTGTTTTTGAAATCCTGCCCAAGGATAAGGCCAGTTTTTTTCAGCAGGAACAGCAAATTGACAAAACACTGCGCGTTGTGGTGACACTGAAATACCGCCTGACGGATCAAAAATAAGGTAGCGCACTTATCATGAGGATTTAAACCTCTTGGATAAGGAGCGGGTTCTTTCGCAGTCGCGTTTTGCAAGAAGTTTAGCAGAGCTTGAAGAATACCACTGAATTGATGGCAATCTGCGTGGTACGTGCATTTGCCGATTGCACTGGCCGGGATGTCCGTTATATCTTTTTGTTGTTCATGATATATCAATGTTAAGGATAAATTATGTCTGTTTCACGAAAGATGGCGCTGTCTCTGTGGTTGATTGCCTCCCTGTTTTACGCTTGGCAGTATATTTTAAGGGTAATGCCCAATATTATGCTGACCGATATTATGCAGCAGTTTGGTATAGATACTGCCGTTTTCGGTCAGTTTTCTGGGGCCTATTATATTGGTTACTGCTTAATGCATTTGCCCATTGGCATTATGCTTGATCGCTATGGGCCCAGAAAGATAATGACCCTGTGTATCCTGCTGACGGTTGTGGGTCTGTTGCCTGTGGTTTTTTCAGAGCACTGGGTGTATCCCGTGCTGGGAAGGGCCTTGATTGGTATTGGATCTTCAGCAGCTATTTTAAGCACCTTTAAAATAATTCGCATGACATTCAGTGAGCAACATTTTACCCGAATGTTGAGTTTTTCGGTCACGATTGGTTTGCTGGGTGCTATTTATGGCGGTGTTCCCGTTAGCTGGCTGTGCGAATCTTTGGGTCATAAAACGGTTGTGGAGATTTTTGTCTGGATTGGGCTGGTGTTTGCTGGCATGACGTATTTATTGGTGCCTGAGATGGAACCGGGTAATAAAACAACCGTATTTTCAGATATGAAAATGGTCTTTACCCATAAAAAAGTCATTGTCATTTGCTGCCTGGCCGGATTGATGGTGGGGCCAATGGAAGGCTTTGCCGATGCCTGGGGATCGGAATTTTTAAAGCAGGCCTATGGTTTTGATGCCAGAACGGCCAATTACCTGACCTCCATGATTTATATCGGTATGTGTTTTGCGCCTGTACTCAGCCGCATTGCAGAAAAAACAGGAGGCTACCTTGAAACCATTGCAGGGGCAGGCATCATCATGCTGATTGCTTTTATCATTCTGATAGCAGGATGGGGGGGCTCAGAGAGTATTACTGCGGGTCTTTTCATTGTCGGAATATGCTGTGCTTATCAAATTCTGGCGATTTATAAAGCATCTGCCTGTGTGTCAGAAAATGTCGCCGGGCTCACGACAGCCGTGGCTAATATGATTATCATGAGCTTTGGCTATCTGTTTCACAGTGCCATCGGGTTTATCATTAAATGGTTCAATACATCCGGGACGGTCCTTTCTTTCTCTTATGGTATTACCATAATCCCCATCACTCTTTTCGTGGGTATGAGCGGATTTTTTATTATGGCCTGTCAGGAAAGAAGAGCTGCTCAGAAAAAAGGGGAATAAAAAGTAAATCAGGATGTCATGCTGAGCAGGTTACATGACCAGTGTGAGCCGTGAATAAACAGAAATAACGTGGCACGGATGTAGCCTGCCGTGTCAGGCAATACGGTTCTTTACAGGGGCGTGCTCCCGTAAACGTAAAAAACAATCCATAACCTCATCTACACTGATATCACTGACATCCTGTGTCTCAGCCTCAATGATCTCGCAGGGTACCTGCCAGGGGCCCCAAAACCAGGCGTCATGGTTGCCAAACAAGGCCACTATGGGTTTTTTTACACCCGCGGCGATATGCATGGCGCCACCATCGCTGGTAAGAATGTAATCGCATAACGACATGGCTGCCATCAGTTCACGAAGGGTATCTGTCCTGATCGCTGTTAACTTTAGATCACGGCAGCCATTGATGATGTGTTGTGCTTTGTCATCATCACCGGGATGGTGAGTATTCTCTGTGGTTCCCGGCGACCAGAGCAGTAAAAAATGACAATCTTCACGTTGAGACAGGCAGTGTGCAAGAGCAATAAATTTTTCTACTGTCCAGCGTTGTTGTGGCTGGCGAGCGCTGATTTGCAAACCATAAACGGGTTTATTACCCGGGATCTTGAATCGGGCAGCTATGTGTTCTTTCTCTTGTGGTAATACAAACAATTCCAGAGGGCCGGGTATAGCATGTATCCCCAACGGACTGGCTAATTGGATGAGTAGCTCAACGATATGCTGTTTCTTTTTTAATGGAATAACGCGGTCTGTGACGCATGCCGGTGCGTCTTCGCCGATGGCAATAATACGTTTTGCGCCAGCAAACTTAGCCCACTGTAGTGCGCGTCGGCTCCATCTTATGTCAGCCACAATAATGACATCATATTTTGCACAGCGAATGGCCAACAGCGTTTTAATCCGCTTTAGAATAATAGCCAGAGTTGACTGGCCTTTTAGTTTATGATGCAACTTAGTATAAAGATGTATTTTCCCTGTGTAGGGATTATTATCAAGAACTGCACTATTATAGGTGTTCACTAATATATCTATTTTATGCGTGGTATGTTTTGCAAGAGCGGCAATGAGGGGGGTAGTTAATATTAAATCACCGATATTTTCACGTCTTATTAAGAGTATTTTCATAAATTTTTATTTATCTTTAAGCTACGCGCTAATTATTTATTTTAGTGTTTGAGTTTGTGTTGTTAATTCAGTTGCTAGCATAGGGTGAAATACGGTTATTTATCATGAAGGATATCACACAATCAGCAGAAATAAGCATATTATGATGATGTGTATTTATTTGATATTTTTTATTTAAAAATAAACCCTATTTTTCTGGCGATGCTTGTACTGATCAGGCTAATAATCCCATTGTTGGAAAGCGCAAGCCGCTGTGTGTATTGGCAAGTTAATGGGATACCGGTTCCCGGTTCATATTTTTAGCATGATTTGCCGGGCATCTGAGGCTGTCTCTGCTATCTTTAAGTACAGGGAATCTTATGTTCAGGGAATATCAGATTTAATCACTCAAGTTAACAGCAGGTATGATTATGATTATTAAATCATTAACCTATCAGACATGGATTGCATCCATGATATTGATGCTTTGTTTGTTTTCAGTAATAGCAAAATCAGCTACAAACGACGGAATGGCAACAGACGCAAAATCTGTAACAGACAAAGGTAACGCAGTGTTTGGAAAAGACTTAGAAAAATCAGAACAACTAGTAGTAGGAGCATCAAAAGCAGCAAAGGACAAAAACAAAGCACATCATGATTAATAAAAACACCAATAGCAACATCATCATCCTGCAAAAACCCACCCTGCTAAGGAGGATATTTTTCAGGTTATCGGCCTGTGGTGTTTTACCTCCCATTTGCCCTGTATCAGTACAACAAAGGGTTGATTCACTCTGACATCGTGGCCAGAAGTAATCTGGCCACGGCTGGTATGATGCCAAAGATAACGGTTAAGGGCCGGTTATTAACATTCAATATTGCCGACGGATTTGAGACTCAGGCAATGGTTCATTAAATCGCCTGGAAACACATACATATTTAAATCAGTATTAAACTGCTGCATGGCCTGTAATCTGAACTGCGGTGTTGCCAGGAGTGCGGTCTGTTCAGATTCATGATGATGTGCCAGGATAAATTGTGCGATGGTATCGCTCAGTTCAGAATCCTGTGTGCTGGTCGCACTAACCTCTGCAGCCGTAATGGTTTCCTGGAACATCTGGCATAATTTTTCGGCGCTGTGGTGTATTTCATCCTGCTGTGGAAAAGCACTGATGGCCTGTGTGGAATGGGTATGGGCATCAATGGCCTTTTCCAGCGGTGTTTTCTCTGCTGCTCCGCCAGGCTGGCCGCTGTAACTGTTCAGTATGCTACCCTTGAAGCGCAACTTGTAAGCACTGCCCGCATCTTCAAAGCATTGTGCAACAAATTGTGAACAAACCATCGGGTGTTCCCCTTGGTTTTTTCTCAGGTTTTTATATTTATGAATACCCTCTACAATGGAAGCCGTCAGTTTTTTCAGAATAAGCGTGACCATTTTTTGTGCCTTATGTGAAAATGAGGCCTTTCTGTAAATGAGCAACAAACCAATAAGGTATAATTCTGCCATATCATAAGGTTCTTCATTATTTAAATAGTGGGTTGCGGCGTTAATGACAGGCTCCATAGGCAAAGAGGAATCATGTCTGTATACATAAATCGTCCGATTCCTGGAGCTGGCTTGTATGTTGTGGATCGCAATCTGGGGTGGTGTCTGGTCAATCAATAAATACTTTTCCGCGTCATAATATATCCCCGCATGGCTGACCGAGGCTTCAGTCAACCAGCTAATCATCCATGAAATAGCACTATCTTTTTGCGCAGAAAATAATAAGACATCACCAATTTTAATATCCTGTAATTGCATAGTATAACTCCTTAATATTTATTTTTATAATTTTGTTAATTTTTATTACTGATAATATTTTATTGGTTTAATGTATGCGATAAATTATCCTGCCATCATATTATAATGATGGTATTTTTCTGTGTTTAACAAATGCATACTCAATAAATATATCGCATTTTCCTGATATGTGGGTGTTTATTTTTAACCAGGAGATTACTATTTTTAATATAAAAGCCATACTGCTTAATTAGTAGTATAATTAAAAATCTATTGATATTGTTGCGTAGGAATTAATATTTTATTTGTTCTGTTATTATTAATTTTAAATTAAATAGAAATAACAGGGTAATTACAGGGCACAGTGAGTTAAAAGCTGACACAGAAATCCGACTTTATGCTACAGTGGCCACTTCATGTACATTCCAGGGTCTGTTAATCGCTGATTCCTCCTTTTAAGCGCTGTCATGTTGTTGCACAGCTGACAATTTGCCGAGTGAGGATGTGGCGAGAAAGGGCAATATTATCGTCTTGTATAAGAGCATCAAAGCTGTGAAAAAAATCGTCGTCGTTTAAGCCAAAAATCAGATGAATGATGATTCTCCTTGTCGAGGGGAAGGCTGTTCCATAATTTGATTTTGCTATTTAAACCGCGGAGTTTTTATGACACCTGCTTTGTTGCCAGCAATTTGGCTGATTGTTCTTATTGTGGGTCTCCCCCAACTTTCTGAAACTGTTTATACCTCCTCTTTACCTGATATTGCTTATAGTCTGCAAGCCTCAGCGTCGATGGTGGAATATACGTTAACCATTTATCTATTTGGATTTGCCATTGGTACCCTTTTTTGGGGTCAACTTTCCGATCGATTTGGCCGAGTCCCTTGTGTTTTAGCGGGTCTGGGTGTCTTTATACTGGGATGTATAGGCTGTTATTTTGCCAGATCTATTGAAATACTGATGCTCAGTCGTTGTATTCAGGCTTTTGGTGGTAGTACCGGCAGTGTTTTAGGTCAAGCCATCTGCCGTGATGCCTTTCATGGTCCCATGTTAGGTAAGGTCTATTCATCGACGGGCAGTGCTCTGGCGATTTTCCCGGCCATCGGTCCTGTTCTGGGTGCACTGATCGCAGAATATGCCGGATGGAACAATATCTTTTTATTTCTGATAGTTTTTGCCGTGATCTTAAGCGTATGCGTTGCCATTAAGTTACCGGAAACGCATGCTGTTGGTAATAACAACCCGCCAGCGTCCTTATTGGCAGTGAGTTCAGTTCTGTTTAAAGATAAGAAAGTGATCGGACTTGGTCTTATTGTGGCAGCCGCCAATGGCATTGCTTTTAGCTATTTTGCAGAAGGTTCATTTTATTTGATCACCCTGCTTGAGCTTTCTCCCTCTGCCTATGGTGCCAGCTTTCTTGCCATTGCTGCTGCGACAATGGCCGGTGGCATATTGTCCCAAAAGTTACATGACAGCCATACATGCAGGAAAATTATGCATGTTGGGCTGGTGATTATTTTGATAGCTACGGCTCTGAGCAGTGGCTCTGCTGTCCTGCATGCCTGTATGCTGCCGTTACCTTTCTGGCTTATTATTGGAGTAACCCTCCTTAGCCAGATGGGTGCAATGTTCGGTATCTGTATCGCCACCAGTAATGCACTGGCCATGGCGCTTGTGGGTTACAAATGGTGTCAGGGAACCGCCTCAAGTTTGTTCGGATTTTTTTATTACCTGATGATATCGGTATTCACCTTGGGGATGGGCGCGTTGCACGACGGGACCTTGTTACCAATGCCTTTATATTTTCTTGCTATCAGTGTCTTTATGCTCATTGTGCAAAAAATTATGATCATTGAGTAAGTAAAAAAATTTGTCATAGTGCACCTGTTGGTTTAATCATGGTTAAAAAAAAGAGAGATCAATGAGCATGCGTGTTTTTAAATTGGAAGAGTATCTGGCTAAGTACGAATTTTCCGCACCCTGGTTATTATGCTGTTCGGATGCTGAAAGTTTTGCCATGCAGGACATTATCGCTATGGCGGCGGATGAAAAAGCACTTTGGGATGATTTACGGCTCGGTTATTCAGAATCTCAAGGGTTACCGGTCCTGCGCGAGCAAATTGCCTCTGGCCTGTATGCAGGGATGGATGCCAGTAACATACTTTGTTTCGCAGGAGCCGGTGAGGGGATATTCTGTGCACTGCATACCTTATGTCAGCCCGGAGATCATGTCATTGTGTTGACACCTGGTTATCAGTCACTGGTAGAGGTCCCGCAGCTAAAAGGCGCTGAAGTGACGGCAATTGCTCTGCGTGAAGAAAATGCGTGGCGTATTGATGTGGATGAAATCAGGCAGGCCATTAAACAAAATACAAACGCTATCTTGATCAATTTCCCCCATAATCCAACCGGCCAGGTTATCACACAGCAGGAGTTAACAGCATTGGTTGCTTTATGTGAACGTCATGATTTATGGCTTTTTTCTGATGAAGTTTACCGTTTATTGGGGCATCCCGACGAACCCTGGGCTTGTCCTGCCGCGCAGATTTATCCCAAAGCACTGTCACTGGGTGTGATGAGCAAGGCGTTTGGCATGGCAGGCTTAAGGGTGGGTTGGATCGCCTGTCAGGATAAAGCATTGCTTAAAGCGATAGGATGTTTCAAACATTACACGTCGATATGCAACGGTACCCCTTCTGAAATTATCAGTTTGATTGCTTTGAAAAATAAAGATCGAATTCTGGCACGCAATAACCAGATAGTGGCTGAAAATCTTAGGTTGCTTGATCACTTTATACTGGAATATCAACAGCTTTTTGACTGGATCCGTCCCCAGGGCGGATGTACGGGATTTATTAATTATAAGGGAGTTGGATCCATTGATGAATTTTCACAGCGATTGGTACAGGAAAAAGGAGTGCTTCTTATGCCAGCATCCATTTATTTTCATCCAAGTCAACATTTCCGCGTAGGTTTTGGGCGTAAAAATATGCCTGATGCATTGAACAGATTAAAAGAATTTTTAATTTAAATGAACGTCTTCGATATTGATCAAATCAAACGGGCAGTGAATTTAGACAACGGCCTTGAAATGTTAATAAACAGCCAGCGCCAGGCTTTTATTGATTTTTCTGCTGGTCTTTATGAGGTACCGCTGCCTGTGCAATTGCAATTTATACAGACTCATGGTGACTGCCATATTAAGGCCGGATTCAGGCGTGATGATGATGTTTTTGTGATCAAGATTGTCACCGGATTTTATAAAAATACGCACCTGAATTTACCGGCAGGAGATGGTGCTCTGCTGGTTTTTTGCCAAAAAACAGGGTTACTTCAGGCCATACTCTGCGAGGGTGGATTTTTAACCACTCTCAGGACGGCGCTTGCAGCTGTAGTCAGTGCAACGCTCACCCCCTGGAATATTCGTTGCATCGGTATCATTGGTACGGGGGTTTTGGCGGCCTTAATTCAGATAATTATGAAAAAACGCTATCCTGATGCACAGTTATGTCTGTGGGGTAGGTCTACAGATAAAGCCAGAAGCATGGCTGCCAATGGCGTACGTCTGTGTCATTCTGTACAGGAATTAATGGAGCAGTCAGATCTGATTATTACTGCAACGGCGAGCACCAGGCCAATTATCACAGCGCAATACCTGTCCGGGAACAGGCATATTATTGCTCTGGGAGCGGATGACAGGCATAAACAGGAATGTGACATGCCTGTATTTGAGAAAGCAGACCTGGTGATAGTGGATAGCCTGGTTCAGGCCTGTAAATTGGGTGATACCGCCCACGCCCTGCGTCAACAGGTCGTAGGCACTGAGAAAATAGTCGAACTGGGCGTGCTCCTGCAACAGCAAGCCAGGTTGGATGCCGGGCTTATCATCACTGACCTCACTGGCATTGCCGCTCAGGATATTGCGATAGCAAAATGGGTGCTACAGGGGCTCAAAGCCAATGATGCGCAGCCTGCTTAAGGTACCTTAAATTCCTCCATCATGATTCTGGTGGCTTGGGCAAGGATATCCCTGCGGTGTGGTGCATTTTTTTGGTTTTGGGTAAAAAAAATCACCACGATGCGCGGGGGTTCCCCTGATGCGGGCCAGAGTACCGCCATGGCGTTGGTAGTACCATACATTCCGGCACCTGTTCTGTCTCCAACCACCCAACCTGCTGGCATTCCTGCGCGAATGCTGTCATTACCTGTTTGGTTGTTTTTTAGCCATATCTGTAGCTGTTCGCGCTGAGCGGGTGCCAGGGCATCACCCAGGGCAAGTTTATGCAACGTTGCCGCCATGGCGGTGGGCGTTGTGGTATCACGCTCATCACCGGGTTCTGCCGTATTGAGTTCGGTTTCATAGCGATCCAGCCTGAAGCTATCATCCCCCAGGGAACGGGCAAATGCCGTCACAGCACCAGGACCCCCCAGCGCTTTTATCAGCAGATTTGCCGCTGTATTATCGCTCTGCATCGAGGTTGCAGCACACAAATCATACAAGGTCATTCCTGCCGTCAGATTTTCAGCCCGTGATGTCACCGGAGACCAGGTCACAAGATCCGTTTTTTTATAGAAAATACGCTGTTTCATCAGACCAGGATCATGGCTGCTTTTTTTCAGAATAGCGGATACCGCCAGTGTCTTGAAGGTACTGCAGAATGGAAAGCGTTCTTTGGAACGATAACTAAGCTGTTTACCACTGCCCGTATCAAGGGCGTAAAGACCAATTCTGCCATCAGCAGACGTTTCCAGTGCGGCCATTTTTTCCTGAAAGGACGATGGGGATACCGTTTTGTCTTGGGATACTGCTTTAGAAACCAGTGCGCTGTTAACGGTACTGGATAAAGTTGTCAATATAAAACTTAACAACATGACCGTCATGGCCTTTTTCATAGCTATTCCTTGGTATATGTATGTGATTCCAGTTTTTGACTGCTTTTTTTTAGGACAATGGACGCCGCCAGTGTCTTAAAAAGGATTGCAAAAGTGGTTGAACTGTTTTTCTGGCAAATAAATCCGTCTGTTTCATGCAGGTATGACCTATGGCCACAGATAAATGAAACAGGCTGCAGGCAAGGTGTGGTCAACGGCTATTGCTCAATCTGGAATATGGCTTCAATTTCAACGGCTGCATTCAATGGTAACGCAGAAACACCAAAAGCGGATCGGGTATGCTTTCCTTGTTCACCAAACAGTTCAACAATAAGATCAGAAGCGCCATTGATAATTTTGGGATGAGCGGTGAAATCAGCGGTACTGTTAACAAATCCGGATAACTTTACACAACGTTTTACTTTGTCCAGAGAACCCCCTGTCGCTACTTTTAACTGTGCAAGAATATTCAGGGCGGCTAATTTAGCAGCGGCTATACCTTCTTCCTCGGAAAGGCTGTCACCTAATCTACCAGTAAATTTTACCCTACCCTCTTCCAGCGGTAATTGACCTGAAATAAATACCAAATCATCAACAATAACGTATGGTAAATAACTGGCGATGGGGGTAGAGGCTTTGGGTAAGACCAGTTGCATTTGCGCCATTTTATTTGCAATGCCACTGGTTGTTTGAGCACCGGCAAGGACAGATGAGTTGATGCATAAACAGAGAGCAAGACAACGCAGTATTTTTGTAACATATTTCATAAAATACCTTCCTGTAAGATATTGACGTTATGTGATCCAGCCTGGTTATTTTACTCTGAATAATTGTTAATTTCATTTTAGGTTAACATCATATTTAACAAGGAAGCACCATGCTTATTAAAAAAATGCATTACTTTTTCATCGGTTGCCTTATTACCCTGTTAGCCATCCTGCCTGTTGTGTGTACGGCGGATGTTGAGATCAGAAAAATTACGCCGCCTAAATTGGATGCGGCCCATTTGGGAGAAAAGATCCTGTGTCACCGTCCCATGAGGCATGGCTCACCGAATATGAGTATCGAGCAGAAAGGGGGCAAGGTGATTGCCCATAATTATGGCCATGGCGGCAGTGGCTGGACTCTGGGGCCAGGCTCTGTGGACTATGTTAACAATTTGCTGTTGAATTCTGAATATGCCACTGATCTGACAAAAGACACGCCGATCACCATCATTGGTGCGGGTGCCTTGGGATTGTTTACGGCCTATGATCTCACGCAAAAAGGCTTTACAAATATCACTATTGTGGCAGAAAAATTTACCGGTCTGGCGTCACATAATGCAGGAGGTCTGCTTGCGCCAGTATCCATGGATAATGATGCAAAAGTGCAGGGCATTATCGATCAGACAGGGATTGATGCCTATAAATTCTATGCGTCCATCGCCAGAAGGGAGCATGCACATTTTAAGACGGGTGCTACCATTGTTCCTGCCTATTTTGCCAGCCGGCAGGATTCTGGTCTGGAACCTTATGTGGGCAAAGTGATGCAACCAGCAAAAGAGGTCAGACTTGATTTTGGCAATGGAACAACCCGCGATATGGTCGCCTACGATGACGGTATTTTTATCGATACGTCAAAAATGATGGCCGAATTAACCGATTATTTAAAGAGCCAGAACATTAACTTTGTGCAAAAAAGGGTACACGCCTTTGCTGATCTTGAGGGAAAATTTATCATTAATTGCGCGGGACTCGGTGCAGCGGCACTGAATCACGATGAGCGTATGCTATCCGTACAGGGGCATCTCATCATGTTAAAGGATCAGAATCCGCGAGATTTACAGCACATGATCGTGGTGTACTTTGATGAAGATAAAACCCAATCCGGCCAAAAAATAAAGCGTTCCTTCTATATGTTTCCAAAACATCTGTCAGGCACTGATGCCAATGATGTGGGTGTTATTGGTGGGACCTTCATCGAAGGTGCTACCAGTGCCACGCCCAATAATGAAGAATTTGATATTATGCTTGAAAATGCCAGAAAATTTTATGGTATGCACTGAATAAAATCTGTACCCATCAACAGGCTTAAATTATCTTCCGGTGCGGCGGCATTGCTGCCAAACCAGAAAGATAATACCCATTATGCCATGAGCCATTTCAGGCTGTTCCATTGCATCAATGTCGATAGCCTTCAACACGTTCCCAGTCCGCTATGCCACCATTAACCTTTTCAAATAAAGGGTGAATTTCCGGGTTAGTGATTTTCATGTTTTTTCTGTAAACATCAGGGCTGCGTTTTGCCAGTTTATCCATGAGGTGTTGCCATTCGTAGGCTATCTGACCCTGCTGAACAGGTATTTTTTGATGATATTCAGTCATGATTATTTTTGCAGCATCGAAATGGTACTTTCTGTTATGTGCTTCTTTTTCAATTTCTGACAGGTAATATCCAATCGCCCTGACCGGATCTGCCGTGGTGCGGAATCTATTTAACTGAGGATGATTTTTATACCCTTTAGTGAATCCAAGGAGAACTTTCTGGGCAAGCAAACCCTCACGCCATAATGCAACCAGTCCAATTGAATCCAGGTAATATGGGCTTAATGACCAGATGCGCATTGAAATATTTCCCTTTAAAGTTTGTCAACAGGCTAAGGAGAGAACCCGCGCGCAAGCCAATGCCTTGCCTGTTATGTGAAGATAACATTATCAAATACAGCCTTGTGCCAGGCATCATTCCAGAAATGCCATTCCAGGCAGGTACTTTTGTAAAAGACATCCAGCATCCTGAGCCGGACGGCCTCTGTTGTTTTTGCCGCAAGGGCATCGCAGATAGTAATGGCCTCGTTAACAGCAGCACTAAAATCGTCACTGGTATAGGTTTCGATCCAGCGGGCAAAAGGATTATCGGGATCTGTTTTTCTGGCAATATCCAGGCCAATGTCATGGTATACCCAAAAGCAGGGCAGGACTGCTGCAACACCGACTTCCACTGGCTCCTGTGAACAGACGGCCAGCAACCAGCTGTTATAGCTCAAGGTTGCCGGGGTCAGTAGACCCGTTTCCTGAAAATTAAAGGCCTTGCGGAAAAACTGATGTACCACTTCCTGCTCGGCAACAAAGGTATAATCTGAGTAACGTAGGAATGATCGTACATATTCCAGAGGTACCCTGGCCGCTATCAGGGCATGGCAGCGTGCAAAATTTTGCAAATACAAACTATCCTGTTCAATATAATAAGCGAATTTATCCAGAGCCAGAGTGCCCTTCACAAGCGCTTGGTTAAAAGGATGCGCTTTAATCGCGTCAATTATTCGGGCAGATTTTCTCCAGGCATTTTCTGATAATGTCATGTGTATTTCTCAACAGCGAAGCCATATAATCCAGATCGATCAGAGGTAAACCTGTTCAATAGTAATGTTATCAGTACTTCAATCATGGTTTTCTTCCCATATGTAATTCAAATTCAGCCATAGATGATGGAAGTGATGGACAGGGCCATGGCCTTTACCCGGTGCATTATCTTTCGCGGCAAGTATCGCCTTGAAGAGATAACGTTTGGCATAATGGCAGGCGTCAGACAGGGTCAATCCTTGCGCCAGCAAGGCGCAGATGGCTGCCGATAACGTGCAGCCGGTTCCGTGCGTGTTTTTAGAATGCACTCGCTCTGAGGTAAGCCATGTGCATAATCCCTGCTGGTTCAGTAATAGATCATCAGCAGTCTGCTGATCAGAGTGACCTCCTTTAAGTAATACGGCTTCTGGCCCCAGTTGTAGTAGTCGTTCGCCCAGAATTTCAGGTTCGTGGATTGTTCCGACCAGCGCATGTGCTTCTGGCAGATTGGGCGTAATAAGCGTGGCAAGAGGGATCAGTTTTTTCTTCATCTTGTCCACTGCATCGGGTTGTAACAGGCTATCGCCGCTCTTTGCCACCATGACAGGATCAAGCACGATAGGAATAGAACCTGCGTAGTGGGTCAGAAAATCTGCGACCAGATCGATAATGGACCCGGAAAACAGCATGCCAATCTTAATACTGTCCGGTTCGATATCTTCGAAGATGGTGGCTAGCTGTTCTTCAATGGCCTTCAGGGGAATTTCATAGCAACTTCTGACACCACAGGTATTTTGCACAGGTAGCGCAGTTAATACGGTCATTCCATAACATCCCAGGGCAGAAAATGTCTTGAGATCAGCCTGAATACCTGCTCCACCTGAACCATCAAATCCGGCAATAGACAGGCATTTATACTTCATAAAGGTTCTCCAACATCAGCGGCATACAGTTCATCAATGAACGCAGTACGGAATGTGCCTGGGTGTTGTGCCCGCTTTGCGGCGGATTGCCCACATAACCCGGTGTAAAGGGTAGCAAGCTGTGCGCTGTTAAATGCATCATCCAGTACCGTGCTGAATGCTGCGATGACAGCGGTCAGGGTACATCCCATACCAGTAACCAGGGGCATCATGGATGAACCAAAGGGAATTTCCGCCTCACGTTGTCCATCGGTAATAAAATCAATGGGGCCACTGATTACGGTAGTAAATCCATATTTTCTGGAAAGCATTATTGCGCTATCTTTGGCTTCAGTGGTGGAAGCGCTGGATTCCACCCCCAAAGTTTTGCTGCCCGGGCCTTGGAGGGAGATAATTTCGCTGGCATTACCTCTGACGATATCTGCATACTTCATCAGCTCCTGAGCCGTTTTAGTCCTGAGAAAACTAGCACCGGCACCAACAGGATCGAGAATGACCGGTTTCTGGTATTGTTGTGCAAGCCTGACTGCTTCATGGCAGCGACGGATGAAGGCGTGATCTAAGGTTCCAATATTGATGTTGATGCTGGCAGCGATTTGGAGTAATTCCGGTAGTTCTTCATCACAAACCGACATCACTGGTGCGGCGCCCAAAGCGAGCAGGGCATTTGCCATAAGATCCATGGTCACGTAATTGGTCAGGTTAAGTACCACAGGCTTTATTGTTCTGATACGCGCTAACGCCATTGCGATTTTTTCAGTCATGATGGCACGTGATGCCCGGTGCTACGCGCGCTGATCATCTCCGATGGGATACAGACAGCTACCCAAGCCATATGTAGCCACAGGAATTTATTCGTTTTATTGCTGGCAGGCATGAATCTGAAAAATTGATTTCTCATGATGTTCCTCAAAACGGTTGCCAGAGGAAGACATGAAAAGCAAAGTAAGCACTATTGCCACTGAGTTTGGCGGGAATAAGACTGTCATTTGCTTCACACTTCCTTCGCAGGCATTAACCAGAGCAGGTTTTAAGGGTATTTCTCAGCCAAGATTGTCTGTAACCGACGATCTCAGCACCCCCGGTGAATTGCGCATTACCTTACTGTGAAATGGGGTAGAACGCAATAATCGTGCGCCCGACTTTCTGCCAGCAGATAACAGGCGTACAATTTATAGTCTGGCATGACCCGTTCTTTGCAGGGCAATGACAAGCAGTACGATACTGCCGGTAAAAAACTTCAAATCAGAAGGTGCCAGTCCGAAAGATAGCGCTAGCCCCTGGATTTGTTGGTACAGTAGCGCGCCGGCTAAGGGTGCCACCAATTGCCGGGTCAAGGTATTGTTGCCGGTTATCGCTTCTCCTATCATCAGACTGGCTAAGCCATGGATGACGATGCCCACGCCCATGCCCACATCCATGTAACCTTGCATTTGCACCATCAGACTGCCAGCAAGACCAAACAGGCCACCTGCCAGAAATAAACCTAAAATAGTATAACGCTTGACGCTGATTTTTTGCTGCCGTGCAAACTCTGGATTCAGACCAACCGCACGGAATCGTAGCCCAAAATCTGTACATAAAAATAAGGCGAAGGGTAATACGCAGAGTATCAAAACTGCGAATAAGACTGTTATGTTACTGATTATATCCATACCGGACAGGAAAACATGATCAAATAAGGGAATGTTGGGTTTCCCCATAATACGTAAATTTACGCTATACGCCATGGTACTTAAGATAATACCGGCAAGCAGGGTATTAATCTGAAAGCGTAAATGGATCAGACCCGTTGCAATTGCCATGAGTGCTGCACCTGATATGCCTGATAAAATTGCCATGAGGGGATGCATGCCACTGGAGAGACAACTGGCACATATTGCACCGCTTAAAGGATAAGCGCCCTCTGCGGTTAAATCAGGGAAATTCAGGAACCTGAAGGGGATCATGATGCCATACGCAATGATGCTCAGAATCAGCCCTTGTACTAAACCCGACAATATCAAATCCATTGTCATATAATATTCCCCGATAATAAGTTTTGATCTTCGTACTGATGGAATAATGCAAGTAACTCGGACGCTGTCAGTCGAGCTTTTTCAGTACCGCTAATGTTCAGGACGATTCTGCCTGTATGGAGCATGATCAGGCGATTACCATAGTTAATGGCATCATCCATCTTATGCGTGATCATCAAGGTGGTTAGTCTGAGTTCAGCAATTGCTCTGGCGGTATATTCCATCAGCATGCTCTGCATTTTGGGGTCCAGGGCTGAAGTATGTTCGTCAAGCAATAAAATTTGTGCCCCTGAGTACACCGCCATCAGGGTGGCAATAATCTGTCGTTGCCCTCCCGATAAGTTCCTCATGGGTTGATTAATATATTTTTCCAGATCCATGCCGGTAGCTTTAATTTTTTCACTGATTTCATTCTGATAGCGGCGGTAAAAGGCGAGTTCAGGTTTTTTGTATCGCATCAGGCTTAATGAAATATTCTCAAGTAAGGTCATGGAGGCAACGGTACCTTGATTCACGTCCTGCATAACTTGCGCAACAGGTTCCTGACAGTGAATTTTTCCTGAATCTGGGGGGTATTCCCCACTAATTAATTTCATTAGTGTGGATTTACCGCTACCATTTGCGCCAATGACAATACAGAACTCTCCCTCCTGCAAGGACAGGCTGATCTCTTTTAATACTGGCTGAAAGGTGCCAGGAAAGGACAAAGTGACGTTATTCAACTGTAACATGCTGTCAGCTCACTATATCGACATCTGTTAAATTTTCTGGAATGGCAATGCCTAAGGCCATTGCCTTTTTTTTGTTGATAACACCATGGTGATCCTGCCGTGTCGGATACAGGGGGATTAGCGTGTTGATATTTTTCCCTCTAAGTAATTCAGCAACCAGTTTACCGGAATTTTTCCCAACAGAGTTATCACTGACCCCGAAACTCGCCAGGGCAAGCCCGCTGCGTACAGCCTGTTCATGGGCGTTAAACAGAGGGATCTTCATGTTCTGTGCTTGATGGGCAACAGCGGGTAAGGCAGCCTGAATACTGCCGCTTGCACCGGTATAAATCAGATCTACCCTGCCGTTAAATTCCTGCATGCGCGTCGGAATATCAATGGCCTGATCCACGGGGATAGCAACAACAGACATTCCTGCAGAAGATGCCGCCAGACGCATCATGCGTAGTAGTGCCGTATCATTGTTTTCACCAGAAGCGTATAAAAGTCCGATACGTTTAGCATCAGGCAATATAACCTTTACGAAACTCAATAAAATACTCAGATCCTGCTGGTCAGAGCTGCCAGTCATATTACCATCGGGCAGATTTTCCGTTTTTATTAATCCCGCTTCGACTGGATCGGTAATTGCACTATAAACAACCGGAATATCATGGACTTTATTTTTAACAAATTGCGCCACAGGGGTCGTCAGGACAACCATCACTTTAGGGTTCAGGTTTTTCAGTTTCGCTATCATCTGTGGAATCAGGCTGGGCTCAAAGTTCGCATGGGAAATTTCATAATGCAGGGTTTTACCTTCGATAAAACCCTGACTTACCATCTGTTCTTTAACCCCATTTATTGTTGCTTCCAGAGCAGGATGAGGGCCATAACTCGCAATGGCTACAACAGGTAGGTCATTTTTTTCGTTAAAACGAAAAAATGAAAATACGATAATAATGATAAATAGAGCAATAGTTATAACGGATGCGTTTTTTCCGGCCATAATAGATTCCATTGTATTTTGGTATCAGGTTTTCAGATAAGGCTAAACTAAAACTGAAAGGACATATTTAAAATCGGCCCAAAGGCCAGACCAGCGAAGAATAGCAATAGGATATAAGCAAGAAGACGGGTAACGTTATAACGCACATTTTTGATGGAAAAAAATAAGATAGAAACATGTTTTACTCACAATAATCAAAACGGTCAGAAAGAGTGGCTTCATAGTACGCAAGATCAGCGCCAACGCCATCCATTCAGTATCCATTTTTCTATGATGAGAAATAACATGTGTAGTACCAATTATTAGAAAAACACCAAAATCACTCGTAATTGTATGATGATTTTTTAATACCAGTCAAGTCTGTTTTTTCTGCAACGTAAGCACAAAACGGCTGTTTAAGTGTCAACTCAACAAAAAGCCACTGGTACCCTGACATCATGAAATCAGGGTATCCGGTGGCCCTTATCCATAACAATCACAGCCTGTGTATGTCATCTCATTATGATATGGCACTGTTAACAAAGTAGTTTAAAGACTTTAAGGCAGGCGATCATATCTTCCCAAAAAAACGTTCAATGGCAGAGCGTGTCTTGTACCTTTCACTGTCTTCTTCAGTATGCAGGCCAGGACAGACAGCACCCCGGTGGCGTGGAATAACGGCTGTTTGCCACTGTCTCGGATGAGTTTTTTTACCTCATAAAAATTGTTCCCTTTTTTTTTACTTGTAGTCATATATTTACGTACCTGTTTTAAAATAAGAGTAAATATATCATTAATGGCGTTAAAAAATGGCGTTTGTTTTAAATTTTATTGAATAGCTGAACCTGATTAAATAAATGTTTACGGAAAATGGAATAATAAATGCCAAAAATTTTCTCTGTAACTTTATGAAATAAAATAACCTATCATCAAATTAATGATGACTGGTTGTTGGTGTTTAATAATTTTCTGATTTATAGCATGACTATTTTTGTATTAGAATCATGTAACGACAACGCAGTGATTCTCGTGCAGTCAGATTTTTCAGGAGACAGAATGCCCTGAAAATAAAATTGTTAAACACTGTCATCAACAAGGTTAATAACCTGAAATAATTTTTATTAATAATAAAATGATTAATTCAATGATGGATACCTTGATTCATTGCATCTTTCTTAAAATAAAATATGCCTGCATTTTATATTAAATGATAAAAATAGTGCTATTAAATAACGCCCATGGGATAGCGATAAATATCACGCATTCTTATGACATCATGTCGAGAAGACGGACGGCGTTTTACCGTACGTTCAGCGCCCGGTGTATCAGTCCGAAAACGCCAGCAGCGGGTGCGGCAGTCAGGGGCCTCAAAAACCAGGTACAGCGCTGGGGGCGGATAGCATGACCCTGATAGCGCAGGGATGCTGATTTTCACCCATGGTGGCCAGGGTGGAGAGGAGTTCGCG
>JACCDN010308165.1_pt1 | contig 61473 bp, 77 predicted proteins | sample 7441691 | NCBI WGS metagenome assembly JACCDN01 (sample SAMN15323439, study PRJNA562643) | freshwater metagenome | isolation source: river surface water | place: USA:Blue River Watershed | collected 2017-08-16 | reverse complement strand
TGAAACCTCATAGCGCTAATGGTACTATGCCCTGAGGCATGGGAGAGTAAGTTGCTGCCAAGCTTGCAATGCAAATTTTGTTATTATAGAACTTTATTTGTTAAATTGCCTCCGCCCATTATCCTATTTTTTCCTCTATTTTTTATTATGCAGCAAATTAATATAAACAGCATATATTTTCTTGGCAAAGCTATCTCTCTGATAACTAATATTTCTTTGCCTGACTATCCTTTAAATTTCTTACATGAAGTTTACGCAGCTCGCAAAACCTTGTTTGAGATAACGAACGCAAAACCTCTGGTAATAACCTCCCAATTATCCTCTTCGCAACTTTTGCTAGGCGATTTAATAGAATTGCTAGATCAATATATAGAAAAGGATATTAAGTCGCGACAAGCTCAATCAACGACTAATGCAGGGCAAGATGGGCAAAGAACAGCAGAAATAATCCCTTATTTTGACTTTAGAGAAGCACGGGACATTGCTACTACAGCGTATAGATTAGAGGTAATATTAACCTACGAATTATTGGAATTGCCAGTTTATTTAATTGCGTCTCCTAAAAGGGCGTATGACGTAAAGATGCTGCTTCGCTCTCCAGCACAAGCTTTCCCGCTAGGTTTGCTTGAGTGCGTTCCAGAAGCTAAACAGGAAATTGAAGAATTTGTAAAAGCTTTAGCCTGTGATATGCCTAATTCATGCGCTTTTAATTTAATGAGGATTTTTGAAAGAGTAGCAAGAAAACTCTTGAAGACTCTAAGCACTGACTCATCTTCTGATAATACCGATAATTTAGGAAAAGTAATAAATGACTTGGAAAAGCTCTTAGAAAACCACCAATTAGATGCTCAAAAAGAAAAAAATAAATTAACGGATATACTAAGAAGCATTAAAGATAACTATAGAAATCCGGTTATGCATCCAGAGGTAAATATAGATATGGAACAAGTTTATATCCTTTTAGGAATAGTAAACGGTGCAATTTCATTAATACTTGAGTTAATGAGACAGACCTGCGTGTGAAACGTATAATTCAGCGATAAAAAAGTAATGACCCTGTAAAAATTTCTTTTAAAATTATCGACAAAACATCTATAAAGTGGCATAATACGCAATGAGTAATCTTAGGGGTCATAGCTCAGTTGGTAGAGCGTTTGAATGGCATTCAAAAGGTGGGGGGTTCGATTCCCCCTGGCTCCACCATTATTTGTATTTCTATTAAAATAACTAGTAAGATAATCTGCTGCTCAGATAAGGGGGCGAATAAATGTTAATATCTATATTAGCTATAGAATTATCGTCTTAATATCGATGAGTCACTCTGCCCTTGGTTAAATCGTAGGGAGTCATTTCAACGGTAACTTTATCATTTAACAGTATCCGGATACGATTTTTTCGCATTCTTCCAGAAGTGTGGGCTATAATGATATGCCCATTTTCTAGCTGCACTCTAAATGTCGCATTCGGTAGTAACTCGAGCACGATACCCGTAAATTGAAGTAATTCTTCTTTTGCCATCCTAAATTTTGTTAAACCCAAATTGATGGGAGCTAATCCTATCAAGCAAAGCTCTAATTGTCAATTGATAAAAAATATAAAGCATGCTAAGCATTATTGACACTATAATTACGTTTTTATTATATATCCAGTGAGTGACTTCCTTTTCTCTTATGGGCGATTTCTGGAGTAGGAGAGGGCTTAATGCTTTTGGACGACTTCGCATTGCTATTATTAGTAAGTCCCCAAGCTTCACTTAGTAGTGGTGGCGGTTTAATCGCGTCTAATTTTGAAGCGAGCGGGCTTGTATTTGGTATGTGATTAGGAGGCATATTAAGTTCTTCTTTTTTATTGGCTTGCGGAATGGGTATTGGATTAGATTTAGGGATATTCATTGGTTGAGAAGGAGTAGGAATAGATTGAGTAGGTTTTGCCTCTTCCCAGTATTCTTTGTTTTGAGGAGGTAATGGTAACTGAGTGGAGGATTGTTTTAGCCTTTCTGTTTCTTTTTTTGTTTCTTTTATAATCTTATCTAAATTACGGTTAGAAATATCATACTTGCCAGTGAAATAAGAAAAGAAAGATTTATTTTTATTTAAAGAACTGGATATTTGATTCATGAACTTCTCGCTGTTATTGCCAAGAACTTGAGGATCAACATCAGATAGCTCTTTCTCTAATTTATTAAATATTTTGTCTTTAACTTTTTGGTCTAGCTTAAGGTTACTTTGTTTTGCTAGTTTTTCTGTGCACTGCTTTGCTATTATGCTTCCTACTACGCTGGGCGCAGCTTCGGCTATTGGTGGCATTGCTTTTGCTAAATGTTCTGGTGCTGTCTTTTCAGCAAGAGTCTTAGTGATTTCTTCAAATGCTTTCTCGACTCCTTCTTTTTTGCTTAATTGTGAAGGGTTATTAAGATATCCTGCCTTGTTTTTATCAGAGTAGTTGCTCTCCTGGAAGGCCCATAATGGCTTGATAGTTTCAAGTTTTTCGCTTAGTTGTTTTTGTCCATCTTTATTTAAGTTAGTTAGTCTTAAAAAACGGTTTTTATGTAATTCTTCAACATAGGTAGCGATCTCATCAGGAGATTGAAATATTTTGCCTATCTGTTGAGCAGCTTTTACGCTTGCTTGAGAGAGAGCTGCGTGTTGCTCTTCGTTAAATTCCTTTTTTAGGTTATTAGGCGATATATTTTTAATAATATTCTCAATGCTTTTATCATTATATTTTTTACTATCCTTTAAGATCTCAGTTGTTTTATTTTGGAGTGCTGTGATATAGTCTTTCTTATCTGTATCAATTACTTCAATCATAGCTTTATTGACAGCTGCTACAGCATCTTGCCGTTGATCCTTGTCTTCAATATTTTTTTCGATTGCCTCGGTATATCCTTTTATACTAAGCCCTTTAAGCGTTGCGTTTATAAGTCCAATTTTTTTGTTAAGTTTTTGTTGCCCTGCTGGATCCTCTGATAATAACTCAAGATATTGCTTTTTATGAGCCTGCAAATTTTTAGTAAATGCGTTAATTTCTTCGTCAGGCAAGAACTTGCGAAATAGATCTATTCCTAAGCCCTCTATCACGCTGCAAACATTATCGGCAATAGATAATTTATTATCATAAGAAACCGAGTTATTTGACGTATACTCTGCTGAGTAATTCAGAAAGGTATAATTACTCACCCTGTCTACCAAGCCGTTAACATCATTGAAAGCGATAGTAAATTTTTTGTCATTTAGAGACTCAACCATAATCTACCTATATTTATTTAAGGTTCTTACTAATAAATCCTAATCTATTTTTTTGTTAATTAGGCAAATTAATTGAGATATAGGGATTCTAAAAATTATTCCTGTTGCAAATTTGATATCGATGACTTTTTTATATTTTTATCCGCTTCAATAAAAATGACCTTTTACCCATTAGTAGAGACTTAGAAATTGCTATATTTAATTCAAATTAGATTAATAATTATTACTTTTTAAGTAAAAATTAATCTTTCTTTGATAATTTTATTAACATTCACTAAAACAAATCTAAAGGTAAATTATTTTATGTATAATGTGATAAAATTCCAGGCGCCGTTTGAACGCTTAAAGCTATACGATTCTTCCCCTGATATAAACTTACGCAAAGCAATTATTACTCAAGCAATTATTGATGCAAGCAATATTTCAGACTCTAAGGAAGCCAAAAAACTGGAAATAGAAGCAAAAGCCTGGATTTTCGGTGGGAGTGAAGCTTTTAAAGAAATGTGCATGGAGGCTAGCATAGACCCATCTTTTATAGTAAGGATTACTAAAGATATTATTATGTTACATAAAGAACAAGCTCGACTCAAAAAGAGAAAACCTAACCTTACTCTTTCTAAAGGAATAAAAAATCAAAATAAAATATCTATTTAAGATACCTCTTGTTTTAAGTATATTTAAGCCAGGCTAGCGAAAAAGTTGAGACGGCAAAAAATGATTGCTGGAATTTTGAAAGAATAAGGATTATAAATTAAAATTACTGCAAAACAAAGAGGCTATTTATGCAAATATCAATTGCCGGACATCATATCTCACTATGTAGCTCTTTACAAGAGTATGTAAAAAAGCGTACTACCGAAGTAATTCAGAAGTATTTTGAGCATGCAATTAGCGCTGCTATCCATTTCTCAAAGCAAGGGTTTCAGGTTGTTTGTGAAGTGGTGGTAAATGACGGAACTGGCAGGCACGTAATAATAAAAAGTGACGCAAGTTCGGATGAGATATATTCTGCGTTTGATATAGCTGCTGTAAAATTAGAAAAGCAATTGCGCAAATATAAATCCAAAATCAATGATCATCATAATAAAATTAAAGCGTCGCTCGTTGGTTTTGAAGCAACTAAATATATAATTCGTCCTTATGCAGACTCCGAAGAAGAAAACAATGCGGAGGGGAATCCAGTAATTATTGCAGAGCAACCTATAGAAGTTTTGCCTTTATCAGTGAGTGAAGCAGTGATGAAAATGGACTTAGAAAATTTTCCTGCTCTGATGTTTCAAAATGCTAATACGGGACGAATTAATGTAGTTTACTACCGCCGGGATGGAAATATATCGTGGGTAGACTCAAAAAAATAAGCAACTAGTGGGGCTTTGTAAAATAGCCCAGGTAATTGATGCTGATGTCCCTACTTAATTGCCAAGATTGACTGAGGAGGCTAAATGTTACCCCTTTAAGCTCTTTGAGATAAATCTTGTTATTGTTTAATATCATATTGAGCTCAGCCGGGGTGAGAAGCTTACTGTAAGTATGAGTATTTCTAGGTACCCAGCCCAGAACATACTCTGCCATGACAATTGCTAAAATATAAGACTTAAGTGTGCGGTTAATAGTGGAAATTATTAACATCCCTCCCGGTTTGACAAGAGTGGCTACTGCCTCCATAAAGTGCTCCAACTCTGCTACATGTTCGGCAACTTCTAAGCATACCACCACATCATATTGTTTATTTTGTTGTTGCAATTCTTCTGCTGTAGAGGCAAAATAATTTATCTCTAGACCCTGCTCTCTAGCATATTGGGTAGCGCTTATTATATTTTCGGGGGCTGGATCAATAGCTGTTATATCAGCTCCTAATTTATAAAGAGGTACGGTAATTAACCCGCCCCCGCACCCAATATCCAATATGCTAATATTGCTAAACGTTACTTGCTTTTCTAAAGCAAAATGCCATCTTATTTTATCTTGAATAAACTTTAGCCGTACCTCGTTTATTTGATGCAGCGGCTTAAACTTACCTTGCGGGTTCCACCAATCGCTTGCAATTTTGCTAAATTTTTTTACCTCTTCATCATCTATAGAGCTATTATGCAGCATAATTTAATTCCTATTTTATAAACTTAATAAATATCTAGTAGATTACTAGCCATTTTTTTCGCTTGTCTTAGTAGCTTGGCTTCAAAGCTTAGGTTTTTAACCGCCCATTTTTTAATCCACGGAGTGGCAAGTTCCCACATATTAATTTCTGGATCAAGCGTTTGTCCAATACCCTCGACCATAACCATAGTTTTTTGCAGCAGCAATAGTTGAGGTTGAGTTTCCATGCCAAATTTTTGAGTGATTTGGAACAGTTCGCCGAGTAACTTGCCAATTGAAATTTGTTTGATTGGTAGTCCTATAATGGGTTCACAAATTGTTCGGCAATATTGGGCAAATAGGTTTAAGTTAGTGCTAGGTGGGATATAGCCTGCTTTGAGGTGAGAAGATGCTACTAGCTTATAATCGCGCTTGAGAAAACCTAGTAAACTCTCGCCGATAGATATGCGATCGCTTTCTGCTAGTCTGCCTGTAATGCCAAAATCCAATAGCGCTATACGACCGTCTGGTTTGATTAAGATATTTCCTGGGTGTAAATCAGCATGAAAAAAGCCGTCTCTATAAGCTTGGTTAAAAAATATAATGGCGATTTTAGCAGCAATTTGCTTGGGCTCTAAGCCATAATTTACAATATCGTTAGTATTATAGATTGATGCCCCTTCTACCCATTCGGTAGTGAGTATATTTTCAGTAGTGAGAGCCCAATATATTTTTGGGATGTAAATAGTAGTGTCACCTAAAAAATTATCAGAAAGTTCTGATGCAGCTGCGGCTTCTAGGCGTAGATTCAGCTCGGATTGCATTGTTTCGTTAAAGACATTAACCACTTCCAGGGGTTTAAGCCTCTTTAGCTTTGGTAAAAAGAAAGAGCTAAGGCGAGCGATAAAATATAGTAATTTAAGATCACATTGATATTTTTTATAAATTCCTGGGCGGAGAATTTTAAGTACTATCAATTCGCCGGAGAAAAGCTGCGCTTTGTGCACTTGAGAAATAGAAGCAGCAGCAATTGGTTCTTCCCAAAATTTCTGGAATAATTCCTCCGAACTTTTGCCAAACTCTTGCTGAATTGCTTGCTGGGCTAGGCTGATTGGGAAGGGGGGGAGCTTGTCCTGTAAAAATTTTAGCTGGGTTGCTGTCTCATATCCTACTAAGTCAGGTCTAGTGGACAGGGCTTGCCCAAATTTTATATAAATTGGTCCTAATGTTTCCAAACCATTAACAAGCCTCTCACTAAAGCTATTTTGAGGTTTAATGATTAATCCGCGCGGATTAAAAATTATCATTACTATCGTGCCTAACAACTTAACATAAGGGGGTAATTTAAACTTGTAGGGATGAGTTAAGAGCTGCTGCTTGCTTATGACTGAAAGAAGGTGTAGCAGGTTAAAGATGATGGCAAAGGTCTCTTTCATATTTTATAAGCAGTATGAATTGCTACTACCCCGCCGCTAAGATTATGATAGTTTACTTTAATAAATCCCGCATTTTCGATAAGAGTTTTAAAGACCTCTTGCTCAGGGAAGAGAGTAATGCTTTCTACTAGATATTGATAAGCATTTTCATCATTAGCTACTAACTTACCAAGTTTTGGGATAATTTTAAAAGAGTATAAATCATATAGCGGCTTTAAATATACGGAAGAAACTTTAGAAAACTCCAAACATATAAATTTCCCCCCGCTTTTAAGCGTTCGTAGCGCCTCGCTTAATGCCTTATTAATATCGGCAATATTTCTAATACCAAAAGCAATAATGTAATAATCAAAGCTTTCATTTGAAAGTGGTAGGTTTTCGGCATCAGCCTGAACATAGTCTATGCCACTTAATATATTATTATTTATCGCCTTATTTTTAGCTTCTTGCAGCATTTCTTGATTTATATCGCAGAGGGTGATGCAGGTTTTACTCCCCAGCCTTTTAGCTTTAGCGGCGATTTTAAGGCTGATATCGCCGGTGCCGCCAGCAACTTCCACAATATTAGAGTTAAAGTTGATAACTTGTCGGCAAAGCTCCTGTTTCCATAATCTATGAAGACCAAAACTCATTAGATCGTTCATTAAATCATATTTATTAGCAACGCTCGAGAATACATCATTTACTAATGATTTTTTGTCAGTAAAACTGACTTTTTTAAAGCCGAAATTAGTAGTAGTTATTTCATCTTCTTGGATAGACATTTAAGATAGTGGAAAATTTTGCGTAAGTAAGTTAGCATAAATAGCATACAGAGTACAAAATTATTAAGCTTAATTCAATATAAAAGCTTGGAATATGCCGGAACTTCCAGAAGTAGAAACACTAAAAACTTACCTTGGGGAATATGTGGTTGGCAAAGTAATAAAAGGATTTGAACAACGCCGTCCTAAGCTGCGTTACCCACTTGCTGCTAACCTTGACTCGATAGTTTTGTCCTCTAAGATTACCAGCGTCCACCGCCGCGCTAAATATTTAATTATTAATTTAGATAATGGTTACTCTCTTATTATTCATCTGGGGATGAGCGGGCGCTTTACTTTGCAGCCGCCAAGTTATCAGTACCGCCTGCATGATCACGTAATTTTTCTGCTAGTAGATTCTTTCAGTTTAGTCTTTAACGACCCGAGGCGGTTTGGCATGATTTGGCACGCTAAAACTGCCGAGCTAGAATTCCAGTTCTTTAGTAAGCTTGGACCAGAGCCACTTTCCGATGACTTTAATGCTGATTATTTAAAAAGACAGCTGGCATGCTGCCGCGCGCCGGTAAAAACCGCCTTAATGGATAGCAAAGTGGTGGTAGGGGTGGGTAATATTTACGCCTCAGAAAGTTTATTTTTAGCAAAAATTTCCCCAGAAAAACCAAGCTGCAGTTTAGCGGCTAATCAGCTTGATAATTTAGTTGCCAGCGTTAAGCAAGTCTTAACTAGCGCTATACTTGCTGGCGGTACTACCTTGAAAGACTTTGTAAATGGCGACAGCAAACCAGGTTTTTTTAAGCAGAAATTATTGATATATGGTAGGGTAGGGCAAAGTTGCAGCGTATGTTCGCAAACTATAGTTAAAATCAAGCAATCAGGGCGAGCAACTTTCTGCTGTAAAAATTGTCAGCCTAATTGAGCTAGTATTCATCAGCATGATTGAACAGTAAATAAATCAAGCACATTATCGCAGATACTGTTAATCCAACACCTATTTCCACTAAAAATATGCCGGTCGATTGAGCGGATAGTTTATTGCTAGCTAGGGCATAATAGTTTAGGTAATTATCATTACTTAAGAAAGAAATAAGACCGACGCCCGCATAAATTATTAAGCCAAGGGTGGCAATGAATGTTAATGCTTTAATGGAAAGCTTCTTTCGAAGTAATTCACTGGGTGAGATTAAATCCATTCCCACTAAAGCTGAGGCAAAAATTACTCCTGCTTGAAAGCCTCCGCCAGGCGATGTTTCACCATTAACCTGTAGGTAAAGAGCATATAAAAATATATATGGCAGGATAAAAATAGTAAAAACACGGATGATTAAAAATTTATTAAGCATGTTTCTGTTGAGGTGAGAAAATCAGCAATACTGCCATTCCAGCAATGAATATCACGGCAGTTTCGTTAAGAGTATCAAACCCTCGGTAACTGGCTAATATTGCAGCAACTAAGGAAGGAATGCCAATTTCTTGCCTGGTATTTTCGGTGTAATATCTGCTTAAATTATCCTGCAAAGGGGAATTTAAAGAACCGTAAGGCGGTAGTTCAAAACTTGCCCAGCTCATTATCGCAATAAATAAGAAACACAGAGGCGTAGCTATAATCACTCTATGGCGTTGGATGCTGTTATTATTGGCTTTAAGATTAATTAGGCGACTAAAGCTAAGTAAGATACAGCTGGAAAGACAACTATTTAAAGCTGCTTCTGTCATGGCGACGTCTGGTGCGTCCATCAGTAAGTAACACAAACTAATTAATAAGCTAAAAACCGACATTACAATTATGGTCTCAAGCAGCCCTTTAGATACGACTAATTTTATTGCTGCAAATACTAACAATAAACCGGTAATGTTTAGCAACCAGATATTAACGGTAGGACTCATTAGATGAGGAATAGCAAAAAAACTATAGGTCATTTTTAGCTTATATTGTTTTTATCTATCAATCCTGCTTTGCCAAGAGTATGGGAGGCAACGGGTGCAAGCAGGAGAAGCAGTACTGCGAAAAAAATAAGCTTAAATATCGAGCTAAAACTAGTTTGTAAACAAGCGAGACCAATTAGTGACAAAGGGATGCCTAGCGAGTCTATGACGCTAGATGCGTGTAATTTACTATAGAAATCTGGCAGCCTAACAAGCCCTACAACGCCGGAAAATATTGCCAGCAATCCGGTAATAATTAACAGCCAGCCAATAATAGTAAACATATCAGTTTGCTTGGTTAAAGCTTACAATAATTAACGAGAACACCTGCTACTTTAGTGCATTTTTGGTGGTTATTCAAGCTTTGCCTTGGCTGGCAATAAACTAGCAGTTTTGGAATGAGTTTAATCTAGTTGTTGTTTTAATCTTTTAATACTATGTTGCTTACCAATTATTGCCATAATCTCAAATACGCTCGGTGAGTTATTAAGACCGCTAATTAAAGCCCTTATTGGCTGCATGAGGGCGCCGATTTTAAGGTCTAATGAGCTTGATAAATCGGTTAAAGAGCTTTGAATACTGGTTTTATCAAATGTTTCTATCTTTTCTAGTTCCTGAATTACTCGCCTTAAAATATTTTTATTGCAGTTCTCAATTATCGATAAAGCCTCTTGAGAGTATTGTACTGGTCTATCTACCCAGTAAATCTTTGCCAAATTCACTAGGTCGCAAATTAGCGCAGCTCTAATTTTTAAATTGTCTATTGCTTGTTTAATATAGCTGATTGTTTCATTGCTGACATACGCTTCTTTTTGGAGATGGGATATTATGATGTTAAATAACGTCTCATCGTCGGTATGGCGTATATAATGGGCATTCAAGTGCTTCATTTTAGCAAAGTCTAGTCTGGCTGGCGATTTTCCTAGTCCTTCCAAGTTAAACCATTCTATTGCTTGTTGCCGGGATATAATCTCATCGTCATTATGTGCCCAGCCGAGGCGCAGTAAATAGTTGCACAAAGCTTCTGGTAAATATCCCATCTCTCTATAAGCTTCTACCCCTAATGCTCCGTGTCTTTTAGATAGTTTAGCGCCATCAGATCCATAAATTAAGGGAATATGGGTCATACTAGGTATTTGCCACTCAAAAGCTTGGTATATCGCTATTTGCCTGGCAGCATTGGTTAAATGATCATCGCCTCTGATAATGTGAGTTATTTCCATATCGTGATCATCAACTACTACTGCCAGCATATAAGTTGGTGTTTCGTCGCTGCGTAGCAGCACCATATCGTCTAGTTGGGAATTATTTACTTTGATTTCTCCTTGCAGAGTATCGCGGATAATTGTACAGCCGCTTCTTGGGGCTTTGAGTCTTATTACGGGTTTTATGCCATTAGCAGGGTAGGTGCTAGGATGAGCATCGCGCCAAGGGCTATGAAATATAAAATGCTGATTATTGGCAATGGCTTGCGAGCGCTGAGCATTTATTTCTTCCTGCGGGGTAAAGCAGTAATAAGCCGCTCCTTTTGTAAGTAACTGCAATGCTGCTTCTTTATGCCTTTGGCTGCGTCTAGATTGAAATATTATTTCCCCGTCCCACGCTAAATCAAGCCATTTAAGGCTGTTAATTATTGCCTCAGTTGCTTGCTCGTTTAGTCGTTTTTGGTCCGTATCTTCTATCCTAAGTAGAAATTTGCCATTATGGCGGCGGGCAAAGAGATAATTAAATAACGCGGTTCTCGCGCTGCCAATATGAAGAAAGCCAGTAGGAGAGGGAGCGAATCTGGTAACGACGGACATATAGTATCTGATATACTCTGAATAAATTATGATTATAGTAAATAGAAATAACTAAACAAGTCTCTTGTGATTAGATACCAAGCTTGACAAAAGCGATAATTTAGTTAATCTATAGAAAAGACAGATAAGATAATAATAGTTCTAGAGTCTGTAATAAATATTCTAGTTAATATTAGCCTTTTATTTCTAAATCAAATTTTAGCCATGCTATTGACTTTAGGTAAAATCATATAGTGTGAGGAGTATAAATTGTGAGATGTGCATCTTATTGCACGGCAGCTGAGTATAAAATTAAAGACTTAGTTAATTATTTAAATGAAATTGGCCGGGAACCTAAATTATTTGATGAAGTAATCTATTCACAGAAAGAAGTGGATAGTAATAATAACATCGATGTTTTCTTTTTTCCTTTCGGTTGCATTGTAATCTGGGGAGCGAATGAAAGCGAAGAACAGATGATTATTAAGGAGATTGCCAAATTTCAAGTGGATAAGCTGGAAGTGGCAGCTAGCGATTTCATCTATTTCAGTTATAATCCATCTTCTAATAAGACATTTATAGATGAAGAAAAAAACGAAATTATCTTAGGCGATAGATCTGCCTTTGTGAAATTATCAATTTCTCATGCCTTAGCGCAATCAGTAAAACTAAATATACTTGAACGTTCTGCAAGCAATTTACTGGATAAAACTACCCCAATTCAAAAAGAGCTCGCCAATACTGGTAGTGTCTCACTCTCTAAAAAAGAAATATCTAAGAAGATTGGTACTTTATTTAATGAAAGATACTCAATTAACCTCCATAGCGATATATTGGATACTCCGGAGTTTTTCTGGCGGCGCCCTAGTTATGAGCCGCTATACCTTATGACTATAGAATTTCAAGATATTCAGGTGCGCCAAAATATTTTGAATCATCGCTTGAATATGATTCATGAGCTATATACTCTCCTTTCAAATGAGTTAAATTATAAAAACTCAACTAGATTAGAGTGGATTATAATAATTTTAATCGCTTTAGAAGTGATTGTGGCTATTTTCCATATGCTTTATTTATAGGCAGCTTTGCAGCTTATGAAGAAGGAGCATATGCTAGAGTATTTTGCTGGCTATTGGCATCTTAAGAGGAGAGTAGGAGAACGGAGCTTAGGAGAGGGGAGAGCAAGCTTTATAGAAGGTAATGATGATAATGAGCTATTTTATCAAGAACAGTTTTCTTATTTAACTGCTCTGAATGTTAAGTCATTTAGAACAGATAAATATAGATATGAAAACGGTGAAATAGCTAAATATTTATATGAAAATAATAGCTATAAATTATTTTATGTATTATGTTTTGCTGCGTCCAGCTCAATAGTAAAAGCTGCTTATCGTTGCTAAGAGGATAATTACTATGCAACTTATTTATTTTATAATGCTAGAACTTTCACGTTAAATTACTTAGTGCTTGGTCCGCATAAAAAATATGAGATAACCACAGTATTTACTAGGCTTAAAAACACGCCAGCGTAAACGCGGCTAGTATCTTTTTAAGCTATCTCCTTTAATGACTATATCCATATTATAAATCTTTACTTCATCTATTGCCGAGGCGAGAGCTGGGCTTAATTCTTTGTCCCCATCTACTAATCTGTCGCTAGATAAATAAAATTTTGTTTGCAGCTCTCCAAGTCTTCTATGCTCTACTCGGATATTTACATATGGGTTTCCTTGCTTAGCTGCAGGAGGATAGATAGTGATAAAATGAAACTCGCCGTTATTGTTAGTGGTTGCTATGCCGCAGCCAGTAAAAGTAGAAGCGGCGGCTAAATTTAGCATTTTTTTATCAATACGATTGCGTAGAGGACGGTAAGGGTACTTGCCATCGCAACCTACTTGCCATAAATACACTTTGGCATCTGATACAGGGACGCATTTTTGATCTAATATTCTGCCGCTAACTATAATTTTTTGTCCGCAATAGATAGGTTGCTTGCCAGTAGCTCGCAACAAATTATTGGTAGGCTGGAATTTTTCTGGTTCGTAGTTGTTGGTAGCGCTTTTAGTTAGCTGACAACTATTTAGTTTATTAGGATAGAATTTATCGCTAGCAGCTAGCGTCTCGGCAATTTGTCCGCCCACAATAAAGAAGGTGATAATGGAAAAGAAAAATTTGCTCTTTAGCATTTTTTAATGTTAATTTATTTAAAATATACAATACTAACTAATGCATAATTATGGTAATACAAAATAATAAATAAGATGCAAAAAATTTTGAGTTTAGTAATTACTGCTGCTATTTTGTACGCTATCGTTCAAATGAAAGGGCAGGATACGCCCCCCTTGAACCCTGCTGCTACTGCAAAAACCACTAGTGATAACTCTCAGCCTCATATCGTGCCTAACAATGCAGCAGTGCCACCAGCGCAAGAAAATCAATCCTTAGAGGGTAATTTTATTCAAAAGACGCTGTCAAGCGTGCTAATTAATGTCTTAAAAACCGAAGAAGGTAAGGCTTTTTTTGAGAATATTTTAAAGCCCATAAATAGACCCCTTGCCGGCTCTAATCACGGTTTTAAGCTTAACAATGAGGAAATGATTAAGTCAATGTTTAAGATTAATAGTTTTGGGGAGGGAAAGATAGGACCTGCGTCATGCGGTCATGTAGTTACAATTCGCTACCAAATATTAGCCTTGGATAATAGCCTAGTCACGGAAGGGACGAAAACTTATAGTCTTGGCTCTAAGCCTATTGTACCCGGTCTTGACAGCGTAATAGTGGGGATGATGGTAGGGCAATCTAGAGAAGCAGTGCTGCCGGCAAAATATGCTTATTATGAAGCAAAATATCGCCAAGAAGGGATTAATCATGAGGCATCTTATAAGATAAAAGTGGCGCTGCAGGGCATATTGCCCGGCAATTTTATTAAAAATGAGGAAGTAAAAATATTTGATGATGAAATTGCTTATAAAATGCCGATGCTATGCGGTGATTCTGCATCATTTTATGCTAAGATTACCCAATTATCTACCGGTAGAATGATTTATAACTCCCCCTCAAATAAAGAGATAAAGATGAAAATAGGCGATATGAACTATCCGTTAATTTTCTCACATGCACTGTATAATAAAATTCCGGTAGGAACGAGAACTGTTATAGCTAAAGGCAGAGCTTTTAAGGCGTTAGCGACCAGTGCCAGCAGAATCTTTCCTAAAGAGCAGTTGCCTGCTGAAGAATTTTTTATGTTGGAATTAACTACTTCTAACTAATGAGAATGAAATATGCAAAAATATACCAGGGAGTTAGAGAAAGTACCAGATTATCATATAATTGAGCAAGTGATTAAGGTGGCTAAAGGTAAAACGTTGTCCAAGGATGATTTAGAAGCGGTTGCTAAGCAGCTAAATCTTACGCCTCATCGTCTCGAGCAAGTTTTTATGGATTTTGCCAATGTACCGCTAGCAAAGTTTTTTCAATTTCTGCAGAAAGACATGTTTGGAAGGCAGTTAAAAAAAGCAACCATGCTTACCGCAAACATTAGTTCAGAAATTGGTAAACCAGTAATGATTAATAAGATTGATGCTCTAGAATACAATAATTTAGCCAAGGAAATTATTATTACTTATGGGGTTTGCCTCACAATTTTTGGCTCCTGTTTTATTGCCGTAAGCGAGCAAGCAGTGTGCTATTTAGCTTTTACGGAGGACATGCAGTTTGCGCTTATTGAATTGCAAAAACAATGGTCTCGTTCCCGCTTGGTTAGAGATGATGAGCAGATAGGTAGCGTAGCCGCCAATATTTTTCCCAGTAATACAGCGGCGGCAGAGAGCTTAGCTGTTTTAGTCAAGGGCTCAGATTTTCAAATAAAAGTTTGGCAAAGCCTATTAAACATTGAAGTTGGTAAGGTAGTAAGCTACAGTGATGTTGCTTATTCTATAGGACGTCCAAAAGCCGTTAGGGCGGTAGCCTCGGCAATTGCCAACAATAATATTGCTTATATAATACCTTGCCATCGCGTCATAAGCAAACAGGGAAATATTCATCAATATCGCTGGGGAGCAGCGCGTAAAAAAATTATGCTAGGCTGGGAGGCAGCTAAGCTTAGCCAGTAATCTTGACTACGACATGTTGTTTCTTACCCGCCGATAATTTTATTATCTTATTTTCTTCATTGGATATTAAAGTAAGATTTACCACCATATTTTCTTCGAGGACTTTACTATTGTTGATTCTTGCTCCCCCTCCCTCAATTAAGCGGCGCGCTTCCGAGCGAGAACTAGCTAGCTTTGTCTCCACCAGCAAGGTAACAATAGATATTCCTGCTGCTAGCCTTTCTTTGTTAATTATAAAAGTCGGTAGACTATCGCCACTTTCGCCTTGTTCAAAGGTTTTAATAGAGCTATCGCGAGCAGCAATTGCTTCTTCATGCCCGTGGCAAAGGGCAGTGACGCTAAAAGCAAGTTGCTTTTTTGCCGAGTTAATATCATTTTCTGCTAATTTGCTAAATTCTACTAATTCTTCTTTAGTATATTCTGCATATAGTTTTGCGAATTTTAGCGCATCGCTATCATCGCAATTGCGCCAATATTGGTAATATTCATAAGGAGAGAGCATATCTTCATTTAGCCAAACTGCGCCGTTTGCCGTCTTGCCCATTTTAGCGCCAGAGGAAGTAGTCAGTAAAGGCGTAGTCAGTCCATAAGCTTTTGTTTTGCTTAGTTTTCGGATTAAATCTACTCCCATTACGATATTGCCCCATTGATCGCTGCCGCCAAATTGTATCAGGCAATCATGCTTATGATTTAGATGGTAAAAATCATAGGCTTGCAGCAACATATAGTTAAATTCGAGGAAAGTTAGCGATTGCTCGCGTTCTAGCCGTAGTCTGATTGAGTCCATAGCAATCATTTGATTGACGGAAAATAGCTTGCCGTAACTCTTAAGAAACTCAATATATCCAAGCGATTCCAGCCACTCAGCATTATTTAGAATAATCGCATCACTAGTATTAGATCCGAATTTGAGAAATTTAGACAACGACCTCTTAATTCCTGCCAAATTTTGTTGCAGCTCTTCATCAGTTAAGATCTTTCGCGCTTGTTCTTTGCCAGTAGGATCGCCAATTTTGCTAGTGCCGCCACCAATTATAATAATAGGCTTATGACCATGCTGCTGGAAAAGTCTGAGTAGCATTATTTGCATTAAATTGCCGACATGTAGAGATTTAGCGGTGCAGTCAAAGCCAATATAGCCGGCTATTTTCTTATTATTTGTCAGTGCTGTTAATTCTTCCAAATCAGTGCATTGGTAAAAATAACCGCGGTTTTTAAAATCCTCAATGAAGCTCATGCTTGTTTGTTCCTATAGTTATTTGCCATTATATTAATGACTTTACAATTTACAAATACTTAAATATTCATATACTCAAATAATTTTAGAGAAGCAAAAAACGGCGCTCAATGCATAAATATAGAACCCATAATTGCAATGAACTTAGAATAAACCATGTAGGGCAAACAGTAAAGCTGTCTGGTTGGCTGCATCGCAAAAGAGATCACGGTAATTTAGTCTTTATTGATTTAAGAGATCATTACGGTATAACGCAGCTAGTATTTACAGATCAAGACAAAGACTTAATGGATCTTGCAAGTGGTAGCCGCTATGAAAGCGTTCTTACTATTATAGGAAAGGTAGTGGCGCGCAGCGCTGAGACCGCTAATAGCAGTATAGCAACTGGAGAAATTGAAATTTTAGTTACCGAGCTGCTGGTGGAATCATCTGCCCAAAACTTACCTTTACCTGTTAATAGCGACCAAGAAGCGCCGGAAGAAACTAGGCTAAAATACCGATTCCTTGATTTGCGTCGTGAGAAGCTGCATAGTAATATAATATTGCGGTCGCAAATCATTCAGGAATTGCGCACTCAAATGCTTGGTCAAGGATTTGCTGAATTTCAAACGCCTATATTAACCTCTAGCTCGCCTGAGGGTGCCAGAGATTTCCTTGTGCCGAGCAGGCTGCATCCCGGCAAGTTTTATGCTTTGCCGCAAGCACCGCAGCAATTTAAGCAATTATTGATGGTTTCTGGCTTTGATCGGTATTTCCAGATTGCTCCTTGTTTTCGTGATGAAGATGCTAGGGCGGATAGGTCGCCTGGCGAGTTTTATCAACTTGATATTGAAATGTCGTTTGTTACTCAAGAAGATGTTTTTAACGTCATTGAGCCGGTAATGCATCAGGTATTTAGTAAATTCTCTAGCAAAGAAGTATCGCCTTTTCCTTTTCCCCGTTTTTCCTATAAGGATGCTATGCTTCTTTACGGCTGCGATAAGCCTGATTTGCGAAATCCAATAGTTATATCTGAGGCAACTGCAATATTTGCCGACTCTAATTTTACCCTTTTTAAGGAAAACATTAAAAAGGGGCATATAGTGAGGGCTATTCCAGTTCCTGCAGCAGCAAATGCTCCCCGCAGCTTTTTTGATAAAATGATAGAATTTGCAATAGCTGAAGGAGCAGGAGGGCTTGCTTATATTCAATTTAGCGATGATGGCAGCGCTAAAGGACCGATAGCTAAGTTTTTAAATGCCGAGCAACTGCAGGCGCTTAAGACAGTAGCCGCATTGCAAAACGGAGATGCGGTATTTTTTGCCAGTGACGCTGAGCCAAAAGCAGCTAAACTTGCTGGTAAGGTAAGGCTAAAGCTTGGTGAAGAGCTCGGTCTTGTTAAAAAAGATTGCTTTAAATTCTGCTGGGTAACTGATTTTCCTTTTTATGAATTAAATGAAGAAACAGGGCGAATAGATTTTAGCCATAATCCCTTTTCTATGCCGCAAGGGGGACTGGATGCCTTAACATCTGCTAAGACTACAGAACAACTGCTGAATATTACCGCTTACCAATATGATATTGTCTGCAATGGGGTGGAACTCTCTAGTGGCGCCATTAGGAATCACCAGCCGGAAATAATGTATAAAGCATTCGAAATTGCGGGATACTCTCAGGAGGAGGTAGAGCAAAAATTTGGCGGAATGATTAATGCCTTTAAATACGGCGCGCCTCCGCATGGCGGCCTTGCTCCAGGCATTGACCGAATGGTGATGCTCATTGCTGATACTATAAATATCAGAGAAGTAATCGCCTTCCCGCTTAATCAAAAAGCAGAAGATTTGTTGATGAATGCGCCAAATTATGTGGATAGCAAGCTGCTGAGAGAGCTTAATATTATGCTCTCTCCCTCAATTAAAGATCGGCTAGAGAAAAGGCGTGATTAACGACGTGCGCGCCCTTTATTTAAGTTGCTGCTGGCAAATTCCCAGTTAACAAGATGCTCAAGATAAGTTGCGACATAATCAGGGCGCTTGTTGCGATAATCAATATAATAAGCATGCTCCCAAACATCACACGCAAGCAAGGGAGTAATGCCATTGACAATGGGAGTATCAGCGTTGCTGGTTTTAATTACTTGCAGTTTATTATCGCCCCACACTAGCCATGCCCAGCCACTGCCAAATTGCGAGGTCGCTGCTTGCTTAAAGCTGGTGCAAAAATCCTCAAAACTGCCAAAATCTTGCTCAATTTGTTTTAGCAGTTCCGAATTTGGCTTACCCCCACCGTTTGGCTTTATTGAATGCCAGAAAAAACTATGATTCCACACCTGCGCCGCATTATTAAAAATAGCTTGGCTTGACTTAGAAGATGCCATTATGACTTTTTCTAGGTCTAAATTATGCAAAGACGGCTCATTTTGCAGTAGATTATTGACGTTAGTTACATATGTTTGATGGTGCTTGCCGTGATGATAATCAAAGCTTTCAGCAGTTAAATGCGGCTCAAAATCACTTTTGCCAAAAGGCAAGTTAGGCAAAATAAAAGGATAAGCAGGTTGATTGGATTTTTCGCAATAAGTCATTAATTCCCCCAAATTATTTTCTAAATTTTAGTTTCTTTTTACTTTTATGTATAATTTATCTCAAAGATAGAAGAATTGCCAGCTATGTATGACATAATTTCTGCTCCAATTTCTGTAGACATCTCTAACCCAAGGTTAGAGCAAACCGTATATTGTAGAAAACCTATGAAAAGGGTTTTTAATATGTCTTGCTTGAATGTTGTTTCTGAATTTGATTCTTTGTATAATTCTTCTAACGGTTTAGAATAATAATTGGCTGCTTGGCTTGAATTATTTGCTGTGATATTATTAGGCTCTATTGATGGTAAGGCTTCACAAATTGCTTTAGTTTCTGCGATATTACCACTACAGTGCAATATTAAATTGCATCCTGCTTGTAATGACTGCGTGGCTATACTTACTAAGTTTTCACTTATCTGTTCTTTATTATTAATGTCAATACCTGTGTGCAGGGCCTGCATACCAATATCATCAGTTATTATAGTTCCTTTAAAGCCAATATCGCGGCGGATGAAATTAATGGCTTTCGCTGATAAGGTTACAGGCAGGATAGGGTCAAGACAATCAAAAATAATATGAGCAGTCATTGCCCAGACATTAGGATTTTCATGGTATTTCTGCCCTAGTTGTCTGAATACCTCAAAATCTGTTTTATTTAAATCTTCTAGGGAAGTCGTTACGCGTGGCAGCATTTCGTGGCTATCACACTTAGATCTACCATGACCTGGCGCATGTTTCACAGCTGCTATATTACCATTACTGTTTGATACTATTCCTTCAATAGCGCTGCTGCATAGCTCAACTACTTGCTTAACCTCGCTGCCAAAGCTGCGATTGCCAATTACTTGATGAGCAAAAGGGTATGATAAGTCTACAACAGGAGCTAAAGGCGAATTAACACCATACTTATTGAGCTCTAGCATCATTTCGTGGTAATTTTGTTTTACCAACTCTGTTGCTTTTTTACTGCCTTCCTTAATGTATATTTCTGCAAAATACTCGGCAGAGGAGTATGTTTTAGAAGCTATAGGCGGCTTTAGCCTAGCTACCTTACCTCCTTCTTGATCGGTAACAATTAATGGTTGGTAAGCGTTGTTAGTGCTATTATTAGAGGCATATATGTTTTTTAAAGAGCTAGTGAGGCTTAACAGTTGTTCGGATGATTGTATATTTCTGCTAAATAAAATAAAGCCGAAAACTGGGTAATTTTGCAATAATTCGTATTCTTCGTCAGTTATACTAGTTCCTGAGATGCCGATTATCAGTGGTTTTACTTTCATAATAAGTTGTGTAGTCAATTATTAAATGTGAAGCTTATCCAAATTATTAAACTTGGAATATTTGGTGTCGTAAAAAAGCTGTACGGTGCCGGTGGGACCGTTACGATGCTTAGCTATAATGATATCAGCTATATTATGAACTTTCTGAATTTGGTTTTGCCATTCAGCATGCTTAGCATCGCCTGGCGGTGGCTCACTCCTCATCAAATAATATTCATGGCGATAAATGAACATTACGATATCAGCATCTTGTTCTATAGTACCTGATTCTCTAAGGTCAGCTAGCATCGGTCTTTTATCCTCTCTCGCCTCTACCGCCCTTGATAGCTGAGACAAAGCCACCACCGGAACGTTGAGCTCTTTAGCTATTGCTTTAAGCCCTCGAGTTATTTCTGAGATTTCTTGTACCCGGTTATCGCTTTTGGCCACTCCGTGGATAAGCTGCAGATAATCTACAAATAACATGCCGAGATTATGCCGCTGCTTTAGTTTTCTTGCCCTGGTTCTGATAGCAGAAATTGAAAGAGCAGGTGTATCATCGATAAAAATCGGCAGGCATCTAAGCTCAGTTGCTGCCTTAACTAGCGAGTTATAGCTCTCTTCTTTCATTTTGCCTGACCTTAAAACTGAAGAGTCAATGTGAGTTTGCATAGATAAAATTCGGTATGCCAGCTGCTCTGACGACATCTCTAAGGAAAATATCCCAACCGCGCTTCCTTCTTTTTCTCCGTTGCCTTCCTTATCATCATTATTACTTTGTCTTTTGTGCTTTGCTTGTAGGGCCTTACAGCTATTTACTGCCAGTGCAATAGCAAAAGCAGTCTTACCCATGGAGGGACGTCCCGCTACTATTATTAAATCTGAATTGTGAAATCCTGAGAGCGTGGTATCAAGAGCAGTAAATCCTGAAGAAATACCCACTACATGATCCGAGTTTTTCATTGCTCTATCGATGTTTACCAAAGAAGCGCTAAGAGTATCAGCAATTTTGACAAAGCTGCGTTCATTAATTCCTTCGGAAGCTAAGTTAAAAAGCTTTGCTTCTGCTTGTGCTATTTGATCACTAGCGCTATGTGCTAGCGTTGAGTCATAGGCCGTGTTAACTACTTCCTCGCCAAATTCGATTAGATTGCGCTTCATTGCAAGGTCGTAAATTATTTTACCGTAGTCGCGGGCATTAATTACCATTAATGCAAGAGTTGCAATCCTGCTTAAATATGAGGTGCCTCCTGATTGCTGGAATGTTGGATCATTGTTAAGATAACTATGCACAGTTATAGGAGTGGGCATTAATCCTTTTTCTGTGATGAGGCAGATAGAATTATATATTTTTTGGTGGAGGACTTCATAAAAATGCTCGCTCTTTAGAAATTCTAGCACTTGATATAGGCAGTTGTGATTAATCAAAATAGCGCCTAGCAGCATTTGCTCCGCTTGTATATTAGCAGGCAACGTCCTAATAAGAGTAGTTTCCAATGAGTTTTCTTTCATGAATATCCTTAGGATTTAGCAGGGTGCAGAATAGAGATAGGCAATCTTCTCTATTAAGTCAAGGGAATCCTCCCATCTTCTTTGAAAAACATTTCTACCGATTATCGAGCCATGTCCGCCGCCACGTTTTATTGCGTTTACTTCCTCTAGCAGCTCTTCCTCTGACTTAGCTTCCCCCCCTGAAAACACTACAATTCTTTTGCCATTAAAGCAGCTTTTTACTATATGTCTTACTCTGTCAGTCAATAAATCAATGTGAATTTGAGCGCTTTTATAGCATTCCTTGTTTTTAGCTTGCTCTATATGAGAAGTAGGTAATTTCACTTTAATAATATCAGCTCCCAGTAAGGCTGCAATGTGAGCGCCGTAGGCACATATGTCTATTGCAGTTTCTCCCTCTTTAGAAAGATCGCCTCCTCTAGGGTATGACCATATTACAGTCGCTAATCCACACGATTTTGCTTCCTGGACTATTTCTCTTGCCTCTTCCATCATGTCTTTCGCCTTAGGCGAACCTGGATAGATAGTAAAGCCTACTGCAGCAGCGCCAAGCCTTAAAGCGTCTTTTACGCTAGCAGTAATTGCCATATCAGGAACCTGTGATTTTGCCGTTAAGGAATTATTGCTATTTAATTTTAAAATTACTGGAATTTGCCCAGCAAATTTGTCAATTGAAGCTGCTAGAAAGCCAAAAGGAGCTGCGTAAGCGCTAAATCTGCCTGCAATTGCCAGTTGAAAATGATAATCTGGATCGTAAGCAGGTGAGTTGATACTAAAGCTGCGATCTGGTCCATGTTCAAAGCCTTGATCTACCGGTAGGATTAGCAATCTGCCGCTGCCAGCTAGCTTGCCATGCATTAAAATTTGGTAGAGCTTAGCCTTAACTCCGGCATTTTCATTATTATAGTTTTGGAGGATTGTGCTGATACTATTCCTGCTCATTATTCATACTTTGAATTTTTTCTAAAACTTCTTTAGCATGTTCATTAACTGATACTTTTGCCCATATATAAGCGATTTTGCCTGCTGGATTAATTAAGAAACTAGATCTATTAATTCCCATATATTTCTTGCCATACATGGATTTTTCTCCCCAGACTCCATATAATTCACAGATGCCACTATTGTCAGATATTAAATCAAACTCTAGACAATATTTTTCTTTAAATTTAGAGTGAGAAGTTAAATCATCTTTAGATACTCCTAAAATGACGGAGTTAAGCTTATCGAATTCCGTCTTTAAAGAGTTAAATTCTTTCGCTTCTATCGTACAGCCAGGAGTATCATCTTTGGGATAAAAATATAATATTACGAATTTGCCTTTTAAGTCCGACAGATTAAGCTTTTGCTCGCCCGTTGCTGAAATAGCAAAGTCTGGGGCTTTATCTCCTATATTCAACATACTTATCCTCTTAGTAAATCTTGTTTTAGATGTAGTTTATTGCTCTTATTTAAAATTGCGCGGTATATTTGAGCATTTTCCAGCACTCGTTGGACATAATCTCGAGTCCCGTAAAATGGGATGAGCTCCATCCAATCTATAACTTGCCTTATATTTTTCATTTTTCTTGGGTCACCAAAAGCTTCTATCCATTTTACCACCCTATGACTACCAGCATTATATGCCGCAATAGAGAGAATATATGATCCTGTGTGTTTTTCCAGTAGATCCTTTAAGTGATGCGTTCCAAGCTTAATATTATAGTAAGGGTCGCGCGTTAGTTTTTCTAAACTACATTGCACTCCAATAGACTTTGCCGTAATGCAAGCAGTGTTTTCCCGTAGCTGCATCAACCCTCTTTCATTTACGCCGCCTATAACATATTGATCAAATACTGATTCATGGCGAATAACGCCGTATGCTAGTGCAGTTTCAATAGGGGAGCTGGTTATATTGTAAGGAGTAGGGAAAGAGTAATCAAGAATAAAAGTATGATTCTGTGATGCTATTTTTGCAATTTCTACTGAATAATAAGGGTTTTTAAGACGGCGCATTTGCTCAGTGATCAATAGGATTTGAGCAGGAGTAGATGCTTGTTCGATAGCAGCTTTGGCATAGGTTTTTGCAAGAGCTGGCATATCATAATCTACCAGCAGCTTAACTGCTTGAATTAGCTCATTATTTTTTAGAAGATGTTGACTCTCAGACGTTACAGTTGGTTTAGGAGGAAGATGAATTTTATCATTCTTTAATTCTACGCTAGAGAGCTGTCCATAGAAAGTGTAACCATAAGAGCTTGCTTCTTGGTATAATTTTTTAGCTTTTTGATGGTCCCCTTTCACTTCTAAAGTGCGAGCAAGCCAGTATTTGCCTCTGGCGACGCTAATAGGCTGTTTAACAATATCGTTAAATTTATTAAAGTGAGCTAATGCCCAATCAGGTTTTTTTATAAATCTCAAAGCCAGCCAGCCGAGCAAAAATTGCTGATCGCTAAGGTCGCGTGCGCTGGTAGCTAAAATTTTGCTAGCCACTTTATAAGCCTCCGTAAATCGCTTGCGATCAATTAATTCTCTAGCATAATATGCTTGCAGGCGCCACCAATCATGCTTATGAGGGTAGTTGGTTTTCACTTTGTCGAACAGTTTGATAATTTTGGTATCTGGCTCTTCCTTCTTTTTGAATTTTAAGTAATGAAATAAAAGCCCGGAAGTATAATATTGGTCAGGGATTTTGCTAAATAATTGGTCGGCGGTAGGTTTATTTTCAATTGCCACCATTTCGGCAGTAAAGGATTTTTGGTAATTTGTGCTTACTAAAGGCAATAATTGTTGCGCCCTGACAATAGAGCCTTTCCATAGTAATTCTTCTATTTTTTTTATATGATCTTCTTCAGTAAAATAAGGCTTAAATTCCGCATAATATTTTTGCTCTTCAGCTTTGCTAAACTCTCCATATATCCAGCCGTTTCTTATTATTTCTTTGTTAGGATTTTTATTTAATTTTGTGCTTGCAAATGCATAAAATTTATGCCCATCCTCTGTTTGTGGAGGGTTTTTACTGAACCACTCAACGATAATTTTGGGGTCAGTATCATAGTTTAGATATTTCTCTGCTCTCTTTTTTAACTTAGAAATTTCTGCCCAATTAGGATTGGCGTTAATGAAACTTATAACGACAGCAAAATTGTTAGATCCGGCTTCTTTATCTAAAAATTTCTGTGATGATACTATCTTGAGCAGTAATTTATTACCCGAATCTTTGGCTATACTCTCTGCTTGTTGCCAATTTTTGCCGTTTATATGCTTGAAAACTTCTTGGGTGCTATCATACGCCCTAACGGTAGCTGATAGGCACAAAGTAATTAAAATAAGTGAAATTTTAAGCTTTATCTTCATAAATGTGATAGTATTTTATTGTTATATAATTAATTTTATCTTATGAATAGAGTTTTTATCTTTCCTGGTCAAGGTTCCCAAACAGTGGGAATGGGAAAAGAATTTTATGATACCTTCCCAATTGCTAAAGAGACGCTAAACCTAGTTGACAGTAGCCTGAATTATAGACTAAGTGAGATTATTTTCAACGGTCCAGATGAAGATTTAACTTCCACTGTCAATGCTCAACCAGCTTTAATGGCTGTATCAATGGCAATGCTCAATACTATCATGCAGCAAAGTAACCTGAAAATTAACTTGCTTTGTAGCTATGTAGCAGGGCATTCTTTGGGTGAGTATAGCGCGCTTTGTGCAAGTGGCGCTATTAGCTTAGATACCGCAGCTCGTTTGTTACAAGTGCGCGGGCGAGCAATGCAAGAAGCTTGTCAACCTGGCGAGGGGGTAATGGAGGCAATAATTGGAATGGATCTAGTGCAAATTGAAGAGATAATTGACAGCTGCCGCGACGGCGGGCTAGGGGTTTGTCAGGTAGCTAATGATAATGTAACTGGTCAGGTAGTTATCAGTGGTCATAGTGCGTATGTAAATAAAGTCTCTTTAATTGTTAAAGATTTAGGCTATAAATCTATCCGCCTAAAAGTTAGTAGCCCATTCCATTGCAGCCTGATGCAAAAAGCAGAACGCAAGATGGCGGCTGCCTTAGAAATAGCTGCAATCAGTCAGCCGCTAACTCCATTAATAGCAAATTACACCGCTGAACCTACTAGCGATATAATAACAATTAAGCAGAACTTAATAGCTCAAATATGTGCAAGAGTAAGATGGCGCGAAAGTATGGATAAGCTATCTAGTTTAGGAGTGGAAGAGGTAGTAGAAATAGGTAATGCTAAAGTTTTGACGGGGATGCTAAGAAGGGCAGGGTATAGGTTTAAACTCACCAACATTAGCAACCTAGCAGAGTTTGATCAGTTTATGTCTATTCTTTAAAGGCGAGAGAGGGCGGTTCTCCTTATCTAATCTATTGCTAATTTATGCTTTAGATTTACTAATTTTATGTGGCAGTTAATGCTGCATTTGGGGTTTTTTACCTTGTTTTTGGCTACTGCTCCGTGCTTAGGGGCGAGTGCGAGGTTATGCAGGAATTCTTGAGTTTCCTTATATAGATACTGCACTTTTACTTTGGTTACTCCTTGTTCTTTAAATGCCAGCTGTTCCGCAGCTTTTTCAGAAACATCTAAAATGCGTCCTTTAGCAAAAGGTCCTCTATCGTTAACCATTACTATTATGGTTTTTTCGTTCTCTAAGTTAGTAACTTTAACTAAGCTTGGTAGAGGCAGAGTGCCGTGAGCGGCTGTTAGCATAGATTTATTGTATTTATCGCCATTAGCTGTTTTCTTGCCGCTACGGTACCATGAAGCTATCCCTACTTGTCTATATGTATGGTTGTGAGCTGGAGTATAAGTTTTGCCGTTAAGCTGATATTGCTTGCCGACTTTATAATGACCTTGGTAGTGAATGTTGTGGCGATCTTCTTTGGATAGTTTAGAATAAAGCAGTGTTTGCTTGTCGCAGCTAATTAGTATGATGCTGAGGAAAAGCAGCAATAAATTTTTAATGTAAATTTGCCGGCTCATATATCTACTGATTGCTTAGTATAAAGAATTGAGGCTAAATAGAGTTAGCGGTTAATTAGGGGAATTGTCTTCTTTAACCTTAACATGGCTAATTACTTTTTCTACTCCCTTTATTTTTGCCGCGATATTAGTTACTTTTTCTAACTCTTCTTCTGTCCTAGCAATTCCAAATAAATATACTACATTATTAAGAGTTAATACCGTATAATTAACCCATTTGATCTCATGGGTGCCAAATGTCCTAGACTTAATTTGACTAGTGATTAGGCTGTCTTTCATATATTGATAAAGATTAAAGCTATTGCTGTTTTTATCTGTTTGCAACTCACTTATTACTTCCTTAACCCCGTTTTTTTCCCAGGATGTTTGTACAACTCGCATTATATCTTCTTCGTTTTCTACTGTTCCGGTAAGCAAAACCCTACCTTGTATGACTTCAATATGAACTTTCGCGTATAGTTTTTTGAAGTCATTTTTCATTAAACTTGCTTTAATAGCTGTTGCTATTTTAACGTCATCGATTGTCTCGCCAATTTGCCTATCTTTTGCTACCGCTAATGTAGAAGCAGCAGCGCCGCCAAAAATCACCGGCAAACAACTAGAAAGCATGGGCAATAAAAATATGAGCAAACAAAAATTTTTGAACATTAAAATACTAGTGCTAATTTAACCATTTAATTGCTATATATTATAGCAGATTTAAGCATATTATCCAATTTGAAAATAATCTTGCTAAAGCTTAAGCTCTAGTTATAATAACAAAAATTAAAGTGTATCCGTTGAAGCTTTGTTGTTTTCTAAGCTAAAATCTTGCGGATATATTAACTCATTCATTATAAGTTGCTATGGGCGAGCGCAATAATTATCTTAAATTATGGCTGCGTAATGTAGATCAAGGCTTAATTATTGCGGTAGTAATCCTATTTATATTCAGTTTTATTTTGGTTACTACTTCTAGCCCCGCGGTAGCAGCTAGGATAGGGTTAGACGATCGTTATTTTGTCTCTCGGCAGATAATCTATTTAATAATTTCTTTGATATTGATTATAGTTTTTTCCTGCTTGGAAAAGAAATGGTTAAAGAGAATTTCTATTCTGGGTTTAGCAATCAATGTTGGGTTGCTAATCATGGTAAAATTTTATGGTTATGAAGTTAAAGGGGCGACACGCTGGATTAATATTTTAGGATTTTCGCTGCAGCCCTCAGAATTTATTAAGCCTTTCTTTGAGGTGGTGGTTGGATGGTTATTATCCCTAAAATTTGAAGGCAAATTTCCAGGATTTTATACTAGCTCAATAATTTATGCTTTTATTTGCCTATTTTTGATTATGCAGCCTGATTTTGGTATGTTTGTGATGCTTACTGCTGTTTTTGGTATGCAGTTATTTGTAGCTGGCATGCCTTTATTTTGGATAGCGCTGATAGTTTTAATGAGCGTCCTTGGGACTGTTGGCGCTTATTTTTGGTTGCCGCATGTTAGTCAGCGAATAAATAGCTTTCTCGACCCAGAAACAGTAGAAAATTATCAAGTTAGCAAGTCGATAATGGCGTTTGAGCATGGAGGGATGTATGGATGCGGACCTGGTGAGGGAACGGTTAAGCAAATTTTGCCGGATTCACATAGTGATTTTATTTTTGCGGTGGCAGGTGAGGAGTTTGGGGCGATTGTTTGTTTAGTAATTATTTGGACTTTTGCTTTTATGGTATTGAAGGTTTTATTTAAGTTAGTTCATGAACCAGATAAATTTACCCAGTTAGCTGCTGCTGGCATTATTGGTCAATTTGGCATTCAATCAGTCATTAATATTGGGGTTACTCTAAATCTGCTGCCGACTAAAGGTATGACTTTGCCCTTCATTAGTTATGGTGGTTCTTCTACATTGGCAATTAGCTTAGCAATGGGGATATTGCTTGGATTACTCCATAAAAGGACTTCTTTAAGTAGATATAAGTTTCAGAATATTGATATTTAACTTACCAAGACAAACATAATCACAATGCCAAAAAAAATAATAGTTGCTGGCGGGGGGACTGGCGGGCATTTCTTTCCTGCAGTTGCGTTGGCCGAGGAGCTGGTTAAGCGCGGCTATGAGCTTCATTTAGTTACAGATGATAGATGTGCTAAATATTTAAGTGATAATTTAGACCTTACTGGACATATATTAAATTTTGGATTACGCCGCGAAAATCTTATAGGGAAATTACGTTTTGCTCTTGCTAACCTTATTTTAATCATTAAATCAGTCTTGCTGCTCCGTAAGTTAAAACCTAGCATTCTCGTAGGATTTGGTGGGTATGCTACTTTTCCTCCTTTGCTTGCAAGTATATTGCTTCGCATACCTATCATTATTCATGAGCAAAATTGTTTTTTGGGTAGGGCTAATAAATTTTTTTTAAAATTTGCCAAAAAAGTAAGCCTTTCTTATTTAGACACTAAAAATGTAGATGTTTGTTATAGCAGTAAGGTAATATTTAGCGGTGAGGTAATTCGCCAGCATATTAGAAACTTAACAAGGGAAATTGACTTTAATGACGATCTTTTTAAGATTTTTATTTTTGGGGGCAGCCAAGGGGCAGCTATTTTTTCTGCCCTTATTCCTCAAAGCCTAAAGATATTAAAAAATCTCCAACCTTCATTAAGGTTGCATATTACCCAGCAAGCCAGACAGCAAGATGCACAATTAATTATTAATGTCTATGAAGAAATAGGAGTTTCTTATCAATTAGCCGAATTTTTTCCTAATATAAGTGAGTATTACTCTAACCATCATTTAGTAATTTCACGATCAGGGGCGTCTACCATAGCTGAGTTATCCGCAGTTGGGTTGCCGGCTATTTTAATTCCTTATCCTTTTGCTATGGATAATCATCAATTATATAATGCTATGTCTATTCAGCGCAGCCAAGCTGGATGGTGCATTGAGCAAAATTCTCTTACTGTCGACAGTCTTGCTAGGCAGTTGTTAGAAATCATAAATAATCGCTCTTTACTGCAACAAGCTGCTAATAACTTATTAAAAAGAAAAAATGATGGCAGTAAAATCTTAGCTGACACAGTAGAAAAAATAATAAGCTAATATAGGCTTTCCGGTTCTAATGGTTGTTGCAACTAGGGATTTTGTATGCCATTACTTTAAGATTATTTAGCTAATAATTGGTTATGTCTATATATAAGCTGCTTTTCATTATGGTGCTGAGTTTATTATTAACTAGCTGCGCAGATAGTTTTAAAGAATATTTTAAGAAGTCTGCCAATAATAAATATATAGATACTAAAGGCTTTGCGGGAGGCAAGCGGCGTCCCGTGTATAATAAGAAATATATAAATATTGCTAAGAAAAATGTGAGAGAAGAAAATTTTGATGAAGAAGACGAGGAGATAGGGGAAGATGAGCAGCTGCCTGCCTCATTGCAAAACCGACAAATTTATGTAGATATGCTCAAGCAAGATAATCAAAGGAAAAACAGGCAAAAAATTGATCGTCATCGATCCTCAGCGAAAACTGGTAATAATGATGATAATTATCCATCTTTAGTGGAAACTAACAAGAAGTTAAAGCAGCAAAAACATATAGACGCTGAAGAGCTACAAAAAGAATTAGCGCAAATAAAATCTATGTTAAATGAAGCTAGAAAAGAGCTTACAAAATATAGATGTCCGCAGTATCCAGAAGCACCAAAAAATAATGAGGACAAGCAGCATTCTAACAAAGCGAAGGTTGAAAATAATAATGCTGCTAAGACTAAAGAGCCGGAAAAGCGAAAATTAATGACTATAGAAGAGGATTACAAAAAAACAGGCAGCGATGAGCCATCTTATAGAAGGCAACATCCCATATAAAATTATTAAAAATATGAGGAGAATTTATTATATTCTTGACTAGTTTCTAACTTATGTTTATATCTTATGAATAATTTTAGAGAAAATTTCTTTAATAAATGGTGAGTTGGTGTCTAAGAAAAATAAGAAAAATGTATTAGTAAGGCTTGTTAGCACAGCAGGCACAGGGTTTTTTTTAGTAAAAAAACGTAATCCTAAGACAAAAACTGAGAAATTGTCATTCAATAAGTATGATCCGGTAGTGAGAAAACATGTCCCATTTAAAGAAGAAAAAATTAAGTAAGATTTAAGATATGACTGTAAAAATTCGTCTCGCCAGAGGCGGCGCAAAAAAACGTCCCTATTATAGGCTAGTGGTAGCAAATGTAAATTCTCCGCGAGATGGTAGTTTTATTGAGAAAGTAGGTACTTATAACCCTCTTTTGCCACAGGAAGATAAAAATCGCGTAGTATTAAAAGTTGATAGGATTGAATATTGGTTGAACATTGGAGCGCAGCCTACAGATAGGGTGATTAAGCTTATTGCAGCTGCAGGCGTTTCTCTGCCAGCGTTTGTTCAGAAAGAAGTAATGCTGCGGAATAAAAGTCATAAAGTGGCAGACCAGTAACTAATCTAAGTCTGGCTAAGCAAAACGCTATTAAATCTCTCTATTGTAGCGGTTGGGTTTTATCCTATCGTTATTGTATAATTCATAACTTATTATATACTTATAGTAAATGAAAAATTAGGAGACGAGTATATATCATGGAATTTATAGAACAATTCCTTGAAATGATGGTCTCAGAAAGAGGAATAGCGTCAAATTCTCTTATTAGTTATGAGTGCGACCTAAAAGACTTCGCCTCTTTTCTCCTAAAAAGCAATTTGCTGGAATTAAACGTTTCTAGCTTAGATATTCAAGCATTCATTAAGCAGCTGGCAAGCAACAATCTCAAGGCACGTTCTATTAATCGTAAGATCTCAACTATCAAAAATTATTATGATTTTTTGATTAGCGAAAATTATATCCTCTATAACCCCGCAAAAGACATTAACTTGCCTAAATGCGACAATAAATTGCCGACTATATTATCAATTGAGCAAATAAACTCCTTATTAAAAGCGGTTAGTGAGGAGAATTCAGAGAAACCACAAGATCTAAGACTTAAGGCGATAATCCATTTGCTATATGCTAGTGGTCTTAGGATATCAGAATTAGTAAGCTTGAAGCTAGGGGATATTTTGCTCAATGATTACTCAGACGGCAAACAAGTGCAGAAGGTCTTTGCCATTATGGGTAAAGGAAATAAAGAAAGGACGGTAATAATTAGCCAAGAAGCGGTAAAGAGTGTAAATGATTACTTAAAAGTTCGCGAGAACTTTATAAGCAAAAAGTACCCCAAAAGCGTTATATATTTATTTCCGGCTGACTCAAGATTTGGCTACATGACTAGGCAAAAAGCTGCATTACTATTAAAGCAAGCTGCAATCAGAGCAGGTCTTGATTCAAGCATTAATCTTTCTCCGCATGTTTTAAGACATAGTTTTGCTAGCCATCTGTTGCAAGGAGGGGCGGATCTTAGGGTAATCCAAGAATTGCTAGGGCATAGCGATATTAGTACCACTCAAATTTATACTCATCTGCAAACTGTTCACCTGAAAAAGACGCTTGAAGAATGCCATCCTTTAAATATGGCTGATAAAAAAGAGTGAGTGTATACTTGTTTTACCTGAATCAGGCGGTGTTAAGGTTAAAGATTTTACTATAAAACAAGATAGCTGATCATGCTTCATAGCATGTCTCATAAGAGTTACACAATCAATAAATTTTAATGTTAGCAAATAATAATTCTTGTTAAGTTTTCATAAATATGAAATTTATATTTTGGGGCGTTGGTATAAATATAGGAAATATAATATGAAAAACCTTCTTATCATTCTTTTTCTGTCTATCACTGGTAATGTTTTTGCTCATCAAGATGCTATGGTTGGCAAGCAAATGCAAGAACAAGCTAGAGGATTGCTGCAAAATGTTTTTAGCGATAATGCTAAAGGAGTGGCAAGTCAGTTTAGCTTGAAACTAGATACTATACAAACTAGCCAAACTCCGCGCGCTACGGTAGTGAGCTGCTCTGACTCGCGGGTGCAAAGCGTCAATATAGATGAGACCCCGACTAATGATCTATTTTTTATTAGAAATATTGGCAATCAAATTGATACATCAATAGGCTCAATAAAGTATGGAGTACAATATTTGCATACACCTGTTCTGTTAATTATAGGACATGTTGGTTGCGGGGCAGTAGAAGCTGCGCTGAGCGATTATAGGCATAAGCCTAAAGCTATAAAGCAGGAGCTTGCTACTATAGACTTGCCAGTTGGTATTACGGCAAGGGAAGGCGTGATTCAGAACGTACACAATCAAGTTAGTACAGCAATGAAATTATTTGAAGAAGAGATAAAAAAGAAGCAACTAGTAGTTATAGGAACGGTGTTTGATTTTAAAAATGAATATAGGAAAGGTTATAATCGGTTGATTTTAATAAATTTAAATGGTCAAAAAAATCCGCAGCTAATTGCTAAAAGTTCGTATTTACGCGGTATTAAGGATGTAGTAATCGGGACAGAGGGTTCTAATTAGTTGCTTGAGGATATAACAACTTAACTAAAAAATACACTAGGCAGTTATTAACAATAATTGCTGCTGCGACTGGAATGTCCAACAACAGTGAAGCGTAAGCGCCAAGTAAGTTACAAGCTAATGAAATAACCACTGCGACTATAATCATTTGCAGTGGAGTGCGGGCAACTACCCTGGCGCTCATTGCAGGAATAAGTAAGATGCTGGTTACTAGCAATGATCCGGCTATTTTAATAGTTGCAAGTATAGCCAACGATAAGACTATTAAAAACAATAATTCTATTTCTACTACTCTTATTCCTAAAGTCTTTGCGATATCTCGGTTAAGTGCTATGATCAAGATTTTCTGGTGAAAAATGATTATCAAACTTACTACTAAAGCTAGGGCAATAGTCAGTATCAATATATCTTCATTATTTGCTGAGATTATATCCCCAAATAATAAATTATTAATATTAACGCTAGCTGGATTTAAATGTGCGATAATTAATGCTGTTGCTAACATTAAGCTAGATACTAAACTGACTGCTAAATTATTATCGGAAGTATCTTTGAGGTAAAATACTAAAATAGCAAAAATAATTGCTATAATTAGACCGCTGAGAAATATTGGCAGTCCCGCTACTATACTTATGCCGCCTGCTAATAAGCTGGCATGCGCTAGCCCATCGCCAAAGTAAATATATCTTTTCCACAGGCTGATACAGCCAAGAGGAGCGAAAATTAAACTAATTAAGACTAGAGCGAGTATTATTGTTAGCATCTAAAAATATACTTTTTTATTTTTAGGAGTTATAGATGATAAAGGGAGGGCGAGTTTTAGATACACTCGTTTTACTTGGAAAGTTGGCGTTGTCGTATTATCTACAGCTGTGGGGTTCACGTGCATTAAAATGTGCCCCATTCCTCGCTTTGTCACTACTAGCTCTTGCCCAAATATTCAAATAAAGAAGTATAAATAAAATTAGTTTATATTAAAGTCAGCTTCAGCAAGTTCTACATCATTATCAAGCTGGGCGAGTAAAGTCTGAATTTTATCTTTAAATAACTTGAATTTAGTAAATTGTTTTCTTGAAAATTCAACAGTTGCCGTTGTTTTTATCGACATTGGATTAACATTTTTTCCGTCAATCTTTACTTCATAATGTAGGTGTGCCCCAGTAGTTCTACCTGTAGCGCCTACATAAGCGATAACTTGTCCTTGCTTTACATGACTGCCTACTTGCAAGTTTTTAGCAAAGCTGCAAGCATGAGCATAAGAAGTAGATAGAGTAGGGCTATGCTTGATTTGGATAAATTTACCATATCCTGACTTCCACCCAATTTCCGTAATTGCTCCATTGCCAGCAGCGTAAATTGGGGTTCCAACAGGGGCGGCAAAATCTACGCCTTTATGCATTTTAGTGAAACCTTGGGTTGGATGAATCCTTTTGCCATAGTGAGAAGAAACTCGGATAATATTTAATGGCGTTCTCAGCAAGCTTCTTTTTACGCTTTTGCCGTTTTCTGAAAAAAAAGTATAATCTTCCTCTTTGCTATTGCGGTAACGATAAATGTTGTAGTTCTTACCAGATAAATTTAACGAGGCGTATAAAATTTTACCATAATGTGATAAAGCTCCGTCAGGAGTTACAAATTTTTCAGTTATAATCGTTATAGTATCCCCTGGTTGAATTTGTCTTTGGAAGTCAATTTGATAACTGTAAGAATTTATCAGATCAATAATATTATTATCAGAGATTCCCAAAGCTTTTAACGAGGAAATAAAGTTGGCATTAATTACAGTAGAAGATTTAGCAATTATTTTGCTTAATGGTGCTAAGGTATTTTTGACGACAAACTCACCTTCCGTGCGTAAGATTTCTATACGTTCGGTTTTGCTTAGTCTAATGGTAATTTTGTTTAAAGTACGACTCTCAGTAGCTAAATCTTTATCATTATCTTCAATTATCTTAAGCTCATAATCAAAGGTAACTTGCTGCCCGACTTGCAATGAAGCCAAGTTATTAGCTTTGGCGAGTTTGGTAATCTGCTGAATATCCTTACTGGGTAAATTTTGTCTTTTAAGGAGATGCTTTAAATTATCGCCTTTTTTAACGTTTACTGCCAAGGAAGTAATTTGTGGTATGTCTTCCTCTTCATCTTTTGATATGGGAGTTGGACTTGCGACAGTAATAGACATGCTGTCATTGATGTAATTACTGATTGATACCGAAGAAAAGACAGTGAGGCTAATAAACAATAAAAGCGAAACATATGTTAATAACAACCGCAAGACTGAGTAATTATTGAAATAGCCTAACTGCTGGTAAGTAATATGTGGCAAGATTACCTCTTCATTTGATATAAATAATTACTCCCAACAATATAGGAGGCTTAATTTTCTAAATAATATTATCAAGTTCTTTTGTGACTGAATCTTTACTTTAAACACGGTTAGCGTATATAATTCTATCCTAATTTCTTCTCTATCCAAGCTACTATGACTGATCTAGAATTAAAATACAATAGTAAATTGCCAACTATTTTACAATATTTACTCTAGTATTTTCTTCTTAGCATAATTATATTATTCTTTTTATTAGTTAGTGAATAGTTGATAATGTGATGACGTTAAATCTGAATTAGGCATGGATTATTTATTTGAACTTAGCTTATTATTTATTGTAACCTTGGTCAGCTCCATCTTAATGACAAAAGTGCTAATTACTAGATTAGCGGCGCTGGGTATAGTAGATGCTCCCGACACTAGACGTCTTCATAATAATATTACGCCTCGTGGAGGTGGTTTATCATTAGTAATATTAACGTTATTGGGTTATACCACCATTGAATATTTATTTGGCTTTCATTCATTAATGCAAGCTTTCAAGATAATGTCTATTTTTCTGTTGATTGCTTCGGTGTCTTTTTTGGATGATTTAAAAGCTATCTCCGTTTTTGTAAGATTAATAACTCATCTAAGTTGTTCGGCAGCTGCGCTTTTGTTATTGCTGTTTCCATCTTCTTTGTTTCACCAGTTATTTCCAGCACCAGTTGACTTTATTTTAGCTACTATATGCTTAACAACCTTTTTAAATATTTATAATTTTTTAGATGGCGCCGATGGAATTACATGTATAGAATCTATTCATCTGTCAATTACCATGCTAATACTGTGCTATTTAAAATCTGAGATTATAATCAATAGTCAGTTTATAATAGTTATTAATACTATTATTTTAGCTTTTGCTGTTGGATTTTTGGTGTTTAATTGGTATCCTGCTCGCATATTTATGGGAGATGTGGGTACTATTAGTATTGGCTTTTTAATAGGTTTGTGTTTGATTTTTATTGCTGCTTCTAACGAGCGTTTATTCCTCTCCGCTATTATTGCCTCTCTTTATTATTTGGCGGATGGAGGGCTGACAATATTAATTAGATTGGCTAATAAAGAAAAAATATGGCAACCTCATTTAAAGCATTTTTTCCAAAAGGCTTTAAAAAAGGGTATGCCTCATAGGGAAGTTGTTAAAAGAATAATGATAGGTAATTTTGTATTAATGTTGCTAGCAATTAACGCTTTGTACTTTCCTGGTCTCTCCATCATTTTATCGGCGCTAGTAGTAATGAGTATTTTAATTAGCTTTGCTAGATGAAACGTCTTTCAGATGATATTGATACAATTATTAGAAAGCTCCTTGCTGGAGTTAATCCATGGTTTGTTGAGATTATAATAAATTGGTCAACGATTGCGGGGGGTAAATTTTGTGATCGTACCATTCCTTTAAGGGTATCTTCTATAATAGAAAATAGAAAGAAGGTAAATATTTTACATGTACAGGCAGAAGATGCGCCATTGTCGTGCGAGCTGATGTTTTGTCAAGATCTAATAATAGAGCGTATTAATGTGTATCTTGGTTTTAAGGCTATTGATAAGATTACTTCTATAGTTCATAAATCTGTTAATAGCGATAACATAACCTACAATTAAGGTGTTTATGGAGAGAAGTTTTAAGAATGACTTGCTTAAGGGCGAGAAGGACTTCATTAATTCTTTTGTTTATTGGCGGATCTTTTGCCTAATAGGCATTAATGATATTCGCAAGAGATATGCCCGCTCTAAATTAGGTCAGTTTTGGCTAACTCTTTCATTAGCAATAAATATTGCTTCTTTAAGTTTAGTCTGGTCTTTTTTGTTAAAGATTCCAATTGTGGAGTATTTGCCGTACTTTGCTAGCAGCATTATTATTTGGAATTATATGTCAACTTGCCTAATAGAAGGGGTAAACGTATATATCAGCTCGGCAAGCTATTTAAAAGAGCTTGATATCCCTAAGCTCGCTTACGTTAATGCATTATTTGTTAGAAATATCATTATATTAGGTCATAATTTGTTAGTTTTAATACCAATATGGTTGGTGTGTAATATGCCATTTGGCTTATTGAATTTTTTACTTAGCATTTGTGGTTTTATCCTTACTTGCTTGTTTTTACTAGCGGTAGTGATGCTTGTATCAATAATTGGCTTGCGCTTTCGCGACTTTCCAAATATTGTGGTAAGCCTTCTACAGATTATATTTTATATTAGTCCAGTAATGTGGAAAATTGAGTTGCTGCCAGAAAAATTCGGTTGCTACTTAATTCTTAATCCTTTTGCGGTATTTTTATCCTTGTGTCGTGAGCCTCTGCTAAATCACAATGTTGCAGGCTCTTATTGGCTAGCAGGTGTAATATACTCCATTCTGGTCTGGCTAATAGCTTTTCCATTATTTAGCAGGTTTCGCTGTCGAATTGTTTATTGGTTGTAATTAGTAGAAATTAGCCATGGTCTTTATTAGGTTAAAAAATGCTAGCGTTACATTTTCTATATATAATGCTCGTACTCGTTCTATTCGCAGTCAGTTAATTAATAAAGTTGGTGGTAGGTTGTATCCGTGGGAGAAAAACATTTATATTAAAGCATTAGAGAACATAAATCTTGCTATAAAACCTGGAGATAAGGTAGGGCTTATTGGGCATAATGGGGCAGGCAAAAGCACACTATTAAAGTTACTTTCAGGTATATATGAACCTACTGAAGGAGAGATGCAAACGGAAGGGTATATTTCCTCCTTAACTGATATTCATATGGGTATGGATCCAGAAAGTAGCGGCTATGATAATATAATCATGCGTTGTGTTTTTATGGGAATGAGCGTTAAGGAAGCTAAAGATAAAATCCCTGAGATATTGGAGTTTTCAGGGCTTAACGAATATATTGACCTGCCTATGCGTACTTATTCTACAGGTATGTATGTGCGTTTAGCTTATACTATTGCCACCTCGGTGATTCCTGATATTTTAATTATGGATGAGATGATTGGCGCCGGTGATGCAAGTTTTATTGAGAAAGCAAGACAGCGCTCGATGAAACTTATTGAACAAACAAAAATAATGGTGCTTTCTTCGCATGAGGTTAATTTGATGCGCGATATATGTAACCGAGGAATATGGATGGACAAAGGCAGAATTTGTATGGACGGCGATATTCATGAGGTTATTGAAGCTTACCTCAATTCTAGCAAGAATTAGAACGCGATAGTTTAGCTTTTACTAAGTAAGCTGTGGAGTAAAATAAAGGAGTAACGCAGATAGCAATAAGCAGCTTGAATAAGTAACTATGAAAAATTAACGGCAATACATAGGCTGGGTCGATGGCTTTGCTGAAAGTTGCCACAAAAATAATGACGATGCTAGTATCTGCTAGCAAAGCAACCACAGTGCTAACGCTGCCAATCCATAAATATTTGTGGTTAGTCATTTTGCTAAGCCACAAATAAAGCTTAATGTTAATTAGCTGCCCAGTATAGCTGGCAATAATAGAGCCAATCAAAGTTATTCCGCAAACCCCAAAAACTTTATTAAAGATAATATTATCTACTTTTGACCAGTTAGTAGCCTCTAGCTGGTTCATAATAGTTACTATTAAAGCAGCAGTAATATTTATGATGACGGCTAATTGAACAGTGAATTTTGCCTGAGTTTTTCCGTAAAATTCGGTAATTAGATTAATAATAAAAAATGTAACAGGATAGAAAATAACCCCTACGGACATTTCGAATGTATGAATTGATCCCAGCTTTAAATAAACAAATTTTTGACTAGTTAAGTTACTCACTACCACTAGCATTACAAATAAGCTGCATAAAGAAATGTATAATTTCTCTTGTTTTTTCATTTTGTTTTGAGTGATAAGGTTTATCTATTTTTAGTACTAATAGTTTTATATTTGTTGTTAAAGAGTTTGTATATCAAGTATCCTAGAAAAGCAAATGAGGATAAATATATAAGAGGAAATAGAGGGAGGTTTAATGAGCGCATGCCCATTAAACATACATAGTTAGCAGTCCCAGACATTAATGTGGAGCCAATGGCGTGACCTAAGCTAATTCCTTGGAAGCGCTGATGAATTGGAAAAGCTGTAATGAAGATGCCATGTCCTAGTCCATTAAACGGTGCTATAAAGGCTGCAAGCAATAAGCAGGAAGCGAGAGCTAAGTTGGTCATTTGATAGCTAATGGCTATAGCTATTAAAATTGTGCTGCTGATGGTTCCCAGCGCGCTAAATTTAATAATTTTAAAAGGAGAAAAATTATCAGCAAGCCACCCTGCAATTGGCATAGATATGCCAAAACATAATACTAGTAATATGGAAAATATACTAATTATAAAACTTGTTGGCGGGAGAACGAGAGGTAGATATTGCTTCATAAAAATAATGCCGATTTGGTAAGTTACGCCTGCGCTGCCTGCCAGTAATGCTATTGTTCCGATAGTAGCCCATTGTCTATTTATCATCGATGCCACGCTCGTTTTTGTAATTATCTGATTTTGTGTCTGCTTAAAGTCTGGGGTTTCTTCAAATTTGGTACGGTAATATAGAGTAATTAATGAAAACGGTAGGCTAAGCAAAAAGGGAATGCGCCAGCCCCATTGAGGAAAAATATGAGCATTAAAAAAATTAGTGGCGCTAATTCCTAGTAGTAATCCTATAGCGCCTGTAGATCGCGTTAGACAAGAAGCCATGAAGCGCCGCTTCTTGCCTAGGTGCTCTATTACAAAAATTGCTGCACCGTCATACTCTCCTCCCACAAATATACCTTGTAGTAAACGGCACCCTGCTAGAATTAAAGTGCTCCAACCGCCTAGCGTGGAATAATCGGGCAACATTCCTATAATCATTGTTGGGATTACCATCCCAATAATAGTAATGTTAAGGGATAATTTGCGACCATAATGGTCTCCTATATAGCCAAAAATTAGTGAGCCAATTGGTTTAGAAAAATACGCTATTCCATAGATAGCGAAGGCATTAATTAAGTTAGTTAAACCATCAGAAGCGGGAAAAAACTTTGCCGCAATGATGTTTGCAGAAAATCCATATAGGGTATAGTCATAATATTCCACAATTGTCCCCAGGAATGCTCCTATAACATTGTTATTAAAGACCTTTTTTGTCATATTGCTATTGTTTTATGGTTTCTTACTCCTAGTATAAAGCTTCTATATTGTCAAGCATGTTGAAAACAGTTCTGCCGACTAGGTTCTGGCAATCGTGAAAACATGTACGGCGCTAGCTCCTGAGTTTTTTAGCATAATAGAGCATTTTTTTATGGTGGTGCCGGTAGTTAAAACATCATCTACTAAAAGAATGGAATGATTGTTAATATTATATTTGGAGTTAAATTCCAGGCTGTTTGCTAAATTATTTTCTCTCTCTGATTTTGATAATGCAGATTGAGGCTTAGTCCATTTAGTTTTTATCAATAAGTCCGGATATAAAGGTTTTTTCATTAAGTAAGCGATTTCCTTGGCAAGGATGTGAGAATGATTATACAATCTAAATAATCTCTTGAGTTTGTTCATGGGAACAGGGGCTATAATATCTACTGCGCTAAAGTGGTCAGTGTATCTTTGCAATAAGAGATTAGCAAATAGTTTAGCTAATATGGTTTTATCATAATATTTAAAAGCATGAATAATCTTTTTGCTGTGTTCATCGAATTTTATTAGACTGCGACAAGAGGCAAAAGGGGGAGGGTAGGCAAGGCATTGTCCGCATTGGCTCACCTCCTGAATATTAATTGCTAACATGCTTCCGCATAAGTTGCAATAAGGCTTGGCTATGAAGTTGAATTTTTGCCAGCATTCCGCGCAAAAAGCGTTAGGAATGGCAATAAATTCGCTGCATGATAGGCAGCGTAAAGGAAAGAGAAAGTTTATTACTAAGCTCAGGAATGTTAAGTTCATCGTTTGCCTATAGCATATTTAATTAGCTGTTCTTTGATCGAGTCTGAGCGATTGATTGCTGATAAACCAATTCTTCTGAAAAAGTGCAATAGACTAGAATCATTAGAAAAGATTTTATTTAAATTGTCGGTAAGGAGATACATTGCCATATTATCTCGTTCTCTTAGTTGTTGGTATTTTTCTAGAGTTAGTTTATGTATTCCGTTATCTTGAATTAGTTCTGCCAGCGCTTTTATATCCTTAATGCCTTGATTTAATCCTTGCCCAGCCAAAGGATGGATAATATGCGCGCTGTCTGCCAATACCACAATATGATTGTGATAATATCTATCTGTAAGCCTCGCCTGTAGAGGAAAGCTAGCAATCTTACCGTTAATTTTGCTGTTTCCTAAAAATATTCCCAAATTCCTTTGTACTAAATATTCCAGTTCTTTTTGCGGTAAGCTTAGTAGTAATTCGCTTTCACTGTCTTTGACAGTCCATATTACCGATGAATGATGCTGAGTTCTAAGAGGCAAAACAGCGAACGGACCTGAAGGCATAAAATGTTCCATCGCTGTTCCTTCATGGGCTTTTTCATGTTCAATATTGAAGGTGAGGGCGGTTTGCCGATAATATTTTTCAATTTTAGCACAAAAATAGTAATGACGAGCCTTAGATTTATGTCCATCGCATATTGCTAATAACTTGCAATTAATTAATTCATTATTGCTTAATTGCACAATATTGCTGTCTTCTAAGCTTTTTATGTGTCGGTAATTGCAATTATCAATCAGCGCAATTAAATTGTTTTTTTGTACTGCTGCTAGCAACATTCTTTTTAGCAAAGCGTTTTCTACTATATATCCTAAATGATTTGAATTTCCTAACAGCTCGTTATAGTCTTTTAAATAAAAATGCAATATTTCCGGAGCCTTGTTATCTACAGTATAAATATCTAGCATTGGAGCACTGATAGTCTCTACTTCCTGCCATAATCCTATATGTTCTAAAAACTCTCTAGAAGATTGAGTGAGTGCTGTAGTTCTAAGGTCGCTAAAAAACTCACTGCTATCTAAAGAATGTGTTTCTATAATAATACTTTTTATGCCAATTTGGGCAAAAGCTAAAGCAGTTAACATACCGCTTAAACCGCTACCGAGAATCAGCATATCTATATCATTTTTTATTGTAGTGTCGGTCATTTCGTTTTATTGTTCAGAGTATTTTCTGCTTAAACTTAGCTTATGTACAAGTATATTACTGATATATTAAGGGTGGTAAAGAAAAATGAGTTACGTCAATTCTTGCCCATGATGCTGCTTATTTTTTTTATTCTGCTTAACTACAGCTTTATTCATTCTATAAAAGATAGCTTAATAGTCCCCAATATAGGTGCAGAAGCAGCCAGCTTTATTGAAATGTGGGTGGTTTTACCGTCATTGTTTATTTTTGCATTATTTTATTTAAAACTTAGTGTGTTAATTCCTGATAAGGAAAAATTATTTTATATAGTTTGTGTTTTCTTTTTGGCTTTTTTTATAATTTTTGCATTTTGTTTATATCCGGGTTTTGATTTTATTTCCTCCCGTCACGATTATTATCAACAGTTAACTCTCTACTCACCACGCTTAAAATGGTTTATCATAATTTATAAAAATTGGCCTCTTGCTTTATTTAATATTTTTTCTGAACTTTGGATAAATACTATGTTGTCGCTGCTATTTTGGCAGCATGCTAATAGTATTATTCCAACAGAGCAGGCGAGGCGTTTCTATCCTTTGTTTAGCTTAGCTGGCAATTTTTCTTTAATTGTTGGTGGGGTGATTTTAAAAAAAGTTTCTATTCACGCTAGTTCTGAGATAGTCATCGAACATCTGACAGGGCTGATAGTTATAATAGGGATAATTTGTATGGCGCTATTTAGAGTAAGCGTCAATAGCATCAAGTCGTCTCATTCCTTTCCTCCATCTTGTTTAATAGCGAATAATTCTCTCTCTTTTCAAGAGAGTCTAAAATTAGTTCTTAGTTCTCGATATTTGTGGCTAATAAGTATCACCATAATCTCTTATGGAATAACTATCTCTTTGAGTTATGGCTTATGGAAATCCCAGGTATTAAGGTTATATCCTTCAACCCACGAATATATTCTATTTACTGCTGAATATCAAAAGTGGGTAGGTATTGCTTCCAGCGTTATCATGCTGTTTGGTAGTGTAATAGTGCGCAAGCTGTCTTGGCGCTGCGCCGCTATGGTTACTCCTTTAGTTATGTTACTCACAGGCACCGTCTTTTTTTGCTGGGTTGTCCTTGGTAGTTGTATGAATAAATTTATCTCTGAATATTTATATATTGTGTTAGCCGTAATTATAGGGACTGCGCATATAGTTTGCACAAAATCTGCTAATTTTTCAGTGTTTAATCCAACTAAAGAATTAGCTTATATTCCTTTAGAGGCAAATTTGCGCGATAAGGGAAAAGTAGCGGTAGACTTAATTAGCGAACGCTTTGGCAAATCTATTGGCGCGTTATTGCAGTCGTTATTATTTATGGTAAAGCCAGATGCTACTTTTGCAATATTTGCTCCTCTATTTTTGGTTATATCGGTATTAGTGCTAGGATGTTGGCTGGTTGCAATAAATTTTTTAAATAAAAAATATTTATATTACTCTGCTAGTCATCGCGATTAATAATTCCTCTAAGTATTTTGGAATGCAAGAAAGAATGCTATCGTTGCAGCGTTCCCTACATTCAGGCTTTCCATAGCTGAAGAAATATTTATTTTTACTATAAAGTCGCAGCTTTCTTGGGTTAATTTTCTAAGTCCTTTGTCTTCTGAGCCAAGAACGATAGCTATTTTACCTGATAACAACTCGTTATGCAGCGCCTGGGTAGCGTTACCGGCAAGCCCAATTATCCACACGCCGTGTTTCTTTAAATATTCAATAGCAGCTTTTAAATTAGTGACTTGGATAATCTGTAGCTGCTCTAAAGCGCCGCACGCTGCTTTTGCTATTGTTGCATTTTCCGCAGGCGAATTATCGCGAGGCATTATAATGGTTTGGATATTAAAAGCCGCTGCGCTGCGAAGGATGGAGCCAATATTTTGTGGATCCGTAACTTGATCAAGAATAGCGATGCGACAGTTAGGATTGCTGCAGTCAATTTGTTTGATATCTTCTATAAAAATGCTTTCTACTTTGGCGATTATTCCTTGGTGGTTAGTTTGTTGTTGACCAATAATAGAGGCTAATTTATCATTTGATGTAATTTGATGGCTATATTTGCTAATTAAAGATGAATGTTCATTAAACACTTCATTATTGCAAAAAATTTTTTCAGTGTAGCGTTTAGGATTGCTTAGCGCTGCTAAAACGCAGTGTTTGCCATACATCAGGTAAGGTGAATTCTTATTAGAAGTAGAGCGAGATCTTGAGAATTTGCCATTAAAACTGGTTGATTGTTTCCTTGGTGAGTTATTATTCATATAGTATGCCAATTTGTCCTTGACACAAGGTACTATTTATTATAGAAGTTTACAACTCAAAGATTTTTTAGCTTTTTTTGTAAAAGCAATTGAAGCTTAGCTAAATGATCAGTTGTAGTTTTTAGGGAGATTAATTGATCGCTTAAATTTATATTGCGCTTTGCGGCGCTTTATGATAGGTTAGCTTGTTCATGAGGTGCGTCAGTTTTTCGGAGGGGTGGCCGAGTGGTCAATGGCAGCAGACTGTAAATCTGCCCGCGTAAGCGTACGAAGGTTCAAATCCTTCTCCCTCCACCAATTAGAGAGGGAGTAAAATAGGCGGGTGTAGCTCAATGGTAGAGTTCCAGCCTTCCAAGCTGGCTACGTGGGTTCGATTCCCATCACCCGCTCCATAGAGTTGCAATGAGACAAGGTTATTATAAGCCTTAACAAAATTAAACATAAATTAAAAACTTTAAGAGAATAATTATGGGTAAGGAAAAATTTGAAAGAACAAAACCGCACTGCAACATAGGAACTATAGGGCACGTTGATCACGGTAAAACTTCTTTGACTGCTGCTATTACATTAGTGTTGTCGAAAGAAGGAAGGGCAAAAGCGACTAATTACGATCAAATAGATAAAGCTCCTGAAGAAAAAGAAAGAGGGATTACAATTTCTACTGCCCATGTTGAGTATGAAACAGAAGCTAGGCATTATGCGCACGTTGATTGTCCTGGTCATGCTGACTATGTAAAAAACATGATTACAGGTGCTGCGCAAATGGATGGGGCTATACTGGTTGTATCCGCGGCTGATGGTCCGATGCCGCAAACTAGAGAACATATTGTGCTAGCAAGACAAGTTGGAGTGCCTAGTTTAGTGGTATTTCTTAACAAAGTTGATATGGTTGATGATTCAGAGCTACTTGATTTGGTAGAGATGGAAGTGAGAGAATTGCTATCTTCTTATGAATTTCCAGGTGATGATATACCTGTTATAAGGGGTTCTGCCTTGCAAGCACTTGAGGGAAAGCCTGAGGGCGAGAAAGCGATTAAAGAACTAATGGCTGCAGTTGATTCTTATATTCCTCAGCCAAAACGCGATATTGAGCGTCCCTTTTTGATGCCAATAGAGGATGTATTCTCAATTTCTGGTAGGGGGACAGTAGTTACTGGCAGAATTGAAAAAGGCATAGTAAAAGTAGGTGATGAAGTTGAAATTGTTGGAATAAGAACTACCCAGAAAACTATTTGTACTGGCGTAGAAATGTTTAAGAAGCTCTTAGATCAAGGAATGGCTGGTGATAACGTAGGTATTCTACTTAGAGGAACTAAGCGAGAAGAAGTAGTTCGCGGTCAAGTCTTGGCAAAGCCTGGTAGTATTACTCCCCATACAGAATTTGAAGCGGAGGTATATGTATTAACTACTAAGGAAGGTGGGCGTCATACTCCATTTTTTAACAATTATCGTCCACAATTTTATTTTAGAACTACTGATGTAACTGGAGAAGTTATTTTAGAAGGCAAAGAAATGATAATGCCAGGAGATAATACTCAGATAGTGGTTAAACTAATTGCGCCAGTTGCTATGGATGAAGGGTTGAGATTTGCTATTCGTGAAGGTGGTAGGACCGTAGGAGCCGGAGTAGTATCAAAAATTATAAAATAACTGATGTTAATATATGCGGTTATTGGTAAGCGTGAAGAAATTGAGGGTGTTTATAAAGGTTAGTTAATGAGTAAAGAAGAAATAAAAATACGTCTCAAGTCTTTTGATCATTGTTGTCTTGAGAGGGCTACTAAAGAAATAGTTGGTGCCATTAAAAGGACTGGTGCTGATATTGGCGGTCCGATACCTTTACCTAGAATGATTGAAAGGTTTACCGTTAACAGGTCTCCGCACGTAAATAAAAAGTCAAGAGAGCAGTTTGAGATTAGAACTCACAAGCGTCTCATTATTATAAAATATCCAACCCAGCAGACTGTGGAGGCGCTAAAGAAGATTGACTTGCCTGCAGGTATTGATGTGGAAATTAAATTAGAGAGTGCTTAGCCATGAGAACAGGTTTAATTGCGCGTAAAATAGGGATGAGTTCGCTGTTTAATGACAATGGCGAGAGATATCCTATAACTTTTCTTAAAGTTGAGGATTGCCAGGTTGTAGCTCACAAAACTGAGGAAAAAAATGGTTATTCTGCGTTAGTAATTGGCGCTGTTAATGCTGCGTCTCGTAAGTTGACTAAGCCTATGAAGCAGTTTTTTGCTAAAGCTTTAATTGAGCCGAAAGCTAAATTAAAAGAATTTAAAGTTTCACAAAATTATTTTGTTGATATAGGGACGAAATTAGAAGTTGATCACTTTATATCTGGACAATATGTAGATGTTACAGGTAACACCATCGGTAAGGGCTTTGCTGGTAGTATGAAAAGGCATAATTTTCGTGGGCTTGAAGCATCTCATGGTGTGTCTGTATCGCATCGTTCTCATGGTTCTACTGGTGGCAGACAGGATCCTGGTAAGGTGTTTAAGAATAAAAAGATGGCTGGGCACATGGGTTGTGTGCAAGTAACTACGCAAAACTTAAAAGTAGTAGCGGTTGACAGAGAGCAAGGAATTATTATGCTTAAAGGCAATGTTCCTGGTTCTAAAGATTCGTATGTTTATATTAAAGATGCTATTAAGAAATAGTAATAGCAATTAGTTATTAGTAAAGAAATTAGATATTATGAAAGCCAAGATACTCAGCTTAGAAAACACCGTTGTTGGTGAGGTTGCTATAGATGAAAAAATTTTTGGTCTAGAGCCTAGGGTAGATATTATAAAATTAGTGGTAGATTGGCAGAGAGCTAAAGCGATGGCTGGTACTCATCAAACAAAAACTGTTTCTGAAGTATCAGGCACTACTAAAAAGCCTTTTAAACAAAAGGGTACTGGTAATGCTAGGCAAGGTTCTTTGCGCTCGGTGCAGATGAGAGGGGGCGGTGTTTCCCATGGTCCAGTAACGAGAAGTCATGCGACAAAACTGCAAAAAAAAGTAAGAAAGCTTGGTTTGAAACATGCTTTATCCGCAAAATTTTCTGCTGATAAGTTGATAATCGTTGATTCATTAGAACTGTCAGAAGTCAAGACTTCAATCCTTGCAAAGCTTTTAAGTAATTTTTCCGCAAAGAGCTTTTTTATAATCGCTGATCACTCAGTTGCTTCTAACTTATCTTTAGCAGCAAGAAATCTTCCAAATGCTGTGGTAGTGCCGCAGATTGGAGCAAATGTTTATGATATAATAAAGCATGAATGCGTTTTATTGTCTAAAGCGGCGCTAAGCGCTTTGGAAGAGAGGTTAAGATGACAAGCTACAGACATTATGATTTAATAAAGCGTCCTGTTATAACAGAAAAAGGTACATACCTTGCTGAGCAGAATAAGTTTGTTTTTGAAGTAACTTCTAGCGCTGATAAACCATCTATTAAGAGCGCGATAGAGAAAATTTTTGAAGTAAAAGTAAAAAAAGTTAATATTTTAAATATTAAAGGTAAAGTAAAAAGATTTAAAGGTCGTTTAGGTAAGCAAGCTGATACTAAAAAAGCAGTTGTTACCCTAGAAAGCGGCTATAATATTGATTTTACTGGGAGAATATAATCCATGCCGCTAAAGAAGTTTAATCCTATTACTCCATCACTTAGAGAATTAGTACAAGTTGATAGAAAAGAGTTATGGAAAGGCAGACCCTTGAAGGCTTTAACTGAAGGGCTTAAGAAAACCGGCGGACGCAATAATCGTGGTAGAATTACTTCTCGGCATAGAGGAGGCGGACATAAAAAATTATATAGATTAATTGACTTTAAAAGAAAAAAGGATAATATTTTAGCTGCAGTAGAGAGGATAGAATATGATCCTAATCGCAGTGCATTTATTGCCCTAGTTAAGTATGATGACGGTGAATATTCTTATATTATAGCGCCGCAAAAATTAGAAGTTGGAAATAAAATTGTTTCTGGGGAGGATGCAGATATTAAGGTTGGTAATTGTCTCCCTTTGAGAAATATTCCTATTGGCACTACTGTTCATAATGTAGAAATGAAATTAGGCAAAGGAGGGCAGCTAGCGCGCGCAGCTGGTAGCAGCGTTTACTTAGTTGCTAAGGATTTTAATTATGCCCAGATCAAGCTACGTTCTGGTGAGTTAAGGATGGTGCCGTTGGGTTGCAGAGCTACGATAGGAGTAGTATCTAATCCAGATTTACAGAATACCAATATAGGTAAAGCAGGTCGGAATAGATGGAAAGGTTGGAGACCTCATGTGCGCGGCGTAGCAATGAATCCAGTCGATCACCCGCATGGAGGCGGGGAAGGCAAGACCTCTGGTGGTCGTCATCCTGTCACTCCGTGGGGATTTCCTACTAAAGGCAAGAAGACTCGCAAGAATAAGCGAACTGCAAAGTTTATTATTAAAAGAAGGAAGTAAGGATAGGTAGAAGCTATGACGCGTTCTGTTTGGAAAGGTCCTTTTGTAGATATGCATTTACTGAAGCGAGTTGAAAGAACTAGGCAGCTAGGGACAAAAGAACAAATAAAAACTTGGTCTCGGAGGTCGACTATTTTACCGATCTTCGTAGGTATTACTTTATTAGTTCATAATGGCAATAAATTCATCCCTGTTAATGTTACTGAGGAAATGGTGGGGCGTAAATTAGGGGAGTTTTCTCCTACGCGTACTTTTCATGGACATGCTGGGGTAGATAAGAAAGTAAAGAGAAAATAACATATGGCACAATTGAGTAAGGGCTCGGCTACCGCTATTGCCAAATCACTTAGAGTGAGCCCAAGAAAATTAAATTTGGTCGCTCAATCTATCAGAGGAATGAAAGTTTCCGAGGCATTAGTACAATTAACATTTTCGCAAAAAAGGATCGCGCGTGCGGTAAAGGAGTGCTTACGTTCAGCAATAGCGAATGCCGAGAATAATTCGGGCTTAGATATTGACGCGTTAGCTATCACTTCGGCAACAGTAGGAAAGGGGCTAGTGATGAAAAGATTTATGCCTAGAGCGCGGGGTAGGGCTAGTAAGATAAAGAAATTTTTTAGTAATTTGTATATTACCGTTACGGAAATTGAATAAAATACTAGTAAACTACTAAGAAATAATAATTAATAATATTTAGTACCGCAAAATATAATATAAGGAAGTTAATAATGGGGCAAAAAGTTAATCCGCTAGGTTTTAGGGTTGGACCAACTATGATAAATAGCTGGTTATCGTTATGGTATGGCGGAGTTAATTATAAGGTAATGTTGCTGGAAGATCTAAAAATACGTGAATTAATAAAAAAAAATTATCATTCTGCGCAGATTAGTAAAGTAATAATAGAACGCTCCTCAATTAAAAGCATAATTATTAACATTCATGCCAAAAGACCCGGGATAATCATCGGTAAGAGCGGTAATGACATAGAAAAATTAAAGGTAGGTGTTAGATTTATTACTAAGCTAGAAGATATACGGATAAATGTGCACGAGGTAAAAAAACCTAATATTGATGCGAATATTATTGCGCAAAATATTGCTATCCAGTTGGAAAAAAGATCTTCTTTTAGGAAAGCTATGAAAACTTCCATGCAAGCGTGTTTAAAGCAAGGAGCTAAAGGTGTAAAAGTAATGTGCTCTGGACGTCTTGCTGGAGCAGAGATTGCTAGAACTGAGTGGTATCGTGAAGGTAAAGTGCCTCTACATACCTTACGAGCAGACATAGATTACGCTTTAGCTGAAGCGAAGACGACTTATGGAATAATCGGCGTAAAAGTGTGGGTGAATAAGGGTGAGAAAATTATCGCCAAGAAGCTAAGAAAAGAAATATTAACATAAAATAGTTAGAAACAAAGCAATGTTAGCTCCAAAAAAACAAAAATTTAGGAAAGCGCATAAAGGGCGCGTTTCCTCTACAGCTAAGGCAGGAACTATGCTTGCTTTTGGTTCATTCGGATTAAAGTCTTTAGATGGTCTTAGGGTAACAGCGAGACAAATTGAGGCAGCAAGAAAAGCTGCGGTGCGCCAGATGAAAAGGCAGGGAAAACTCTGGATTAAGATATTTCCCGACATTCCTGTTTCTAAAAAGCCTGCTGAGGTTAGGATGGGAAAAGGTAAAGGCTCTCCTGAATTTTTTGTTGTTAGAGTGTCACCGGGGAGAATAATGTTTGAAGTAGAAGGAGTTTCAGAAGAAGTTGCAATTAGATCGCTAGAACTTGCAAGCGCTAAACTGCCAGTAAGAACTAAAATAGTAAGACGTTATGAGTAACTCAAAATTAAAAACTACAGAACTACAAGGAAAAAGTATAAGCGAGCTTAAAAACGAATTATTTTTATTAAAAAAAGAATTGTTTAATTTAAGATTCCAGCAAGTAGCAGGCGAATTAAAAAACTTTAGTCGTTTTTGCCTTGTTAGAAAGAATGTAGCGCGAGTAAAGACAGAAATAGCACGCAGATTAAAGATAAAAGGATAAGATGCCAAAAAGAATACTTCAAGGGGTTGTAGTAAGCGCTAAAAATGATAAAACTATTACCGTTAAAGTAGAGCGGCGGTTTAAGCACCCTATTTATAGAAAAACTATTAGAGTTTTTAAAAAATATGCTGCTCACTCGCCGTTGAATAACTACAAAGAAGGAGATGAGGTAAGGATTATAGAAAGCCGCCCTATCTCAAAAACAAAATCCTGGATAGTGCTAGAAGGAACAGCAGATATTGCTCAAACTAATATATAGCAACTAAATATTATATACTGCTATACTTAAATTAAAATAAAACTGTGAACGGGAACCATTTAACTTAGGCGAAATAACTATATGATTCAAATGCAAAGTAATTTAAATGTTGCAGATAACTCTGGTGCTAAAAGGGTTATGTGCATTAAGGTATTAGGTGGTTCACATCACATGATAGCAGGACTTGGTGATATAATAGTAGTTTCCGTAAAAGATGCTTTGCCAAATAGCAAAGTTAAAAAAGGTGAAGTATACCGGGCTTTGATAATTAGAACAAAATATGGTGCAAGGCGTCTAGATGGTAGTACTATTACTTTTGATTCTAATGCAGTAGTGCTGTTAGACAAACAAGGCGAGCTGGTTGCTACTCGCATATTTGGTCCAGTTCCTAGGGAGTTGCGGGCAAAAAAATTCATAAAAGTCATATCCTTGGCAGATGAGGTATTATAATGATTAAGCTAAAGGTAAAAAAGGGTGACCAGGTAGTTGTTGTTACTGGTAAAGATAAAGGGAAAAAAGGAAAAATACTTAAAGTTTTTCCTGAGAAAAATAGAGTAGTAGTTTCCGGGATAAATATTGCTTGGAAACATACCAAGCCCACTAAAGTAAGCGATGGAGGAATAATCCAAAAGGAGCTGTCTATTCATGTGTCTAACATTGCCCATGTTGATCCTAAAAGTGGGCAAGCCACTAAAATTGCTATTAAGACTTTAAATGATGGGCATAAAGTTAGAGTAGCTAAAAAATCTGGCGAAGTTATAGGTGGAGAGGGTAAGTAATGGAAATGAGATTTAAAGAACTATACTCTCAAGTTATAAAAAAAGGCTTGCAAGAGAAGTTTAATTATAAAAATGCGCATGAGCTGCCTAAAATTACTAAGATTGTTATAAACATGGGAGTAGGAGAAGCAGTATCAGATTCTAAAGCCATTAATAATGCTGTAAGTGATCTAACTTTAATTTCTGGGCAAAAGCCACTAGTAACTACTACTAAGAAGTCCATTGCTACTTTCAAGCTAAGGGAAGGAATGAAAATTGGTTGTAAAGTTACTTTAAGAAAAGAAAGAATGTATGATTTTTTAGAGAGATTAGTGATGATTGCGCTGCCTCGGGTTAAAGGGTTTAGGGGCTTTTCCAGCGCTAGTTTCGATGGAAGAGGCAACTTTACTTTTGGAATTAAGGAACAGATAGTGTTTGCTGAGATAAATTATGATAAGATAGATACGTTGCGCGGTATGGATATAACTATTGTTACTAGCGCCAAAACTAATGAAGAAGGGCAGTTTTTGCTATCTAGCTTCAACTTACCATTCTATAATTAAACTTTTAAAGAAAACAAATTATGGCGAAATTAAGCTCGATTAAGAAAAATAATAAGAGGCGAAAATTAGCAAATAGCCTGCGTAATAAAAGAAAAGCTTTAAAAGCGGAAATATATGACAAAACCAAGCCGTTAGAGGAAAGGTTTGTGTTGGTTATGAAACTTGCTAAATTGCCAAGGAACTCTGCTGCTAGTAGAATTAGAAACAGATGTGAATTAACTGGTAGACCAAGAGGAGTTTATAGAAGATTTGGCTTATCAAGAAATATGCTAAGAACTCTTGCTAGTAATGGCATGCTTCCGGGCTTAATTAAAGCAAGTTGGTAAGAATATAAAGTGGGTAAGAATATATGACGATGACAGATAATATAGCAGATATGCTAACTAGAATTAGAAATGCTCAGAAGAGTAAGTTATTAAGCGCCTCATGTGCTTATTCACGCATGAAATGTGCTGTTCTAGAAGTATTAAAGACCGAAGGCTATATAAACGGCTATAGTGTAATTTACGAAGATAATAAAGGGTTTATTGAAATTGACCTCAAATACTCTGCTAAAGGCAGCGCAGCTATATCTGAGATTCATAGGGTGTCGCGTCCTGGAAAAAGAGTTTATTCTCCTATTAGTGAGCTAAAAGGATATTATAATAATATGGGTATTCATATTTTATCCACTTCGAAGGGGGTGATTTCTGATAGGCAAGCGCATGCTTACCATATTGGTGGAGAAGTAGTTTGTAAGGTATTTTAATGAATATTAAATAATATATAACTTGTCAGATTTTAATATTTAAGGTAAAAATGTCGCGTATAGGGAAGTTACCAGTAGATGTGCCAGAAAATGTCGCAGTAAAGCTTGAAGGGCTAAATTTTAGCGTATCTGGTCCAAAGGGTCAATTATCAAAGAAGTTTGCAGAAGATATTGCTATAGAGCTGCAAGGCAATAAGCTGATAGTTAGACCGCTATCTGACAGCAATGATACCAAGGCTTTGTGGGGTACTACTAGAAGCATAATAAATAACATGGTAAAAGGAGTAGCTACTGGCTTCGTTACCGAGCTAGAAATTACTGGCGTAGGGTATAGAGCGAGCGTTAAAGCTCCGTATTTAAACTTGCTGCTCGGCAAGAGCCATAATACTAAAATTAACATCCCGAGCAATATAAAAGTAGATGCTGCTAAGCAAAATCTAATTAGCTTGGAAAGTGCGGATAAGGAAGAACTAGGTCAATTTGTGGCGCTGATTATTAAGCAAAGACCTCCAGAACCTTATAAAGGCAAAGGCATAAAACGTAAGGGACAATATATAGAGCGCAAAGAAGGTAAGAAGAATTAATTGGTAAGAGTTAGAATATGCGAACGGTAAAAGTTAGATTTGAAGTTAGAAAAAATAGAATAAGAGCTAAACTCCGTAAGGTTTCTGAGCGGCTCAGATTGTCAGTATTTAAGTCTAATAAGCATTTATACGCTCAGGTGATAGATGATCAAAATTCTATTACGGTTGTTGCAGTTTCTACTTTGAATAAAGAAGTTAGGAAGCTGAAAAAATCTAATTGTAATATAGATTCAGCAGCAAAAATAGGAGAATTAATAGGTAAGAAAGCTAAGGAAAAAGGAATAGAAAAAGTTGCTTTTGATAAGGGCGGGTATAAGTATCATGGTGTTATCAAAGCTCTTGCTGATGCTGCTAGGCAAGAATTAGAATTTTAAAAAGGCAATTGCCTTTAGAAAGTAATTTTTTAACTTGCCTTAAAATTATAAGCGTAAACATTATATTATTTTGAGTGTCCAAATGAAGTCCAAAAAAAATCCTAATGAAGAGTCTTTGACTGAAACTCTAGTGCATGTTGGCAGAGTAACAAAGGTAGTTAAAGGGGGAAGAAAATTTTCTTTTTCTGCTTGTGTAATTACCGGCGACAAAAGCGGTAGAGTAAGCTATGCTCATGGAAAAGCTAAAGAAGTAGCAGAGGCTAGAGTAAAAGCTAGTCAAGCTGCCAGAAAAAAGTTAATAAAGATACCTTTATATCAAGAACGCACTATTCACCACGATGTAATAGGGAAAAGCGGCGCAGCTTTAGTCATTTTGAGAAGGGCAAAAGCTGGTAAAGGGGTGATTGCTGGGGGACCAATGCGTGCTATCTTTGATTGTTTGGGAGTGCATGATATTGTGGCTAAGTCCTTGGGTTCTAATAATGTGTATGCAATGATTGCAGCAACTTTTAATGCGTTACAGAAGCTGTCTTCTCCAAAATCTATTGCAGACAGAAGAGATAAAAAAATAAGCGAATTGTCAGTTCCAAGGCTTAAGGTTAAGACTGATAAGCAGCGGTATTTAAATGAAGAGTTTAAGGAAGCTAAGTAATAATTATCTCAATTTCTTTAATTATAACTTAGCAAAGTGGTGATTTATGGCAAGGAAAAAAAATATGGCTAGAACAATTGAAACAAATGAATTAGCGCCTGCTAAAAAAATTAAAGTTACTCAAATCGGTAGCTCTATTGGAAGGAAATACGATCAAGAGCAAACATTGGTTGGGCTAGGTCTTAATAAAATGCATAGAACCGCGATTTTAGTGGATTCAAAAGCAGTACGTGGCATGATAAAAAAAGTATTTCATTTAATTAAAGTAGAAACCCTTAATTAAGGTATAAAAATGTATTTAAATACACTAGTTAATAATCCTGGAGCTAAAAAACCCGGCAAAAGATTAGGGCGCGGCATTGGAAGCGGTAAAGGAAAAACTGCGGGTAGGGGCGTCAAGGGTCAAAAAGCTAGAGCTGGCGTCGCAATCAAGGGTTTTGAAGGCGGACAAACGCCTCTTAAAAAGAGATTGCCTAAAAGAGGCTTTAACTGTCCTAGTTCTATTAAATATAAAGTAATTAATATAGAAGATATTGAAAGGATAGCAAAAGAAGATAGTATTGATGCATCTACTATAATAACTAAGGATTATTTGGTATCTAAAGGTTTGATTAAACATTCTTTATTGCTAGTCAAATTATTAGCTAAAGGCAGTGACATTAAACTTGCTGTGTCAGTTAAGTTTGATTGCTATTCTAAGTCAGCGAAAAAGATGATAGAAGCAGCAAACGGACAGGTTTTATAACATGAGTTCTCATGCTGTTCAAAAATCTAATAATGATTTAAGTAACAGAATTATCTTCACTTTAGTAATTTTAGTAGTTTGCAGAATTGGTTCTTTTATCCCCATAGCCGGAGTGGATGCTATTGCTTTAAGCAAGGTAGCTGAGCAAAATCAATCCGGCTTGTTAGGGATGTTTAATATGCTCTCTGGCGGTTCGCTTGGTAGGATGTCTATTTTTGCTTTGGCTATTGTTCCTTATATTACCTCCTCAATTATAATTCAGCTAATGTCAATGGCTTATAAGCCCTTGGAAGCTTTAAAGAAAGAAGGGGAAATAGGCAGAAAAAAGATTAATCAACTCTCTCGTTATCTGACTGTTTTTCTTGCTGCTTTTCAGGCTTATGGAGTAGCCGTTAGCTTAGAGAATATTACCGCCACTTCTGGACCGGTAGTTATTATCCCGGGGGCATTTTTTAAGTTTGCTACTGTTATAACTTTAGTTGTAGGCACTATGCTACTAATGTGGCTAGGCGAGCAGATTAGCAGCAGAGGAGTAGGCAATGGATCATCGCTGATTATTTTTATTGGGATAGTTTCCGGAGTGCCTAGTGCAGTGATAAGCACGTTTGAATTATCTAGAAAGGGGAGTTTGTCTCCTATAGTAGCAATTTTAGTTTGTGCGGGAGTGGTTTTACTAATATCCATAATAATTTTCTTTGAGAAAGCTCAGCGCCGAGTAATTGTCCAGTATCCAAAAAGACAGGTTGGCAATAAAATTTATGGAGGAGATTCTACCCATATGCCGCTTAAGCTTAACACAGCTGGGGTAATCCCTCCTATATTTGCTAGTTCTATTTTACTATTTCCTGCTACTATTAGCAGTTTTTCTCATAGTCAGTCTGGGATTGTAGAATGGCTATCGCTTTATTTGGGGCATGGTAGGTCATTATATATCTTGCTTTATGTGGTCTTGATAATATTTTTTAGCTTTTTTTATACTGCCGTGGTGTTTAACTCCGAAGAGACGGCTAATAATTTAAGGAAATATGGGGCTTACATACCAGGGCGCCGCCCAGGTAAAAATACTGCCGAATATTTCGATTATTTGCTTGCTAGACTCACTGTTTTAGGAGGCATATATCTTAGTGTAATTTGCGTAGTACCAGAAATGCTAATGAATAAATATGCTATTTCATTTTCATTAGGTGGTACTAGCTTTCTTATTGTAGTGAATGTAGTGATGGATACGTTTGTTCAGATTCAAACTTATTTATTTAGTGGCAGATATGAAAGCCTAATAAAAAGAATAAAAGTAAAAAAATAAATAAATAAAATTTAATGTTCAGCTACAACAAAGGAGAGTTATGATATTAGTGCTCCTAGGCTTACCTGGTTCAGGAAAAGGTACTCAGGGGGAGTTTTTAGCAAAAAAGCTACAATTGCCTTATCTATGTATAGGAAGTGTTTTTAGGCAGTTAGCCGAGGCAGGGGGAGAAGAAGGTAAACTGCTTGATAGTTATATATCTGTCGGTAGGTTAGTGCCAAGCGAGGTAGTTAATACGATAATAGGGCGATATTTAATGCTACCTGAATATAAAGATGGGTATTTATTAGATGGATACCCACGTAGTTTAGAACAAGCTAAATTTCTAGAACAGGTTGCTAATAATCACCCTATTAAAACTATATATTTTGATTTAGACGAACAGATAATTTATAAAAGAATTTTAGGCAGATTTAATTGCGCAGAATGCGGTAAAATTTATAATAGCTATTACCTGCCTACTAAGGTGGAGAATGTTTGTGATGTTTGTAAGTCCAAAAATTTTGATTATAGGCACGATGATAATGAGCAAACTATAAGCAAAAGGATAAGCGAGTATAAAGCCCAAACTTATCCTTTAGTCGAATATTATAAAGATAAAGGGGGTTTTTACCGAATTGATGCTAGCAAATCTATGCAAGATATTGCAATAGATATTGAAGTAGCTTTAAAAAGGATTTGACTAGGCGTAAGTATTTTTATATTATACTATTTTTATAGTAATGAGATTTTAGGAGACTGATTGTGGCACGGATTGCGGGCGTTAATATTCCTACCAACAAAAGATTAATTATAAGTTTAACTTATATTCATGGGATAGGTTTAACCTCTGCTGCTGCAGTATGTGGAGAATCTAGCATAAGTCCAAGCAAAAGAGTAAAAGATCTTAATGATCAAGAGCTTGCTATGCTGCGAGATATTATTGGAAAGAGTTATAAGGTTGAGGGAGACTTAAGACGTGAAGTCAATCTTAACATTAAGAAGAAAAAAGATATAAAATGTTACCAAGGAATTAGGCATATTAGAAAGTTGCCAGTTAGAGGACAGAACACTCACTCAAATGCAAGAACAAGAAAGGGTAAGGCTGTTCCTATTGCTGGGAAGAAAAAAGTCACTAAATAAGTTATAATCTTACTAGCTCTTTTTATTGTTTAATGGTGAATAAAGGATGAGTATTACTAAAAATAGTAATAATAAAGTTAAGAAAAAAGCAAAAAATATTTCTCTTGGCATAGTACATATTAAGAGTACATTTAATAATACAATTGTTACTCTTTCTGATGTTCAAGGCAATACACTAGCTACTTCATCAGCTGGTCAGCATGGATTTAAAGGAGCTAAAAAAGCTACTCCTTATGCTGCCCAAATTACTGTTGATAAAGCTGCTGAAATTGCTAAAGAACATGGTCTAAAGACGGTTTCAATAAGGGTTTGTGGGGCTGGTACTCAGCGAGAATCTGCAATGCGAGCAGTATTTGTACATTTTATTGTTACCTTTATTATGGATGTATCGGGAGTGCCTCACAATGGTTGTCGTCCTCCTAAAAGAAGAAGAGTATAGAAATAATATAAAAAATATTGCCATTTATTATGTCGAGTCAAAAGTCGAGTCAGAACTGGAATTCATTAATTAAGCCTGCAAAAGTTATTTATGCTACTCCTGATAATCTTTCAAACGCTGCTAAGGTTATATTGAAGCCATTAGAAAGAGGGATGGGCACTACTTTAGGCAATGCTTTAAGGAGAATTTTGCTCTCATCATTGCGAGGAGCTGCTGTGACTTCTATTCGAGTTCCAGGAATAGTGCATGAATTTTCTTCTATACCAGGTGTGAAGGAAGATTTAGTGGATATTATCCTAAATCTTAAGTCCTTGCCTATTAGAATGAATGTAGCTAATAAAAAAAATGTAAGATTAAATGTTACCGGTCCTTGTAGTGTCGTAGCTTCAATGATTGAAACTGGACATGATGTAGAAATTTTAAACCCACATCATCTGATTTGTACTTTGGCTAGTGGAGCTAAGTTAGAGATGGAATTAGTTTGCGAAACTGGCAAAGGCTATGTGCCTGCTACAAGCGCTAGAGAAAAGGAATCGCAGGTTGGCATTATTTATCTTGATGCAATATTTAACCCTATCAAAAAAGTTACGTATATAGTTGAGAATGAACGTATAGGACAAGTCACTGATTATGAAAAGCTAGTTATGAATGTCGAAACTAATGGTTCCGTTACTCCACATGAAGCTTGTACAATAGCGGCTAAGATATTACAAAATCAACTTCAAATCTTAGCAAAATTAGAAGAAGAGGAAGAAGTTCATCAAGATAAGCTGGAAGATGTAAAGTTTAATCCAGTGCTGCTTAAAAAAATAGATGAACTCGAGTTGTCAGTTAGATCGCAAAATTGCTTAAAGAATGACAATATTGTGTATATTGGGGATTTAGTGCAAAAAACTTCAGAACATATGCTGAAGACCCAAAATTTTGGTAGAAAATCGCTTGTAGAAATTAAGGAAGTGCTAAGTAATCTAGGGTTGAAGCTTGGTATGGAGGTGCCTGGGTGGCCGCCAGAAAATATTGAAGAGCTAGCTAAAAAATACGAGGATTCTTACTAGCACTAGCAGAGAAAAATTATAAAGTTAGGATGTTTAATCAATGCGACATAAAATTAGTGGTAGAAAACTTAATAGGACAAGTAGCCATAGGCAAGCAATGCTTGCTAATATGGCTGTTGCTCTGGTTATGAATGAGCAAATTAAGACTACTCTGCCTAAAGCTAAGGAGCTAAGACCGTATATAGAGCGTTTAGTCACTAGAGCTAAGAGTACAACTCTGGTCTCTAGGAGATTGGTGCTGGCTAAAATTAAAGATGAAGCAGCTGTGGCAAAGCTCATTAGCGTACTTGGTAATAGGTATTTAGCAAGAGCTGGTGGTTATACGAGGATTATTAAAGCTGGCTTTCGATATGGTGATATGGCGCCGCTTGCTTACATTGAGTTTGTAGATCGGGATATTAACGCTAAAGGTAGTTTAACTCCTCAAGTTAACAAAATTGACGCTTACGAAGAAGAAGAATTAAATAAATAATAATTGCATGGCTAATCATTCATCAGCAAAAAAGGCTGCAAGGCAAAATATAAAAAAGGCTTTAATCAATAAAAGTAGAAATAGTAGAATAAAGACTTATATTAAAAAAGTACTTCACGCTATTGATGAAGGTAAAAGTGAGTTGGCAAAGACCGCCTTTATTGCTGCTCAATCAGAAATCATGAAAGGAGTTAGCAGGAAAGTGATTAAGCTAAATACTGCTTCTCGCAAAATTAGTAGGTTAGCTCAAAAGATTAAGCAGCTACAATCTTTATAGCAAGCAGTGCTCTTTTTATCTCCATTTATCACGAATTATGGCTACTAAGCAAGCTGAGGAGAAATAGTTTGCTTAAGATTTCTAGCATTTCCTTCGTTTTACTTGGAAACTAACCTCAGCAACCTTAATAGAAGTCAACAAAAAATCAGCTTAAATCATAGTTAGCATTCCAAAAAGCATTATTTTTTAAAATAGCATTCATAAAACTTAAGCACTCATGTTACGCAGTAGGTATTAAAGCTGATATATTTTGTAATTCCTTAAAAGCTATTATATTTGCTTTTAGCAGTAGTTTATATTTTACTCACTCATGTTACGCGGTAGATGCAATATCTACGCACTATACTAATTTCAGTTGAATTAAGGTACTAGGAATGCTATTTTCAAAGGAAAATGACGACGAGCCCATATAGCCTTGATTTAAGGAAGAAAGTAATAGAGTTTTTATCATCTGGAAATAGTCACAGACTAGCGGCGAAAGTTTTCGGGCTTAGCAAAACGACAATAAACATTTGGCATGTGAGGTATAAGCAAGAAGGAAATTACGCTCCTAAAAAGCGAATGGGAG